>Ga0307488_10000158_pt1 | contig 50586 bp, 43 predicted proteins | sample SB02metaG_FD_202248 | JGI IMG/M metagenome (GOLD analysis project Ga0307488, IMG submission 202248) | Sea-ice brine microbial communities from Beaufort Sea near Barrow, Alaska, United States - SB 0.2 | ecosystem: Environmental > Aquatic > Marine > Coastal | place: USA: Alaska | collected... | reverse complement strand
GATAATACAGGTAAATTAGTAATTTTAGGAGATCTTCAAATTGACGGAAATACAACAACTGTAAATAGTACAACAGTTACGATTGATGATCCAATATTTAGACTTGGTGGAGATATCGATGCTACCATAGATGATAATAAAGATAGAGGTATTGAATTTAATTATCATAATGGTACAGTATCAAAGACCGGTTATTTTGGATTTGATGATAATATTTCAAGATTTACATTTATTCCAGATGCTACAAATTCAGCAGATGTAATGAGTGGTTCTGTTGGAGATGTATCTTTTGGTGCAGGTTATTTCTCTTCAACAATTGCATCAGCGACTGGTTCGACGATTGGTAATTTAACTCTATCAGATGGTATTATTACAGATTCAAGTGGAGCAATTGATTTTGCAAGTAATAATTTATCCACCGATGGAACATTAAGTGCAGGTGTATCTACTTTGGCAAGCACCTCAACAGTGGGTAATCTAACTCTATCAGATGGTTCTATTACAGATGCAAGTGGAGCAATTAGTTTTGGAAGTAATAATGTATCTACCTCTGGAACTCTAAGCGCAGGTGTATCTACCTTAGCAAGCACCTCAACAGTAGGTAATTTAACTCTATCAGATGGTTCTATTACAGATTCAAGTGGAGCAATTAGTTTTGGAAGTAATAATGTATCTACTACAGGAACTCTAAGTGCAGGTGTATCTACATTAGCAAGCACCTCGAAAGTTGGTGATTTAACCTTACAAGATGGTATTATTACAGATGCAAGTGGAGCAATTAGTTTTGGAAGTGATAATGTATCTACTTCAGGAACTCTAAGTGCAGGTGTATCTACCTTAGCAAGCGCATCTACAGTAGGTAATTTAACTCTTGCGGATGGTTCTATTACAGATGCAAGTGGAGCAATTAGTTTTGGAAGTAATAATGTATCTACTACAGGATATATTGGTATAGGGACAAGTAATCCACAATCTTCATTGGATATACATGGAAATTTATCAGTTTCTGGTAATGTATATTTAAATAATGGTATTAGATTAGGAAATACAGTAGACGATATCGAAGGTTCATTAAGACATAATAATAGTGATATTGAGGGATATATTAGAGGAAATTGGACGTCTGTTGTAAATAATAAGGATTTCTTATATGTAGATACATATTATGATTATAGAAGTCATAATTTTGATTTTGTACAAACCTCTGAATCTTATCAATATGGAAATCGTGCTTCTGGTATTGTATCGGCAAATATGGCAGAATTTGGTTCTTCATTTGTATATAAATATCAAAAAGTTGATAGAACTATTGAATTTGAAAGATTAGAAATTATTCAGGACAGTCAAAGTTTAATAGAAAATGATTTTAATTTTACTCTTAAAATTGAAGTTAACGACGTAGTAGTACAAACCGAAACATTTACATTTGTACAATTTGAATACGAACCTAAGATGATCACATTAGGATCAAGTATTAATTTAGTATCTGATGATGTAATTAGTTTCAGAATAAAATCGGATGATAGTAATTCAGTTAATGCTGATTTAATGTGTTGTTTATTTGGAAAAACACCAATTACATCACTAAGTGTATATGGTGATGTTGACGCATTATTTAAGGGTGAAATTACCTTAGATAATGACTTCTATACCAATATGAATATAAATGTTTCTGGAAATGCAAATATAACAGATACATTAAATGTTAGTAATCTAACTCTTTCAGATGGTTCTATTGTGGATTCTAGTGGAGCAATTAGTTTTGGTAATGAAAATTTAACAACCACAGGAACTCTAAGTGCAGGTGTATCTATATTAGCAAGCACCTCAACAGTAGGTAATCTAACTCTATCAGATGGTTCTATTACAGATTCTAGTGGAGCAATTAGTTTTGGAGGTGATAATATATCTACAACAGGAACTGTTGATGCTAGTGAAGTATATTTAGGAACATCTGGAAATGCTTTAAGATTTTCTGGGAATACTATTACAGGAGGTTCTACAATTGTAATTGATCCATCGGCGATTGGAGATAATACAGGTAAAATAGTAATTTTAGGAGATCTTCAAATTGATGGAACTACAACAACTGTAAATAGTACAACAGTTACTATTGATGACCCAATATTTAGACTTGGTGGAGACGTAGATGCTACAACAGATGATAATAAAGATAGAGGTATTGAATTTAATTATCATAATGGTTCAGTAGCAAAGAAAGGATATTTTGGGTTTGATGATAGTATTTCACGATTTACATTTATTCCAGATGCTACGAATTCAACAGATGTAATGAGTGGTTCTGTTGGAGATGTATCTTTTGGTGCAGGTTATTTCGCTTCAACAATTTCATCAGCGACAGGTTCGACGATTGGTAATTTAACTCTTGCGGATGGTTCTATTACAGATTCGAGCGGAACAATTGATTTTGTTGATAATATTAGTTCTAGTCTATCAATTGTAACACATGTTAATGGAACAGCTAGCGGAACATCATTTATAGATTTCAAGTATGATAACGGTATAATTGGAGGAATCGAACAATCTGGAACAAATTCGGTATTATATTTAACCACATCTGATTATAGATTAAAAGATAATGTGAAAAATATGTCTCCAATGTTAGATACAATTTCTAATATACGAATAGTTGAATTTAATTATAAAAATGATACATTTGATAATATTGGATTTCTTGCTCATGAATTAAAAGAAGTGTTCCCAAATCATGCTATTGTATCTGGTGAAAAAGATGATGAATATATTTTCTGTAATAATTGTAATGTTTCAAGTGATGATTGTATATGTAATGATAGCACTAATTATATTAATAAACCGAAATATCAAGCAGTTGATTATGGAAAACTTACACCATTATGTATTAAAGGAATTCAAGAATTACAACAAGAAAATAATGAATTCAAAGAAAGATTATCTAAATTAGAAGAACTTTTAAAAAAATAAAAAGTATAAAAAATAAAAAGTTATAAATAACATAATATTTTATAAATTAGTAGCGGTAAAAATTTTTTTTTATTATAAATTATTATATATACATAACATATTATGAATAGTAAATATAGTAGTATTATATGTAATTTAAATACACTAATATCTAAAAATATTAGTGTTTCTTATAATGCACATTTTCTAGACCAAACAGATTCAGTAAGTAGTGTAACCGGTGGAGTAGTTATTAAAGGTGGGTTAGGAATTGCGAAAAATTTAAATGTAGGAAATGAATTTTATGTATTTGGAAATTCTAATATATTAAGTAATATAAATATTACAAAAGATTTAAATGTAAACGAGTATAGTAATTTTTCAGGAAATATTTCAGTGTCAAAATTTAATAAGAAATATTTAGATCAATCTATTACAATAAATCATATTAATGGTTCAAATAATAATTCACAATTTATTAATTTTGAATATAATGGAATTAATATCGGTAATATTATGCAATTAAATACAAACTCAGTAAGATATAATACTACTTCTGATTATCGAATTAAAAAAAATATTAAAAATATGTTTCCAGTAATTGATAAAATTAATAAATTAAATCCAATTGAATTTAAATATATCAATAATAATAACAATGACAATGATGACAATAATAAATATACGAATTTAGGATTTATCGCACATGAAATACAAGAAATATTCCCATATAATTATTTAGTATATGGAAATAAAAATGAGATTGAATATCATTGTATCATATGTAATTCAGAACAATATATGTGTAAGTGTATCAATAAACATAATACTATTATTAAACCAAAATATCAAACACTTGATTATGGACAATTAACACCAATATGTATTAAAGGTATTCAAGAATTATCACAAGAAAATAAAATATTACAAAATAATATACAAGAATTATATAAAATTATTAAAGAATTAGAATATAGTATAAAAAAATAAAAATATATATTATATTATATTTTTATATATTATATATTATATATATTATGAGTTATTATGGAACAGATGCAAATATTACAGGAAATATGACAAGTAGTGGTACAATCGAAACAACTGGTAATATCCAAACAAGTTCACAATTTATACACTATACAAATTCCGATAATTTTTCTACTTTTGAGTCAAATTCTATATTTAGAAAATATTCTTCTACATTAGGATCAGGTATTCATTTTACTAATAATGCTATTCTACCAACTAGTTATTTAGGTGCTCTGAATAATGGCGTGATTTCTTTAGGTGCTTCTAATAATAAATGGGATAATTTATATGCTGTTAGTGGTATTTTTTCAGGTGATATATTAACTACTGATAAAGTAGGAATTGGTACTACGACTCCTTTGACAGCCTTAGATTTCGGAAATTCTGCTTCAACTCAAAAACTTGCTATATATAATAATGGTTGGAGTACAGGGGGAGGTAATGGATTTTATGGATTCGGAACAGGTTCAAGTACGCTATTGTTTCATAGTAATACAGGAGAAAATGGAACGGCTCAAATGTCTTTAAGTAGTGCTGGAATAATAACAACTACGGGAGACGTTGTAAGCAATTTATCAACTATTAATACTAATAAAACTAATATTACAACTAATGCTACTAATATCGGAACTAATGCTACTAATATAAGTAATAAAGTATCGTCTGTTGCTGTCTCTGCTCCGATAAGTCTTTCTGGGACAGCAAATGATCCAGTAATTGGTTTTGAAAATCCTACAGCACAAGCATTATATACTACTTCAACAGTTAGAGCGGGAAATTTAACGATAGGCACTGGATCAATTACAGATACAAGCGGAGCAATATCTTTCGGTAATGAAAATTTAACAACTACGGGATATAATAGAAGCAATTATTTTACTGTATATACAGATGCTGATAATTATTCTGAATTTAATAATAATACTATATTTAGAAAATATACTGCCACTTCTGGTTCTGGATTACATTTTACAAATAATGCTTTATTACCAGCGAATTATTTAGGTGCTCTTAGTAATGGTGGGATTTCTTTCGGTGCTACTAATTATAGATGGGATAATTTATATGCTAAGATTGGTATTTTTACTGATAATGTAGGAATTGGAACAAATACTCCATTAAGTGTTTTAGATTTAGGATCTACTGGATCAACTCAAAAACTGGCAATATATAATAACAGTTGGAATACAGGAGGCAATGCGGGATTTTATGGTTTCGGTACTGGTAATGGAACGCTACTATTTCACTCAAACACAGGTAATGGAGGAACGGCACAAATGTCTTTAAATAGTGCTGGAAATTTAACAACCTCGGGTAATATCCAAACAAATTCGGACTATTTAATATATTTAGACGCATCGAATTACACTACAATGACAAACGTTGGTAAATTTTTCAGACGCTATAACGGATCATATGGGGCAGGTTTCGCATTTAGTTTTAATTCAATTATCCCTACTAATTATTTAGGTGTATTGAACGAGAGTGGTGACATATCACTCGGTAGTACTTCTCATAAATGGAAGGATATTTGGAGTGTTGATACTAGTATTAATGGTAGTGATATAAAGTTAAAACAAAATATAGAACAGATTAATGAGATTGAAAATACAGTTGCATCTAATATTATAAATGGAATAAAAAAATATAAATGGAAGCAGGCAGTTTTATCAAAAGGTTTAACTGATGCCAGAATGCATTTTGGTTTAATCGCTCAAGATGTTGAAGATATATTGATTAATAATGGTTTAAATGTGGCTGATTATGGCATGATTTGTATTGATACTCAATATTCAATTGACGGGAAATTTAGCGATGATAACAATAATATATATGATAAAGATACACCAAACACTACTGAAACCTTATCATATTCATTAAGATATGGTGAAATACATACTTTTTTAATAAACTATTTACATACAAAAAACACTGATTTGAATACTAAGTATAATGATTTAAATACTAAATATACTCAATTACAAACCCAATATACAGATTTAGAAACACGATTATCAATATTAGAAAACAAATAAATCCTATATTAAATGATTATTAATATTTAATATAAATAGATTTTAGACATTGAAGAAATCTGAGAATTAGGAGATATAAATTTACATATCAAATTTTTAAAACGTTTTCTTAAAAAAGAATTTTCCCATATATTATTAATGTAATTACAAATCGAATATTTAATATTTTTTTTGAATGGTTTGATATTTATTATATGTTAAATCGTTTGTAAGTATAGAATTTTTAACTTGTATAATATCATCTTTATTTTTGTAAATATTCGCGAATGTAATAAATTGCATAAAAAAATAGTAAATTGAATAAATTGATAATATTAAAATTAGTTTTAATTCGCATTGTTATATTATCACCTATCTTGACAGATATGAGTAATAGTCTATGTAATTATATGAAAATTGTGTATATGCGAAAAAAAAAATATATAATATAAAAATAAAATTATAAAATTAAATAATAAATATATGTATAATAATACTTTACTAGATACAAAAATATTGAAAATAAAAAAATATTTATTATATATTAGATATACATTAAATAATAATAGAGTAGATAAATATGATTATATAATAATATTATTAATAAATTTATTAGAATTGACCAATATAGATGAATTTTTAGTGAAATATGATGAATTTATCGTAAATATAGAAGACCTAGATTATACAAAGATGTCTATATATACATATAAATTGAGAAAACAAGTAAGGGATTTTTTATTGCTTGAGGAGAATAACAACTTAATCGATAATGAATGAGATTTTTTTATAAGGAATTTGCAGATAATCAATAATATTAGATTTAATATTTTTTTTTAGTGTTTTATTAAGATATATTATTTGATCATTCGATAATTGAGATAGTTTTCCATTAAAATATTCTTCATTATTAATACGAATATATAATATATTATTATGAAATTTTAGATATAGATACATTCTGCATGATTTATTTTCAAATTTAGTAATTGTTAGAAATGGTTTAGAATTATTAATATAAAATGTAGAAATGGCTTTATCTGGATTTAATATTTCGATGATAAAATATTTCCACGAATCTTCAATATTATTAATGTAATTACAAATAGAATATTTAATATTTTTAGGAATGGTTTGATATTTATTATATATTAAATCGTTTGTAAGTATAGAATTTTTAACTTGTATAATATCATCTTTATTTTGGTAAATATTTGCTAATGTAATAAATTGCATAAATAAATCGGTTGATGAATATAGAATAGGTTCATAAAAGTAAAATGCTAAATCAACAATGAAAAAAGTATTTTGTTGTAAAGGAATTGCTATAGCAACGTGTGATATATCGAGATATTTATTTTTTTTATACATATTAGGAATAGTTGCAGGGATTAAATAACTTTGAATATTATATTGTTTTAGAATATTTTTAAATTGTATACATAATGCAACACAATTGCCGGAATTTAAATTTGAGATTGATTGTGCAGAGTTATACTGATTAAAAATATATGGTAATGTTGAAAAACTATAATTATCATAAAATTTTTGTAATAATTTAATAATAAATTTGCGTGAAATATTATTTGAAATATTTGTAGGAATATATTGTGTTAATAATTTACAATAATAATTAGACATATTATAATAATATATAATTATATTATAATAAAAAATTGATTACTTTAATAATAAATTTATTAAAAATGAATAATCCTGAGAATGATTTTAGAACAATTGTTGTAAAAAAATCATTCATTAAATTTTTAAATGAAACAATCTGTTTGAAATTATTAGAAGGTTGTATTCATAAAATTAATATAGAATTAGTTAAATATAAACAAAAAGCATTAAATAAAGCATTAAAAAACACGAACGATATTCTCTTCAATATTAGTGTTCATATAAGTAACTTAAATTCGGATTATAGTATTGACTATAATTTACAGGGAATATTTTTAAAAATTCATATAATACCAGATTATAATGATAATATAACTCAACCATCTCAACTAACTTATTCTCAAGAACCACGTAAAATATATAACAATTCAGAAAATAATATACAAAAAATAAAAGAAAATACAGAAAAGGATATCTTAGAAATACAAAAATATAAGAAAATAGAAGCTGATGCAAAATTAGAATTAATTGAAATTAATTTAAGAATACAAAAATATAATGAAATTATAAATTCAAAAAAAAATTAGAAATGATTATTTAATAAGATGGTTTGTTATTCTGTACAGTTTTCCATTCAGAATTATTTGTCGCAGCATTCTCCCAACGTTCTTTGAATTTATTAATATACGTTTTCATATTAGGATTTGCAAATAATAGTGGCTTACGAGAACCATCACGTTCAGTATGACTGCATTTAATATTTTCTCCTGTAATACGTCCATTATCATCTCGAAGAGTCATTGTAACAAATTCACCCTCAAATACACATTTATTCCAAAATCGTTCTTCATCAATTGAATTACCTACAATTGAATTTTTATGAATAAAAATATCTTGATCAGTCTCTAAAATTGTAGCAAATCCATAATTTTTACGCGGATTATACCATTTAATTTTCGCAGGATATTCCTTCGATTCTTCAGAAACATCGGATGATGTAGTGGGAACTGTTGCTTCGGTGTCAGTTGTGTCAGACATATTGATTATAGGTTGTTATGATTTATATATATCAAGTAATTCTTAAGTAGTATATTATATAGTATTTAATATAATTTATATTATCCTAAATTTCTTCCTTTTTTTTCTTGATTTATTCGAACCTCCTCCTGCTGTTATGCCAGATTTGAGGACGGATCGTGCTTTTTCTGCTTTTTCTGCTTGTTCTTGTTCTTGTTTTTGGTTAATCATAGTTGTAATCATTTCGCCAAACATTTTTGTTTGTTCATCACTAGTTTTTTTCAAAATTTGATCTAATTTGGTAAACGTTACACGTTTCTTTATTTCGTTTATCATATATTCTAGTTCGTCTTCTTCTATGGTCATATTACCTCTCAAAAATTTCTTTATTTTGTCGGTTTGTTCTTGTTCTTTTTCTGCTGATATTGTGGCGATATTTGTCGTGTTCAATTCTTCATCTGGTAATTCATTTTGTTTTCCTGTTGTAGTATCTTTCACTTTTTGAGTAAATGTATCTGTTGATATTATTTTAAATTCTTTTTCATTTTGTGATATTTCTTGTACTAATTCTTGAAATTTGTTATAATTTTCAGTATTTTTTTCTGATGCAACTAGTGCTGTTGCTTGTGCTTGTTCTTGTGCTGCTTGTTCTTGTGCTGCTTGTTCTTGTGCTGCTTGTTCTTGTGCTGCTTGTTCTTGTGCTGCTTGTTCTTGTGCTGCTTGTTCTTGTGCTGCTTGTTCTTGTGCTGCTTGTTCTTGTGCTGCTTGTTCTTGTGGTGCTTGTTCTTGTGCTGCTTGTTCTTGTGCTGCTTGTTCTTGTGCTGCTTGTTCTTGTGCTGCTTGTTCTTGTGCTGCTTGTTCTTGTGCTGCTTGTTCTTGTGCTGCTTGTTCTTGTGTTGCTTGTTCTTGTGCTGCTTGTTCTTGTGTTGCTTGTTCTTGTGCTGCTTGTTCTTGTGCTGCTTGTTCGTGTGCTACTTGTTGTGCTTGTTCTGATTGTGCTACTTGTTGTGCTGCTGCTTGTGCTGCTACTTGTGCTGCTTGTTCTTCGGCGGTTTGTGCTGCTGCTTGTGTTGCTTGTGTTGCTTGTGCTTCTGCTGGTTCTGCTTGTGATGCTGCTTGTTCTGATTGTGCTACTTGTTGTGCTGCTGCTTGTTCGTGTGCTACTTGTTGTGCTTGTTCTGATTGTGCTGCTGCTTGTGCTGCTGCTTGTGCTGCTTGTGCTGCTTGTGCTGCTTGTGCTGCTTGTTCTTCGGCGGATTGTTCTGCGGATTGTTCTGTGGATTGTTGTTGTACTGGTGCGGCTTGTTCTGATTGTGCTACTTGTTGTGCTGCTGCTTGTTCGTGTGCTACTTGTTGTGCTTGTTCTGATTGTGATGCTGCTTGTGCTGCTGCTTGTGCTGCGGCTTGTGCTGCGGCTTGTGCTGCTGCTTGTGCTTGTGCTGCTGATTGTGATGCGGCTTGTGATGCGGCTTGTGCTGCTGATTGTGCTGCTTGTTCTTCTGTGGTTTGTGCTGCTACTGGGTCTGCTTGTGCTTGTTCTGCGGATTGTTGTTGTACTGGTTCTGATGCGGCTTGTGCTGCGGCTTGTGCTGCTGCTTGTGCTTGTGCTGCTGATTGTGCTGCTGCTTGTGCTTGTGCTGCTGATTGTGATGCGGCTTGTGATGCGGCTTGTGCTGCTGATTGTGCTGCTTGTGCTGCTTGTTCTTCTGTGGTTTGTGCTGCTACTGGGTCTGCTTGTGCTTGTTCTGCGGTTTGTGCTGCTGCGTGTTCTTCTGCTTGTGCTTGTTCTGCTTGTGCTACTTGTTGTGCTTGTTGTGCTTGTGCTGCTTGTTCTGCTTGTTCTGCTTGTTGTAATTGTTGTAATTGTTGTGCTTGTGCTTGTGCTTGTGCTTGTGCTTGTTCTTGTGCTACTTGTTTTAATTGTTGTAATTGTTGTGCTTGTGCTTGTGCTTGTTCTTGTGCTACTTGTTTTAATTCTTGTACTGGTGCTACGGGTGTTACTGGTGCGACTGGTGCGACTGGTGCTTGTTGTGCTTGTTGTGCTTGTGGAGATTTATTGTCTGGTACATTATATATGGGTGGTTGCTCTCTATTATTTTTATTAATATTTTCATGAATTTTGTGTATAATGTCCCGTTGTCTAGATACTGTATATTGTAAATTTTGTATAAGTTGTTCAGGTTTTCCAGATAAATTACCACCGTATATTTTAGAATTACGCAATTGAATATATTTTGCTTTATACTTTATATATTTTAGATAATTTTGATTATTCATTATATTATATAATATAATATAATTAAAAAAAATATATTATGTAAATTATTGTATAATAATCATTAACCAGATTTATTGAAAATGTGTTTGTGGAACACCTAGTGCAATTAATAACTCATTAGTAATTTGAAGATCAGTTTTTTTATAATGTTCGGTGAATGGAGTTTGAATTAATTGAGATGTTTCATTATTAAAAAATGGAGATGTGATAGGTAAGTTCGGTTTAACACATGATATAAATTTATTTGAATTAAGTATTTCTAATATTGTAGTAGTACCAATTAATGTAGGAGCATTATATTGATTAATATAATCAATAATTCCATCAAAATGTGTTATAACACTATCTATCCAATCTGCACTATTCTCGTTAATTAAAGATAAATATGTGGTAATTTTATTTTTTAATATATTTATAATAGTTTCATCAATTTGTTCAGAAGCTATATCAACAAGAAGTTTTCTAAAATATATATCATTTGCTGCGATAATTAACGAAGTTAAGTATCTACGAAATATTTCATTATCTTTCAAATTTGTCCAAAAATTTGGTGTGTCAATATTAAATTTATTTAAAATGTTATAACAATTTAATATATTAATACAATATTTATATAATTCATTTTGCTCATTTTGTTCTTTAACAATTACATTATAATTTATTAATAATAGTTTTAATAAATACGGAGTCATATATTCGTTGTTATTATTATTTTTAATATACGGTAAATAAAATTTAGGTTCATTTTCACCTTGTATTTTTTTCATTGTAAATAATAATGTTAATTTATATTTATTTATAATTTGTTCATCTAGTGAAATAATATTACCGAAAATGTTTTTGTATAATGGTTTAATGTCTGTATTCTTAGATGTATTTGCACTATTTGCTAAATAATAATCATAACTACATTCTTGTACATTTGGATGATTTTGTCCATATACCATTAATAAACTAGAAATATTATCTAAAGATGAATTGATATATTTTCCCTGAAATGCAATGACAAAAATGATAACAATAGATAATGCGAAACTTGAGTAAATATGTTGTGCATTGCTAATATTATTATTATTAATATTTATATTATGTTGTTCGAGTTCACTCGAATGTAATTTTATATAGGGTTTTATATGTATAAGCAATATTTGTTTTAATTCTTTTGAAAATGAGTGTATAGTATGTTTTTCACGTGGTCGATATGATATTAAATCTGTGTTTAATTGTTCTAAGTTAACTGTGCTATGTATAGTTGCATTATTATTTATTTGTTCAATTATATTATCAAGTACTTTATTAATCCATGTAGTAATAATTTTAGATATATTTATTTTATTTGAACTTAATTGGTCATATTTAATATCAAATAATTTTGCATATGTTTTAATTCTACGTCGTGCTGAACCATATTGATCTGGATCAATTGGTAGATTAAATATTTTTGCAACATTTGAACTCGTTAATATAGTTTTAAGTTCGTTTTCAGGTATTTTAAGGTCAGTAAATATTTTAATATATTCTCGTTTTTTAGAAAATATAAATTCAGTATTCTTAAAAGAATTGTAAAAATTACTAATAGTAGGTAAACTTATATTTTTAATTAATTCTTTTTTAAATTCTTGTAAATTTGTTTCACCATTTGGAGATAAAGAATATTCAATTAATTTATATAATAATTTATAAAATAATGTTGTTGTATCTGGTTCAATAATATTTAATTTTGTAGCAATTATTTGTAAATATTCTGAAAAGCCATTATCTGAGCCATAAATATATTCTATAATTTTTGGAATATCCTGGTTATTTAATTTATTTTTTATAAAATTAACATTCTGCATAATTTTGTCAAATGACCATATAGTATGTGGTGCAGATTTTTCATTATAATTTTTATCTCGTAATAATAATGTATATACATTTAAATTATTAAAATCTAATACAAATTCTTTTCCAGCTAAGTCTGCTACAACTAATGTATTAATGTTATCCGTCTTCGTAGAATGACTTAAATTAAATTTACAAAATATATGACTACGAGAACTTTCAATATTTTGAAGAGTTCGGCAAATTGCACGTTTTTTAGTAATTAGTTGTTCTAAAATTATAGGTAAAATAGTTTTGTCAGTAATTGTTAATAATTCTGTTGTATCTGCAAAATTCTGATCATTTATAAAAGGTATGTATAATGTTTCCCATTCAGATTGATTTGAAATTGTAGTTGTTCCATTTAATTCCCATATATCATTAACAAGATTAAATTCAAGAGTATTATTATTGTTACTATTTGTTCGATTAACTGTTATTTTATCATTTGTAAAATTATTAAAATCAGGGAATAATTCATATATTTCTAAACTTAATTTATTATATTTTTCAGTAATGTTTGTCAATGATAATAGTTCAGGAATAACTCCATATTCTTGAGGTTTGTCATCAGTGCCACTAAAATTAAATAATACAGATGTTTTACCTGCACCTGAACCTCCGTAAGGAAATATAATACATGGAATGCCATTAATTAAATTATTTTGTAGATTAGTCATTTCTAGTGCAATTGTTTTATTAGTAATAGGTGTATTATCTGTTTGTAAAAATATTTTATTTGTATGTAAATATAAATTTAGATTTGGATTTGGATTTGGATTTGGATTTGGATTTGGATTTGGATCAGTGTTTTTTTTAATATTTTTAATTTGTAAAGTATTATTTATAGTTGCTATAATTGTTGTATCTCCGACTGGTTTTACTTTAACATATATATCTAATTTAGATGGAAGTATAATTTTTATATTATTTAATTTAATATGTGATTTATTGATAGTTATAATTAATGTATCTAATATTATTATTAATGTACGTATTATATGTATTTTACGAAATATATCTACATTGTTTTCTTCTAATTGGTTATTATTTACTATATTTTCCATATTTATATATAATGTATCTTTTTCTGTAAATATTTTTACTACTAATTGTATTAAATTAATAAATATATTGTTGTTTAACTGTATATCATATGTTGTATTAATATAAGCAAAAAATTTCGGTAACTGTTCCTGTTTAAATTGTGCTGATAAATTAGAGTTTATACTTATAAGTGCATCGTCTAATAATTTGATATTATTTATATTCATTTCGATTGTGTTTTGTTTGTTTGTTTCATCAAATGTAAAATATTTATAATAATGTGTTTGACTAAAACTATTAAATACTTCATAATATTGTGTGAAAAGATATAGTATATTGTTTTTATAATTTTGTATAAACTCAGATTTGATAGTATTTGTACCACCTAATTTTTTATTTTTTAAATCTAAAAATTTTGCCTTATATTTAATATATTTTCTATAATTTGTATGGTTCATTATATAATATTATATTATATTATATAAAATAAAAATAAAAATAACATGGAAACCGAAATATATGATACTAATAAAAAAATAGTGAAAGATATAGATGAATGTTATAATCCAATTGGAGACATACCGAATACATATGAAAACTTGCCGAAATGTTTAATAAAATTTATAGATATAGGTACAACTATAAAAGTTGAGAAAAATGGGAAAATATATATTGGGGGAAAATTATATTGTGTATATGATAATAATATAATATTGAAACATTATAATGAATATATTTATGTAAATATCGATGAATATAATATATACATATATAATCCAGATTTAAATAAAAATAAAAAAATAAAAAAGCCGATTAAAAAATATATTAGAGTATTAAATATAAATTGATTACATAAATTATAATTTTATAAATTTACAAATGGTGCGGACTTCACTAGAATTGTTAAAAGAAAATGGTTATACAATAATTCCAAATATTTTATCAGATGACGAAGTAACTTATAGTAAAGATTTATTTTATGAATGGTATAATACAATTGATACATCTAATAATATTGATTATTTACATAAAAAACTGAATCCACATAATATATTTAAATATCATCAAGTAGGTCATCAAAGATTTGCATGGTATATAAGAACTCGGAAAAATGTACAAGATGTATTTAGAAATATATGGGAAACCGATGATTTAGTAGTATCTTTTGATGGATCATGTTATATGAAATCTGGTGAAAATAATTTTTCAAATAATTTATGGACACATACTGATCAAGCACCAAAGAATAAAGGATTTCAATGTGTTCAAGGTTTTGTAGCTTTAACAGATAATAAAAAAGCATCATTACTAATATATAAACAATCTCATTTAGAATTTGAGAATTATTTTAAAGAAAAAAAAATGGAAGATAATAATAAAAATTGGAATATTATTGAAGAAGAATATTTAGATAAAATTAAAGATAATAAAATTATTTTAGAAGTTCCAAAAGGAGCAATGGTAATTTGGGATTCCAGATGCTTTCATCAAAATGTTTGTTATGATAATAATGAAGAACGAATTGTTCAATATGTAAGCATGCTTCCAAAAGAAGCGAAAAAAAATACGCCAAAAATGCATGAGAAACGAGTGAAATATTTTAAAGAATTGCGAACAACTAGTCATTGGTGTTATCCAATTCGAGTAAATAATCTTCAACCAAGAACATATGGAGAAGAAACTTTAAAAATAGATTATACAAAATTAAAGAAACCAGACCTAAATGATCTAATGGAAGATATTAATCGTTTACTGTAATTTTAAATTATTATATTTTAACTTATATTTTAAATATTTTTTGTGGAAATATGTATCATTATTACCACCCATTAATCCGCCTAACTGAGCGTTATATTTCATTTTCTCTAAATCTGTTTGCATATTACTAATTGTATATAACATCTTATCAATTTTTTGTATATATCCACCACTTTGTTCTGCTTGAGAGTTAGATTTATCGGTAACTAATCCTTGTAATGCTTCTTTAGGATTACTTACTAACTCAGCTGCTTCGAGAGCTAAGTTTTTTGTGGCTGCTGCTGCGTCGTTAGCAAAGTTTTCAACACGATCTGACATATTACCAAACCACGAATTTTCTGCTGGTTCTTTTTTGTCTGTTTCTGTTTCTGTTTCTGTTTCTGTTTCGTTTGTTTCTTTTGTTTCTTTTGTGTCTTTTATGTCTTGTTTTTGTTCTTGTTCTTGTTCTTGTTTTTGTTCTTGTTCTGTTTCTGATTCTTTTTCTGATTCTTTTTCTTTTGTTTCTTGTGTTTCTTTTTCGTCTGGTTCTGATTCTTTTGTTTTTGTGTCTGGTTCTGCTCCACCATACTCATTATAATTGTCTTCATTGTCTTCATTGTCTTTTATGTCTTCATTGTCTTTTATGTCTTTTATGTCTTCATTGTAATCACTAGAAGTTGCGGAATATTGAGACCCAGCTTTAAACATATATCTATTTTGTTTCATTATTATATTATATAATATAAAAAAAATAAAAAGTATAAATATATAGTATGTTGTCTAATAATTATATAATATTATTTATAATAATATGTATAATATTTATAGTTATATTATGTTTAAATAAAAGTAAGAATCTAATAGGTGGTAATTTAGATAAAACAATGAATCAAACAATATTTGTATCAATAGCAAGTTATCGTGATCAGCAATGTATAAATACATTAAGAGATTTATATATAAATGCCCAATATCCCGAGAATATATATGTAGGAATATGTCAGCAAAATAAATTGGATGAAGAAAGTTGCATGTTAGTAGAAGAATGTATTAAAGAAGGTTTATGTGTGAGAGATCAAATAAAGAAAATCGATATAGACTATACTTTAGCGAAAGGTCCAGCATATGCTAGATATTATTGTTCGACATTATATAATAATGAAGATTATTATTTGCAGATAGATTCCCATATAAATTTTGTGAAAGATTGGGATATAAAATTGATAAATATGTATAAAAAATTAGATGATAAAAAAACGAATGATTATATAATAAGTACATATCCATTAGATTACAATGATCGTAATGTAAAAGAAGTTCCATATATATGTGAAAGTATGTATAATACATATAAAAACATTCCAGAATATCAATCATATATACAGGAAGTGACTGATTCTCCACGATTAACATATATAATAGCTGCAGGATTTTTATTTATGCCGAAGCAAGCAGTATTAGATGTTCCATTTGATCCAAATTTACCATATTTATTTATGGGGGAGGAGACTTTATTAGCAGCAAGATTATGGACAGCCGGTTATAATATATATTCACCTAATGAAAATCTAGTATATCATGATTATAAAAGAGAGGAAGAACCAAAAGTGTGGAATGATAATAAATCATTTCGGAAAAATGGTGATGATGTAATTAAGAAAGTATCATATTTATTAGGTATAGAAGATAGATCAAATGTTCCAGAATATTTATTGAAAGATATAACTAAATATGGTATGGGAAATAAACGAACAATAGATGAATATTTAGAATTTTCTGATTTAGATTTATTAAATGGTAAAGGTTCAAATAAATGGTGTAGTAAATAAACCTATATTATATATAAATAATATATGCACATGATATACTACTGAATAAATATGATTATAGTTTATTTTGTGGAATTTCATAATGTTTTTGTACATATACTATGGAACGATGAGATAAATAATAATTCACGAAATGTATATAATAGTTAATAATTTAATAAATCAAGCATTAATATCAATCCGAATTGATTTAATAAAGCAGGATAACCATAATGGATTGTTATAACATGTATAATATATGATTTATGGACAATAATTTATATGGGAAGTTGTGATGAATATGGAATTAGCGATGAGTTTTATATAGTATGAGATACTGTTATAGTATGTTGTAAAATACCATATGAAATAATATTTAACGAATATAATAAATTAAATCCAGATATGATAGATGGTATATATAATACAAAATAAAAAAAATATCGAATATATAAATTAACGGATATTTACATCCTAAATATTTTCGGTATCAGCTGTTCCTCCCCCTCCCCCAGGCGTATTTGTACCGGAGCTATTATACTGATTATTTGGCGATTTACTCGCCGAATTATTATACTGATTATTTGGCGATTTACTCGCCAGATTATTATTCTGGTATATGAAGGTGGTGGTCATGTTTATGTTTATGTGCATGTGCATGTTCATGTTCATGGTTATATAGTAAGTATATAATAAATCAATTTTGTTTTACATTGTGTAATATTATTTATTATATAGAATAAGATATGTATAATGAAATATCATATTCTAAAATAAATGATACACTGAATAATATAAATATAACGGAGCATATAAATAAAATATTACCGAGAACACATAATATATGGGTGAATGATAATTTAATAACTGCCTGTTATAATTGTAATGTATATTTTACATTTTATAGAAGGAAACATCATTGTAGAGGTTGTGGTAGAATATTTTGTTATTATTGTTCTGATAAGACTATATATGGTAGTATATGTAATAATACAAAATTAATAGATAAATATAAATATATATCTCTTACATTCAATAACTCGTTGAAAGAACAACGAGTTTGTAATAATTGTTATAAAATATTTATACGATTAAGTAAACTAAAAAAATTAATAACAATATTTCAATTATTGCCGATAGATATAATATATATATATAAATTTACAATAGTGTCAAAAATGTGGAGTGAAGCGAGTATAATATATTTATCAATTTTTCGGGAAATACAATATATATTACCGATACAAAAATTGAATAAAATACATGAGACAATATTATATAATAATTTTGAGAATATAATAGGACATAATAAATTAATGTATCATTTTATAAAAATGTATGATTGGGATGATACTACAAAAGATAATATATTAGATAAATTATCTCGATTACAACCGAGAGTAAATTGTAGAGAATTATTTTGCAATACAAATTGTAGTAATATGTTTGAACATTCTGATATATTAGATATATTAAATACGAAAACAAATATACTGATTCGTAAATATATGATAAAATATTTGAATATTAGTGAAGAATATTTTGAATGTTATATATGTTTTTTAATAAATTGTATAAAATTAGATAGACTAGAAGAACCAATTATATGTGATTATTTAATAAAAAATACGATAAATTTTAAATTAGGGATAAATATATATTTTGAATTACAATATTATTCGAATAATATAAATAACATAAGTGAATATATAGATTATTATTATGTATGTATGTTTAATAAAAATAAAGAATTAATAAAGAAAATTGTGGATAGTTATAATTATTATATAAAATATAATACTAATTTAGACGACAATAAAGATAAAATAAATAAATATTTAGAAACAAATGATATATACTATCCATTTGAAAATGATATAAAATTGAATCATATAAAATATAATAGTATAATTCGGAAAGATAGTTATACCCAACCATTGATAGTTCCATATAAAATAGATAATAATAATAATAATTATTTATATAAAACTGCCCAAATAATGTATAAATATGAAGACATGAGAAAAGATAGAATAATAACAGATATAATTCGATTAATAGATTTAATTTTGAAGGAGAATGAGTTGGATATGGATATAGTAAAATATCATGTGATTCCGATTACGAATAAACTTGGTTTAGTAGAAATTGTAAATGACTCTAAAACCGTATTTGATATAATCGAGAACCGTAGAACATCAGTATTAAATTATATCTTAGATAATAATTCAGAAGATACAGTAGATAATATTAAACAAAGATTTATAAGAAGTACTGGAGTATATTGTATAATTACATATCTTCTTGGAATTGGAGATAGACATTTAGATAATATAATGATAACAAAGAAAGGTTTATTATTTCATATAGATTTTACATTTTTATTAGGAAATGATCCAAAATTATATGCTCCAATAATTCGAATAATTCCAGATATGATGGAAGTGATAGGTGGAGTGAATAGTTATAATTATTTATTATTTAAAAATATATGTAATAAATGTTATAATATATTACGACAACATACAAATATAATTAGTAATTTATTATCTTTATTACCAGTCGACGAATTTGATAGAGATAAATTAGAAGAAGAAATTATAAATCGATTTAATCCAGGTGAAATGGAACAAGAAACAGATATATATTTAAATACAACTATAGAAAATAGTAAAGATTCATATAATAAATATATAGATCTAATGTATTATTATAATAAAAAAAAGAATATAGCCACTTTTCTAGATTATACTAAATCTATATTTAAGATTTAACAAGATTTAACAAGAATTACAACAAATGAATAATATCCTTTATTATATATCATAACATTCAATATTATCTTTATTTATAAAATTAAGTATATCACGATTGTTACAAAATGGTTAGTTTATTAAATTTTTCACCAATATTCTCCATGAACTATACATATTTATGAACTTGAATAAATTTTTATATAAAAAAATTATATTAATATTTAAAACTCTTCATCAACCGAGAATGCATTATCAGAAGATTTCATCATAACTCCAGCTTTACTATATTCACTAACACGTTTTTCAAAGAAATTGGTTTTATTTTTAATTGATGCGAATTCCATAAAATCGAAAGGATTTTTAGCATTATATAATTTAGTATAACCTAATTGTATAATTAATCTATCAGCAACAAATTTAATATATTCGCTCATTAACTTAGAATTCATTCCAATCAATCCGCATGGTATTGATTCACAAATAAATTCAATTTCAATTTCAACTGCTTCATTAAAAATTTCATAAATTTCTTCTTGAGATAATTTATTAACAGTCATTTTATATAATTCAACACCGAATTCTGTATGCATTCCTTCATCTCTGGAGATTAATTCATTTGAGAATGTTAAACCTGGCATTTTACCTTGTTTTTTTAACCAAAATATTGCACAAAACGAACCTTGAAACATAACTCCCTCAACAATTGCGAAAATTACTAATCGTTTTGCTAATGAACACGATGTATCATTAATATATTTAATAATCCAATCAGTTTTTTTTCGAATAGCAGGGATAGTTTCGATTGCATTTAATAATTTATGTTTTTCAGATATATCAGTAATATATGTATCAATTAATAATGAGTACATTTCATTGTGCAAATTTTCGATCATTACTTGAAATTCATAACAAACAGTGATTTCAAAAATTGTAATATCTTTTAAGAAATTTAATTGAATATTCTCATTAACAATTCCATCACTTGCAGCGAAAAAAGCTAATATATTTTTTATAAAATATTGCTCATTATCATTTAAATCTTTGAAATTATCTTGGCTGAAATCAATTTCCTCAACAGACCAAAAATTGGAAAATTGTTTTTTATATAAATTCCATATATGTAGATACTGTTTATCTATAGGGAATGTTTGATATCTTTTACTATTTGTATATGTTAATGGTTCATTGACAAATTGAGAATTCATATATATATATATATATATATATTAATATATAGATATTAATATAGTAAATCAATTTATATAATTTATAATATTAATTTTATATTGAAATATATATATTATATTAAATATCATTAATATCTAAATTATTTTTTTCCAAATATCATAATAATAAATATTATTAATACACTAATAAAAAATTATAATAATAATAATAATAAACTGTATAACAACTAATATTTTTATGGAATTTAATATAATGTTAATTAATATTATCGATAGTATCTAATATTATATAATATTGATACGCCAATATTTCTATAACATTTATAAATTATATTTAGTATATTAATTACTGTTATAATTTGTGTAATAACTTACAACACTTAATTTATAATCTTCATGTTTCTTATTTATTATATATATATATATATATATAGATTTTTTGTTCTATGTTAGAAATTAATATATTTAAATTAAATTTATTATATTTTCTTATAGCATTTATTGCAGGAATTATATTATCCTTATTTAATATTCCAGAACCAAAAATAATTTATATGTATCCAGATATAAATGATGAAGAAACAATTTTTACAGACAAAAAAAATGGTAAAGAATTTAAATTAATTACCACAGAAGTAAATTGTCCAATATATATTTAATTACAATTTACACACATCGTTGTGAAAGTTCTTTTTTAGATGCGGAGTATGGTTTTTTAACAAATGTGCATTCTTTTAGATCATTTGTTTTACCTGGATTTAATTGTACACGAGTTTGCTCTGGATTACAATTAGAGTTAAATTTATCTAATCCTTTGAGGATACTATCAACATCAATAAGTTCACCATTTCCTGCTTCACGAGTATTACCAACAGTAGATACCATATTTCCATCCGAAAATCCTAAATTAATTCTACATGCATTTTTATGTTCAAATGCGATTGGGTCCATAATTAAATCATATGGTTTTGTAGCTTGGGTGATTTGTTCTCTACAATAACATTTATCATATTTTGGTCCCGTAAATGACATATTATATATTATATAATATATAATAAATAATAAATAATAAATATATTTATTAATTTATTCATGATTAATTACTTGATTAATTTTATTAATATTTGCAATACATTTTTTAATATAAAGATTATTCGATTTATTTTGATCTAGATTACGTGTATTAATCCCGATTTGAGAGAAATTATATATATTATTCTGTCCATTAAAATTTTGAACCATTTCAGGTATTAATGGTATAGAACTATCAATACTGACTTCTGATAACACATTTAATGATTTTTTTTCCATAGTGGCTATACCAGTTTGTATTTTTAATTCTTTTTTACGATTGATAAGATTTTTACCATTTTTATATGGAGCAGTTTTTAAGCGATTAATTTGAGTTTGATTAATTCGCTTATCATTTGATAATAATGGTTTTGAAATATAATTATAATTTTTTTGTTTAGGAGTGATAGTTTGGCGTTCATATATTGACATATTCATACAATCTCGTTCAATTCCGCATGGGTCATAATTACTAGTCCATTCCTCATTTTCAACAGAATGCCACGGACTAAAAGATATAAAATTACTTGACATACTATATAATTATATTTTATTATTAAATGAAATTTTTTATTTAAATATAATAATTTTTTATTTAATAATATAATATAATATATAAAAGATGGAGGAGATTTGGTTTAAAAATCCAGGTGTATTAATTCAATTAGATAAATTAACTAAATTTTTTCCCCAGAAATATATGAGTAAAGAAGAGAAGTTAAATGCGATAGTTCGTTTTGGATTATATTTAAGTATATTATTATATATATATAATAATAATTATAACAATTTTTATATAATTATTATAGTATTAGGTATAACATATTTTATATATACAAATAAAAATTTAAATATATTAGGTGGTAGCCAACAAAAGGAATATACATATTCAACTGTAGACAATCCTCTTAAAAATAGATTAGTTCATGAATTAAGTACTAATAAACCTCCTGCAATTAGTAATGAATGTGATAAAAAACAAGTATCTGAAAATTTAAATAGCAAATTGTATAGAAGTGTTGGAGATTGTGGAGATAATCAACATTCTCAACGACAATGGTTTACAGTTCCAGATCCTACTGCAGGAGATTTTGCAAAATGGCTATATGATAAACCATCCTGCAAATCCGGTGATAAAGACACATGTGTAGAAAATATTGATAATCGATATAATTTTAGATAAATTATATATTATCAAATAAATTAAATCTGTATTTTAATTACAATTAAATTGTAAATATGTTAATAATGAACTACATAATACACAAAATATTATAATACTTATAAATATATATATATATATATTAAAAAAAATATATATGATTTACCCTTTTATTTTGATTTTTTCTTTTTTTTAGTTTTAGTTTTTGGTAGCTTTGTATTTAGTGGATTATTTTTATTAGATAACATATTTTTCATAAAATCCATTGCATCTGAGTTGATACTTTCTGGATTAATCTCACCATGTGATTCTTTTTCTTTCATAATATTAGTAATATTATTCATCATGTTAGATAATTCATTGTTATCACCTGACATAATTTTAGACATATCCATTTTAGGATCAGACATAACTTGTTTAGTCATACCTAAAATAGTATTCATAAATGGATTATCTCCAAATAATTTTGGAAATTGTTCAAATGCTTCATTAACTTCTGCATCTATTTGAGGATTATTTGTAGATTCAGATTCTCCAACATCATGTTTTATCTCTACATCTGGATTTTCAGCAACATGAGTCTCAATAGAAGTTAGTGATGATTTAATTTTTTTCATAAAGTGTTTTGTTTCATCAGTTCTATTTTCTTTGTTGTATGTATTAATAATTAAATATATAGTTTGTAAATATTTACAGATATTAATTTTTTCAGCAATTTCCATAGAATTAACTAATTTAGATAAATTTATATTTTTAATTAATTCAATATTATTATTTTTAAATACATCACAATTATTAACAATAATATCATTAATATATGGTGATATATTAGTATTAATTTCATCAATGTGAGTATTATCTAAAGTAATATTATCGACAATCGTTTTAGTATCTTCATTTAATACAGATAATTGTCCAAGAAGAGTATTGGTTTGTTTATAAAATTCACTTTTCAAATTCTCGAGATTCATTAATATTATATTAATAATAATAATAATCTTAAATAAACAATAAATAATATTAAACTAAATAATATTATTTATTGTTTATTTATTTTTAATTAATATAATAAATAATATATATATATGATGGGTAAATTTATGATAGATAAATATTCTATCAATAAATTTAATGTATCATGTTCTATTTTGAAAAATTTATGTGTAACACATAATGCCGCATTTTTAGATACTACTGATTCAACTAGTGTAGGTATTGGTAGTGTAGTAATATATGGAGGTATGGGAATAGCGAAAACTCTTAATATTACCGGAAATGTAAATATAGCAAGTAATATTAATATAACTGGTATATTAAATACTGCAACAGCTTCTAAAATTGGAAATTTAACTTTATCAGATGGTTCTATAACAGATTCTAGTGGTGATATAACATTTGATGATGTGAATTTAGTAACAACCGGAACATTAGGATCTGGTATAGCTACCTTAGCAACTGGTTCGATGATTGGAAATTTAACTTTTACGAATGGTTCAATAACAGATACAAGTGGTACAATTACATTTGATAATGATAATTTAATAACAACAGGATATATTACTATTTCTTCAAATAGTAATAATTATTCCACATTAACAAATAATGGTGATTTCTATCGAAAATACAATTCAACTTTAGGAGGAGGATTATCATTAGGTATAAATTCAATAGTACCAATAAATTACTTAGGAGTATTATCAACTCAAGTCATTGAAATGGGAATCGGGTCTTATGAATGGAAAAATATATATTTGTTAAATTCTCCCATAGTATCATCTGATAGAGAAATGAAGTCTGAAATTATAGATTTAGATATTGCAGAAAAGGCAGTTGCTAAGAATATTAAACAAAAAATAAAAAAATTTAAATGGAACAGAGCAATAAAAGAGAAAGGAGATAAAGCACGATTTCATATCGGAATAATAGCACAAGAATTGGAAGAAGTATTTTTACAAGAAGGATTAGATGCAACTAATTATGGAATTTTATGTAAGACAGAAATATATTATGATACTGATGGGAACACTTGTGATGAAAATAATAACACATATACTGAGAATAGTTCCAATTGTTATATGAAAATGAAATATTCTATTCGTTCTGACGAATTAATGTATTTTATTATATCATCATTATAAAATACCACAAAAAATGTAATTAATAATATTCGTATAAATTTAAATACCACAAAAAAATATAATTAATAATATTCGTATAAATTTAAATACCACAAAAAAATGTAATTAATAATATTCGTATAAATTAAATTTATAATTCCACTATTAAAATTCCACTATTAAAATTATAAAATTGATTTATTATAATATAATTTGTAATATAAATAATGTCATTGAATTTAAATGTAGTTCAATCAGAAGATTTACGGAATTTAACAATACAATTTATTAAAATATTAAAGCAACGATTTAATATAAATATACAAAAAACGATTAAAGATTTGAATAAATATATATATATTGAACACGAAATAACAGAAGATGAATATAAAGTAAAAAAATATTTAGAAAATATATTACAATATGATATACATATAATATCAGATAATTGTAATAATTTAACAGAGATAGTTAATTATATTAATAATAATATTAATATAAAAATAAGTGAAGAATATATAAAAAATATAATTACAAATTATTTAATAAAAATAAATAAATTAAGATAAATATATGAATAATAAAAACTTAAAAGTAAATTATATATATATATATATATAATAAGTAAATATGGACAGTAATACTGTTGAAACATTGGATAAAGATGATAATGATGATTATGATGATAATAATAATTTAATAAAAATATCATATAGCAAAAAACGACATATGATAGAAAAAGTAAAATTATTAGGAGAAACACAACGAGAGGAAATTTATAAATTAATATTTGAAGATACAGAAAAATTTACAGAGAAAACAGATGGAATTATTGTGAATTTAAATAATTTATCCGAAAAGTGTATTGTAAATATATATAATTATGTAAGATATAATGAAGATACAGAATTATTTCCAAAAAATGAATAACAATATTATAATATTTTTATTCATTTTTTGGAAATATGATACACATCCAATTACTAATATGTAATCCATATTGTACAAGTAAATTTTTTATAATTTTTTTGGTTGAATTTATTTTGAAAATTTTAGCACATAATTAATATATAACTATTTAATACTAATATATATCTTTAATAATAATTTTACTTTTTTTTTTAAATGCGAAACTTTTTAGTAGTACCGATCTGATAAAGATAATATATAAGAATTATGATTCATGTCCATATATATTATTAAGTTGACGATTACATCTAATAAATGTACAATGTGAATATAATTCTTGCAAATTGGAAGCACCTATATATGTGCAAGTAGAACGAATTCCACCAAGAATATCTTGAATTGTTAATGCCAAAGGTCCTTTACATTTAATTTTAACTGTTTTACCTTCCGAACTTTTATAATCTTTAAGACCACCATTATGAATATCTTGAGCGGTGATTGAAGACATACCGTAAAATAATTTATATTTAATACCATTTTCTTGAATTATCGTTCCAGCAGATTCATCATGTCCTGCAAATAATCCTCCAGCCATACAAAAATCAGCTCCTGCACCATACGCTTTTGAGAAATCGCCCGGATTAGTTAAACCACCATCAGAAATAACATATGCTCCTAATTTATGAGCCATTTCAGAACATGATAATATTGCAGATAATTGAGGGAATCCAATACCAGTTTTTTTACGAGTAGTACAAACACTATTGTGAACGATAGAGTTATTTGCGATAAAACTATGTGTCGGACAATCAACTTGAATATCCCACACTTGCATATTATCATAATCTAGAAATTTTGAATACATATTATAATTCATATAATCAGATTGTTTTGAATTATTATTATTATTATTATTATTATTATTATTATTATTATTAGATAAAATTGGAAATGGTATATTTAAATTAATGCAACACCAATATAATAATTCATTTAAATTATCATTGCATTCAATTGATTTATTACTATTATATGTATCATGTAATCCATTATATAATCCTTTAATATAATTAATATCTGTACAATAATATTTTAATGGTAATTTTTTAATATTATTTTCAATTAATTCATCTAATAATTTTATTAAACATATATTCCAACAATGAATTGAAATAACATTTGATTTATCATTATAATTAGTAGTACTAGTATAATTAAATACAGATAAAATAGAATTAGATAGATTTGTAGAAGATATTACATTATTATTTTCAAACATCCAATTACATGAATTATTAAAATAAGTATTTGTACCAATATATGAATCAAAACTACCCAAGAATGTTCCAAAAATATAACCAATATCATAATTAGAATTGATAATATAATTCAATTCTTTATTAATATCTTTATGACAATAAATAGATAAATCTATATTAAAATTATCAGGTAATTTCCAGTTTATATTTTTAGGAATTAATAAAAAATCAGAAATATAATTAATATCGGCAATACATTTCCATTTAAATTCCGTATTTTGTTGATTATTATAATATTGATTTTGTTCAATCCAATAATGATGTTCTTCTGTAACCAAAATATTTTTATACCAATTAGTTGTATTTATGTTAGACACATTTTTTATTCCTTTATTAATAATTTTAATAACTTCGACTGGTTGACCGTGACCATTTATAACAAACTCCCCATGAATAATTTTATTAATATTTTTATAAATGCCATTTGCCATTAATACTTTTGTATCTTCTGTGAAACAACCACTTCCGATACCTACTTTAATAATGTCAGCTCCTGCTAAAATAAGTTGTTTAGTAATTTCTGGGGTTACAACATTTCCAGCCATAATAGTAATATTTGGAAAATGTGTTCTATATTGTTTAATAATTTCTATGAAATGTTCAGAATATCCATTTGCAATATCTAAGCATAACATTTTAATTTCAGGACATATGTTAATGATATTTATAATTTTTTCAAAGTCAACTTGTGATGAACCAGCGGAAATACTTAAATAATCCCAATTTATATTAGAATTAGAATTTTTGAATGTATTCCAATCATTTAATGAATAATGTTTATGAATACAAGTAATTATATTATGTTTAGATGCTTCATAAAACATTTCAAATGTGCCAGTTGTATCCATATTAGAAATAATAATTGGAATACCGTTCCAACTATGTTTAGAATGTTTCATAATATATTTAATATTTAGATTAACATCTTTCCGAGATTTAATGGAACTTTTTTGAGGTTTAATAAGAACATCACTGAAATCTAACTTAATATTTTCTTCAATTTTATTATTTAATTCCATAATTTAATTAAATTATTTATAATAGTTAATTAATTTTTAAATTGAAAAAAAAACGATAATAAAATGAAAATTGAGTGTAATTATTAATATATGAACAAATACAACTTGACAGTGCCATATATTTATGTAGCTACTGTTTGGAAGGAATGACTATATTATTTAAATTAATTATACCGAAATTCGAATTAGTATGTGATGAATATATTGATATATAATATTTATAATTAACAATATTACAAATGCATGATAACAATGTTATTATAAATTATTCCGATGAGTCAGAATCTGAAGAATTATCACTTGAAGAGCTAGAATCATATTTATTAAATAAATTTTGTCCACCTTGTTGTGTATTATTTTTGGGTGTATCTGTAGTATTATTTTTTGATATTTTAACTATATTCTGTAATTTATTTACAACTTTGTTATTTTTTTGAAATATTGCATAACGATGTAAGTAAGAATAAGTTTTATCTTCACCTAATTTATAAGGATATTTAAATTTAATATCACTAAAATATCCTAGTTTATTTGTATCTTCAGTGATGTAATTACTTGAGGATAAATATAATTTATGTTTATTACATTGTGCAATAAGTGTATCAAAATCTACAAGATATTCAATTTGTTCAGTTTGCATTGTTTTAAGTTTAATACCAATTTTAATACCAGTTTTTTTCTTACCATCAATTTTATCAATTTTTCGGATGACTGCGAAACCCAGATCAATAGTATCTTTTTTTGTTTTTTTTAATAATTCCATAACTTTTTGTCCATCCATCATAGTAACTATAAATAATCCATTATCTTTTAAATTATTTGATACAGTTTTTAATATATTATTATATTTAAATAAATCTTGTACGAAATAATGAAAACTGAAATTGGATATAACTAATTCAAATGGGTTTTTATCTAATTTATATTTATTCCATAAAATATCAAATGTAGTTTTATCATATTTATTAAGAATTAATTTAGTATTTTTTTTTAATACATCTAAATTTAAATCACCTTGTAATGTATAGCAATCATAATTTTTTATAATATCCGGAATATTCGAAATATCTTTATATTCAGTGCAAATATTTAGAAATCGTGCTCGAGCACCATATGAATTTTCTTTAAATTTATAATATTCTATATTATATTTGTTATATTCAATTCCAATAATTACAGAAATTCCTTTTTTTAATTTATTATTTTGATTATAGTTATGGTGATTTGTATTTATATATTTTTTTATATCTCCACCTCGTCCAGTCCCAAGATCTAAACATTTGATCGTATCAAAATGTGAAGATAAATAATCGACCGAATTGTTTATTAATTCTCCTTTAATTTTATTATGAAATTTTTGTAAATCTGTTCGATCACAATCATTTTGTTCGTAAGAATAATAATAATCATTTGATTGAATAATTAATTGTTTAAATGATTCCATATTATTAATCTGATCTATTGTAATTGGAAAATACATAGAAGAGAAAATATCATTTGCAATCCATAAATTATTTGCAGTCGAACGAATAATACCTTTTTGATATTTTTGAGTTTTATCATTTCTAACACGCATATAAATCCAACGATTTGTAGAAACTTCATATCTACATTCTACAATAGTATTATTTTCTATTTTTGAATTTTCTTCTGTAATTGGTATACTATCTTCATATTGTAAATGAATATTATGAATATATGGATGTACTGTAGAAAATGGTTTGATAGTACTAATATTTTTGTTATATTTATTATATGTATATAATGAATTAAATATTATTTTTATTTGACCTTTTTCATATTCGATATTAAGTAAGAAATCGATTGAATTATATTTTTCTGGTTTCCACTTTAATATACGATAATTTGTAATATTTTTTATAGTAGCACTTGTATATGGTTCGATTGGTTGATATATAACACCATCAATATTATATCCAAATTTTTTATTTTTATCATCATCTATAATTAGATCAATATCTGTAATATTATAATAAGTTTTAACACTAAAATCAAGTGCATATTTATTATTTTTTTGAAAATCAATTGATTTAATTAAATTTAATCTTTCTGATAATTCATTATCATATACGATTTCACCATTCAAATAATATATATCAAATGCTTTATAAGTAAATATATGAGATACATTTGTATTATTTAAACTAATATTAAATAATGTATTTGAACTATTATAATTATTAATAAATTCTCCATCAATTATAGCATTCATTGCATTACATATTAAATTCGTATCTATTATATTTTTATTATCATCGATTAAATACACCATTCCTAATTTATTTATAAATAATATATATCTTTCCCCATCTGCCTTAGCAGTTATCATATATTTATTATTATTTAAATCATCTTCTGTAATATTATATATTGTATTTTTTGCCATTCCAACTATTCTTGGTCCTATGTTACTATGGCCAACTAATTTCATATATTCATTATATATTTGATGTTGTTCTTTATTTCTTAGAGGATATGGAGTATTATCAATCACTTGTATTACAAATAATATATTTTGATAAAATGTTTTGATAATATTATTTATTGTAGTATTCTTATTAATATATTCTAATTCTAATTCATATTTTATAGGTTGAAAGAATATATTTGATTCAGTTATAGATAATCCAGTACTATGTTTAACTAAAGATATATCAAAACGAATATCATCACATATAAATGAATAACGTTCTATATATCTATACACCTTTTCTATACTTTTGTATGTATCTTTAAATATATTTTTATCTAAATTTGTTGGTTCGGTTTCCGTTTTTAAATTAAATTTTATATTATAATTATTATCTTTGTATTCATCTAATTTTTCTTTATATAAAAAGTTATCCGAATTTGAAATATCTTCATTTTTATAAAATTCTTTAATATTCTCAAGACTATTAATTACTACACGTGTATTATTATTGTAAATATTTAAATATAAATATTTCTTCAAAGTTTTTGGATATCTATATTTTAGAACACCCAATAATTTATTAAACTGATCAGATGTAATATTTTTATTAATTATCGCTTCTAATTCTAATTCTTCTTCGCTATTAATATATTTATTAACAATATTCTGAAGATTAGTATTAACTTCCAAATCTAAATTCATCACTACTAATATATAATTTAATATATATATTTTTAAATAATAAGTTTAATTATTATAATCAATTTTTAATAAATATCACTAAAAAAATATTTTATATCCATATCATTTAAATGTAAAGTATCTACATAAAAAATTAATTATATGTTATCGTTACATTATATATCAACATGAACATTCGTGTAAGTTTTTTAAGTCATGTAGCATACAATGATTATAATAAATGTACTTGTGTTTTCGTATTAAAATAATTCTGTAATATATTTACATAATTCAAATTTTGTCATTTTAGTAGTATCTATATTATAATCTTTAACATATTCTTTTAATTCTGGTAATTTCGCTTTTTTTAATATTTTCGCAATTTTTTCATGACTTCCTTTTATATCTGTATCATCAATATATTTATATAATAATTCTTCATTTATATTTTCACATAAATTTGTAATTTCTAAATTATTAAATATTTTATTTATATGTATAAATTCTATATTAATAATTAATATAATAGTTCCATATGTATTATTATAATTATTTAGAAAAAAGTATTTTTGATTAATTAAAATTAATATATTTAAATTTAAATATATTCCAATCAATTGTTTTACATTATTATCAATTATAGTTGATTGTAAATTTATAAAAATTAAATTTTTCTTACTTTTAATTTTTGGATATAATTGTAATTTATTTTCAAAATCTTCTTCAAACATTTGATGTGCAATATATCGCAATAATGATGTGGTATAATCTTTTCTTTCTTTTTTATTATATAAAGTATATTCATTGTCTAATATATTTAATATAGCATCCATGAATGTAGTTGCAGATTGTTCCAAATATTTTTCATAATTATTAATTACTTCCATATTTATTCTATAAAAACACTAATAACACTATATTAATATTTACGATTATAATTTTATATTATCAATTTTATTAATTTTATTAATTTTATTAATTGTAATAAAATAATTTAGTATAATATGAAAAAATATTATGTAATATTATGTAATATCATGTTGTTTATATATACATTAATTCAATACCTGCTTCGATTAATATATTAAATGAATTTTGAAATGTTTCACCCCAACGTGGAGCTTCAAAATCGGGAGAAACTGTCAAAACTTTTGATATACCAGATTGTACTAAAGCTAATGCACAATTATTGCATGGAAATAAAGTAACAACTGCAATCGCTCCATTTGTAATAGTTCCATTACGTGAAGAATTATAAATTAAATTCATTTCCGCATGTACACAAAAATTATATTTACTAGGTCTCTGCCATCGTTCATCAGTTTCTTCAATATTACGTGGAAATCCATTATATCCAGTAGAAATTATTTGAAATGTATCAGGATATAATAATAATGCTCCAACTTTAGTATTGGGATCTTTAGAAAAATTATCTCCAATATATTTAGCTAAATTAAAATATTTACGTTGTTTATCTAGTGTAAATATATTTGACATATATTTTATTATATAGTAAATAAATTTTATATCATTTTATTATTGTAAATATTATACATAAATATATCAATCCAAGTTACTGTTCACATAGAAAAATTTTATACAACATAGTGTTATGTACATTTGTAAAAAACTGAGCAAAAATCCTACTCATTATCCATAGTAAATAGTATAACACCTATGACAAAAATAAGTATAATATATAAATAAATAAAATAAAAATATCATATCAATATTAATTATAAAATATTGTATTCTAAATTATGATAATTTTGTTTTAATATGTTAAACTCAATAAGTAATTTAGAATGTTCAGAAAACAAACGTGTATAACATTTTTTTTTATTATTAAGTAATCCAGATAATTTTTTATTTTCAAATTCGATAGTGTCTAATTGTTTATATAAATAATTGTTGTTGCGTTCCAAATGATTAATTGTAGTATTATGATTTTTTAATTCAAATTCATTATTAAAAAATTGGTGACAAATATCACAATAACGTTTATTTAATTCTATAGCATTTTTTTGATCAAATATTTGTTGAATTTTATTATCAATTAATATACTATTTTTAATAATATATTGTCGCAATTTAGTTATTATATTATTTGGAAATTCACAATCTTCATCTAAATATTTATTTAATATATTTATATTTGTATTAATAATTTCATTATTTATTTTATAATTTGCAATATAATTTATCGCATTACTTTTAATTGTTGGAGAACAGTTTTTAGAATTCATATATGTATTACAATATGAAAATTATTTATATATAATATGAAAATTATTTATATATATAATATACGATGAATGTATTTATGAATTATTAAGAATTGAAAAAAAAATATTTATATAATATTTATATAATATTTACAGTGTTTCAATATTATTATATTCACCAGTATAATATATTTTTTTTATATTATATCGTTTAATTCTAGCAATTTCAGAAATACCATTTACACAATTTTCGCAACATTTTGCATTCATGATGTTACCATTATTATTTACACGAAATACAAATAGATTAATTTTTTTTAATTTTTTACTTTTATTATATTTAAGTTTATTCATCGCATCTATTTCAGCATGCACGCTTTCATGAAATATTCCATTAAATTTGCCAATATTATATTGATTATGTCCAACATGGTTGTAAAAAACAATACCTTTTATAATTAGTGAACACAATACATCCAATTTTTTCATGTCCATTATTAGCGTTATTAATCTGCAACCGTTGTTGCAACAAATCGCTGAATACGTTCAACATACAATCAGTTTGACGCAAAGAAACCATATTTATATTATATTAAATTATATATAAATCAATTTTTATATTCAAGGTAATAAAAATATATAATAAAAATTGTATTTCATTATATTGAATTAATTTTATTATATTTTGAAAGAATTCCTTCGAAACGTTTTTTATTAATTAAATCATTTTGTAACATAATTTTACAATATTTTAACGCAAATGTTACATTATGTTTATATTTTTTAGCATTATTATAATATGTTAAACTTTTAAATATATTATAATTATTTCCTTTGGTAGAAAATAAATTACCTAATTGATAATTTGCACAACCATAATGTTCAGCACTTTTTTTTAAATGTAGAATCCCAAGATTTGTATATGGTGCTTCATTTATAAGAGAATATAAAAATCCAATATTATAATGTTCATTATAATGTAAAATAGTTGGTTCTGTAATAATTGTATATATCATATTATTCATATGTAACATTATCAATTGTAACATATGATGTGAGAATATATAATAATATTTTAAGAATAATACACATAATAATCGAGTAGATTTATTATGATTTCGTTTACTAGCATATATTAAATGTGCTGCAGCTTCATCATAATTATTATGCAGATATTTAATATAAATTATAGCAATATTATATACAATATTATTAATAGTCTTTGAATTTGTATATATATAATAATGATCATGTAATTTATTCGTAATAGTTTGACAGTGATGTACAAGTCGTGTTCTCACAATTTCTAAATATATTGTTCGAGAATTTTCATAATATTCAATCGATTTCTCATAATTTTTAATTCTATAATAAAATTCTGCAATTATTTTATTAAATACAAATGTTTCAGAAATATCAAGCTCTATATTTTTTTTCAATATTTTCTTTAAAATTGTTATTTGTTTTAATATATGTAATTCATAAAAATTTGGATTTATATAATTATTTAAAAATTTATTTTTAATATATTTAGAAGTTAATATCATTTTTTTTGTAGTAATATCATTTTTTTTTATAATATTTGTATCATAATAATTTAAATATAGATTTTTTGTAATCAATTCAAATATAATAATTTTTGGATTATCAATACAAATTTTTGATGTTGGATCATAATAATTGATAAAATCAAAATCTGCTGTCTCATTTAAAATTTCTATAGGTGAATGTATATTCGTTAATTTATTGTAAAGTTTATCTTGAACGATTTTACATAATGATGTTAGATTATTTAAATCAGGAATATTTTGTACAGACATATTCTTATGTATTATCTAAAATATATTGTAATCAATTTTTGTTATTGTTTTATAATTTATATATATATATAATGACTACACGTGAAGAGACAATTGGAATTTTAATTGGTGTGACAATTGGGATTGTTGTGTTATGTTTTGGAATTTATTATATAACAACAGTTGTTATATTTCCGACTATAACAAAACATTATCCAGTATGGACTACAGTGTTATCAAATCCAGAGAGATATTTTATTATTATACTTCCTTCATTATTAGTATCTATTACTTATATGCTTTACATATTATATTCTACTTTGAACTAATTTTTACTTAATTGTAATTAGTTGTTTTGTATTGTTTTGTATTGTTTGATATTTTTTATATATATATATATATATAATATGACAGAAGATACAATAGGAATTGTAATTGGTGCGGTAGTCGTGATATTTTTGTTATGTGGGGGAATTTATTTGTTAGTAAAAATGATTATATGTCCGGATATGAAAAAAACTCATCCAGACTTTACCACTTTATGTGGAGAGCCAGATATATTTACCGGACGTCCAACAGGTCATGCAACCGAATATTAGTGATTAATTTAAATAATAGATATTGTATAATCTATACTGTGATTAAATCTTTATATATAAAATTATAAATTATATTAAATAATATATATATGAACTTATGTTGTTTTAAAAAAGATATAAAATTATTAAAATTATATTTAATTAATCCACAAAAAATAACAATATATATTGAAAATAATAAAACTGTTCAAGATTTAATTGACATAACATTAAAAAAACTAAATATAATAGAATATGAAAATCCACAATTAATTTTTAGTAATATGACACACGAATTAAATATAAAATTAATTGATATAGGTATCTATGATGAAGCTCATTATAATATTACATTCCTGATACATAAAAATTTGATAAATTCATATAAATTAGTATCTAATAATATACATTTATTAAGTAGAATACAGTTTTTACATGATTTAATTGAATTGCGAGTTGGTAATATATATATTAAATAAACTATTGTTAATTGTTATTCAAATTACAAAAATAACCAAAATTACAATTATATATGTTGAAACCAGTTTATAAAATAATTTATATTAATGATAATAATATGAAAAAAATATGAAAAAAATATGAACAAAATATGATAAAATATTTTACAAATATAACACTATTAAGAATCTGTATCAGACGAATCGGAAGAATCAACTGAATAATTCTTAATATAATCCGAATCATCTTGTTCATCTTGTTCATCTTGTTCATCTTGTTCATCTGATGAAGAATCTAATATATTTGTATTATTTAGTTCATGAGTAGTATTTTGTGCATCATATGCATCAGCAATACTGAAAATTTCAATTATATCATCATCTAAATTATAAGTATTATGTATATTAAGTTCATGTATTACTTTTTTGAATAAATTAATCATATCAGATTCATTGCCAACAAAATATTCATTTCCAATTGTATGTTTTTGAAAACGAAGTTTAAATTCTGTAAGTAATACCTTTTCAATTGTAAATTTATTTAGGTCATGAATACTACAACAATATAATATTCTAGTATTTTTTTTATAATCATGAACTCGTTTTAAACTATCATTTCCAGAACATCCAACTTTATATATTCTGGTACCAATATGTTCTGCAGGTTGAACTAAATATACACTCATTATATATTATAATAATGATAAATATAGAATCAATTTACAAAAAAAAATTTCTAAATTTGAATAATAATTGTAATTGTGTTTTTTACAATTTTACTATGTATTGTAAAAACATTATAAATATATTTTTCATAAATATTGTAATGCCATGTTAACTACGAATTACATAGGTAAAATTATTGAAAATTATAAAATTGATTATTATAATTATATTACTCTTACTGACGAATTATTATGGATATGGATGTTTCATATCAACTGTATTTTACAGAACAGAAATATAGTGTTCCAGATTATTTACCAAACATAGATGGGATATATTCAGGCATATATTCTATTGATGAAAATAGTTGGCCAGTTAATATATATATTGAACATAATAATATTATCGATATTTATATTAAATCTATTCCAGAATTAATTAGTACAATGTATATAAAAAATTATATGAATAATAATTATTATCTAGATTTGTTAGATAGAGCCATATCAGATAATTTCAATGATATATATATATATAATATATTATACAATAATATTAACAAATTCAAAAATATTGATATAAAACATTATATATATAGTATGTTAAATAAATTAATTAATATGTCTGTAAATATACCAAGTATAATATTTACGAAAAAACTTAAATATTTGATAATTGTAGCAGGCGAACAGTTTTTATTTACGAATGAAACTATGAATAATATAATATATCCAATTGATTATATTATACGAAACACATCAAATAAATCAATAGAGATGACTAGGTTATGGATGTCTGATTCAATTTTATGGAGTTATGAAATTCATGGATTACTTCCAGAATATAAAAAAATAAGTGCTCGAATTATTCAAAAAAGATTTAGAGAATTATATTTACCAGATGAAATTATTGATATTATTTTATCATATGGACTAATTATTTATAATGCTCCCGAGAAAGGTTATATTTTAAGTGAAATTTTAGAAATGATGAATGTATATAATATGTCTTTAGAGGATCGTATAGATCTAGGATTATATATTAAACAACACGTTCCTTTAGAATATCGTCGGAAAGCATTTGTAAAAATAAATATTGATAAAGAATATTTAGGCAATCAACATAAATATTTTCAAGCATTAGTTTATATGAATAATGAAATTCCAATAGTACAACAATATATAAATACATATATAAAATTTAAAAATAACATGATTGAAAAATAATATATATATATATATATATATATAAATTGTAAATATTGTAGATAATATAGATTTTTATTAATATAATTATTTACAATATGACAGATATGGTTTTATTCGAAGATTCACATGGTAGAGATTTTTTTGAACATTATTAAAAATATAATAAAGCCTAACAAGTTAGATATATTTATAGACAATATTGTAGAATATTGAAAATTATAAAATTGATTATTATAATTATATCACTTTATTACACGAACCGATTATGGCATCATCATCACCAGTATTCCTCAAAACTATTATTTGGGGAAAACCATTTACAACATCTGATTATTACTACCAAGCAGATAGTACACTTAATACATATTATTGTATATATCTATCAAATAATGAAATATATATATTTGGAATATGTATTTGTGTGGATTATTCAAATAGTGAATCCAATTACACTCGTATTACCAAAGAAATTATTGAAGATGTAGAGGATTTTATTGAAAATAACACAGCAGAATATTTTAGAGAAGGATATAATATCTACAACTTCCCTGAAAATTTATATAGAATTTCAAATTATAAAGAATTTGAAAATATTGAAAATGGATATATTAAAGTTCATAATAAATATAACAACGAATATATTAAAATTATTACATGGACTCAACAAAGTATTAATCCAGAGTTTCAAGAAAGTAATGGATGTGATGATGAATTTAATATTGATATTGATTTAATATTTGATGAAGTTGAAAACTATAATCTATTATATTATTTACAGAAATATTATAATACTATTATTACTGAACATGTATCCGATATCATAAAAAAATATTTATAATTTTTTATTATAAAAACATAAAATTGATTTATATTTATATTATAACTATATAAAGATTATATACAACCTATATATTATAATTATGGAAGCAATTGATTATGATGAAACTTATGATGTAAATGAAAATAATAATATATCTAATGATGATGCTTTAAAAGAAAAAATTCATGAAATTCATAATTATCTCCGTAATAATGGTGCTGGTTATGGTATGAATGCTTTAAAAGTATTTAACATTATTTATGGTTTGAAAAAAATTGAAGAAAAAGGATTAACTGAAATTTATTTAAAAAATCCTAAATCTAAATTTTCTTATTTACTTGAATTAGCAAATACATATGAACCATATACAAATATGAATCATGAAATATTAACTAATTTAATATATAATGATGTTCTTGATGATATTTCTAAAAGTAAATTAAGACCATTATTATTTTATGAAATTCCTAAACATATTAAAGCAACTACATTTGTTTATTTAGTAAAAGAAATTAATTCTATTACCGAAGTTGAAAAATCGTGCAATGTATTATTGTCTGGTAAAATTTATGAATATTTTATTGGAAGAGATAAAACTGCTATTAGTGAAATGGGAGCTCATTTTACTAATAGACATATAGTTGATTATATTTATAAAGAAACATATATAGAATTAAATGAAGATGGAAATGTTCCAGTTATGATCGATATGTTTGGAGGAAGTGGAGGTTTTACAACAGGTTATATTAATTATATGAATAATAAATATAATAATCAAATTGATTGGAAAAATAATATTGATAATATTTATCATTACGATATGAATGAAGAAGTAGTTATGTCTGCTGGTTTAGAAATTTTATGTCTAACTGGTGAATTACCTAATTATGAGAATAATTTAAAAAGTTGTAATACATTTACTAATCCATTTGATAGAAAATTTAAAAATATTTTTACTAATCCTCCTTATGGTGGAGATAAAGATGAAAAAACTGATAAAGTTAAAAAAAATGATAAAATTGTATCATATATTAAAAATTTATTAAACACTGAAACAAGTGAAAATAAAATAAAATCTTATAAACAACAATTGAAAGATATTGATGAAGAAAATAAAAGAGATAAAAAAATTAGAGAAGATAATTATGTATCTTTGAATACTTGTAGTGAATTAATTAAAAATTATGCTGAAAAATTTAACTTAAAATCTAATGATAAAGAAGGTTGCTCTTTAATTTTACAAATGGCAATTCTTGATACTGATGGATTAAGTGTTGGTGTGTTAAAAGAAGGTGTGTTCTTTAGTGGTAAATATAAAGAATTACGAAAACATTTAATTGAAAATTATAATGTTAAAGAAGTTATAAGTATTCCACGAGACCAATTTGAAAATACAACCACAAAAACTTCTATTGTAATTTTTGAAAATACAGAACATAAAACTTCTAAAATTATATTTAAAGATTTACATTTAAATAAATATTTAGAAGATACATTTGAAGAAAATAATGGTAAAATATATTTAGTTCATAATAAAGGAGATGTTTCAGATGTTTATGATGATTATATATCAGAAGCAACTATTAAAGAATTACATAATAATAAATTTTATTCTCTACTTGGTAAGGATTATAATAAAAAGGAACTTATATGTGCTGATGATTACAAATTAGTTAAATTAGGTGATATTTGTGAATATCAAAGTGGATTTTCTTTTAAAAAACAAAATTATAAAAATGAAGGAATCCCATTAATTACTATTACACATATAAAAAATGAAACTATAAAATTTAATAATAATAATTATATTGAACAGCATAATGATTATAATAAATATATTATTAAACAAAATGATATTGTTATTACATTAACTGGTAAAAAACCAAATTTGTGTTCATTTGGTATAAATTATTCAAATAAAATACAATATTTAAATCAAAGATGTGCTATTTTAAGAAATTTTAAAATAATAAATAATTCATACTTTTCTGTAATTTTTAATTCTTTTATAAATGATTATATTAACAAATATATAGGAACTGGGACTAATCAAGAAAATATTTCATTAAAAGAAATAATAAATTTCCAAATACCTATCCCAAACGACCCTGAAAAAATGCAATATTGGACTAATAAAATTAATGAACCATTTAATAATAAAAATGAAATTAAAAATAAAATTTTAGAATTAGAAATATACATTCAAAATAAAATTAAAGATATTACTGAAAATAAAGAATGTGATGAAATTTTATTAGGAGATTTATGTGAGATTAATCCTGAAAATATAACAACTAAAATAGAATATATCAATTACATAGATATTGCCTCTATTTGTAATGAAACTATAACTAATATAAAATATATGACTGATAATTTCCCTTCTCGTGCAAAAAGAATTGTGAGAAAAAATGATATATTATATTCTACTGTTAGACCTAATCTAAAATGTTATACTTTAATTTATAATAATATAGATAATTGTATTGCTTCTACTGGATTTATTATAATTAGAAGTAATAAAATTCATTATAATTATATTTATAACATATTAAAACAACAATCTATTACAGATTATTTAATTAAAAATACAAGTGGCACTACATATCCAATAGTTAATATAAATATTTTTAAAAATATTAAAATAAAAATTCCAAAAAATAAAAAATTAATTATTAAACTTGAACCAACATTTAAAGAAATAGAACAATTAAAATTAGATTTGGTACATAATGAAAAATTATATAAACAATATATTCAAGAATTAAAAGAAGATGCTATTATATCTTATTAAATATATTATCTTCTTTGATTATTATATAAATTTAATTCATTTGATAAATTTGTAAAACCTATATATAAATCTTCTGGATAATAAGGTAATTCCTCATATAATTCACAAGATTTGTTATACTCTTCTAATGAAGATATATTTTTTTCTTTACATAATTCTTTCCATTCATTAATAGTTGGAGGATATTTTGATATATCACAACCGAAAAAGTCTAACCAATTAGTCCATACATATTTTTTTTTAAAATGTTCTTCTGGATTATTTATGTAATCTTCACGATTATATTTACTTTCTTCATATTGTTTTCTATTTCTAATATTTAGTTTATTATTTTCGTCTCTAATATTATTATATTCTTCCATATAATTTACAATTTCACAACCAAATTCTGATAAATATAATAAAATTTTATCTAATTCTTCCTTATTTCTTATATTATTATTTATTATTATTTCATCATTACTCTGACCATTTTCGCTCCTTTTATTTTCATTTAAAAATTTAATTTTATTTTTATCAATAATATTACAATCAATATTTTTTAATTGATATAAAATACTATATAATGTATTATTCTTATTATATAGGTCATCATTATTATATGAAATTAGGTAATATGCTTTTTTATTTGGAAAATCACTATCGAGACGATTAGGTCTTAATAAATATTGAGTAATTCTAATATTACTTTTCATATTATCTGCTATACATACTCCATTTAATTTTGGTTCATTAAAACCTTCTCCAAACATAAATACACAAGATATTATACTAAATTTAAATCCTATTGCTTTATTTACTTCCTCTTTAATATTAACTTTACTATCACTATGTAATGATTTATTATATATTTCATCTTTATTAATATTAAATATGTTATTATCAATTAATATGTCTATATATTTTTTAGCAATATCAGCATTCTGTTTGCTATTAACATATAATAATATACAATTTAAATCATTATATTCACAAAATGCTTTCAATACCATATAACAAGATTTAAATATATCAATATATTCAATTATATTACATATTTTAATTATATCATCAATTTCTGTATTTTGATTTTCATATAATACTACATTATAATCAGTTATAAATCCATTCTCAATTGCCCAATATGGAGTTTTCTCATCAATTATTTCTCCAAATTGTAATGAATTATCCATAGAATAAGTTATTGAATTTCTGGTATTTTCAATTATTTTTTCAGTAGCAGTCATAAATAATGTTTTTGAACTTTCTATTTCATGAAACATTAAAAATTGTTTTTTATTATCATCATTCATGTTACCTACTAAATGATGACATTCATCACCATTTTTAGAATCAAATTTAATACCTTTTAATATATTACAAGAATGATAAGTTCCAATAATAAATAATGGTTTAACTGATGACTTTCTTATTCTAATAAATTTTTCAATTATATTTATATCTGTTGTTGATTTAATATCCAGATAATCATTTCCTCCTACAAATAATATGTCTTTACTACTATTTGGATATAATTTTAAAATTTCATCTGCCATTTGTATTTGTAAATTTGTGCTACTTACTCCATATAATATTGTTTTAAATTTCATTAATTCAATTATAAATAAACTTAATAATGTCTTACCTAATCCACAACACCATATAATTTTCCCTATATCATTATTATTATAATATTCAATTATTTTTCTCAATACTTCAAATTGATGTTGTAATGGTGTATAATTATTAATATATCCTCTAATATTTCTTATCCAATTACCCACAAATTTATTTATATATAATTTTTGTATGTTTGTATATAAATTATTATTAATTATTTTATTATCATCTTTATAAAAATTAATAATAAAATTTTCTATCCAATTATTAATACATTTATATATTAATTTATTAAATTTTTTATTTTTAATAATTTGAATAGATGATATATAATTAATTTCATTTATTTCATCTGTTGTTAATAAACAATATTTTATATTAAATGTATTAAATATATTTTCAATTAAATCTATAATACATTTATCATAAAATTCAGTTCCCCCAGTATTTTGCTTATGAAATTTTTTTAATTCTCTTTTTAATAAATTATCTACATATTGTAAATTATCATTATATATTCTATAAACTTTTATACATTTTCCACATCTATATTCACCCGTAATATATGTAATATTTCTTTTAATAATATTAGTTGTTACTCCTAATTTTACAACATTATCAATTATATTTGAATTATGTTCTCTAATATATGTTATATTAAAATTAAAACACATAGTTTATACTAATTAATAAAAAAATATATTTTAATCAATTTTTGTTTATTTTTAATTTGTTTTTGATTAACTTTTTCTTAAAAAGTTGTTATTGTTGAGATAATATATAGGGAATTTGCATACTAACAATACCATATTCTAAACATATTACATCATTATATTTAAAAAATAAATTAACACAAACGGAACATTATTTAAAAAACTAATTCTATTACAAATTATGAGAAAATAGATCATTATTTTAATACTTTACATATAAAATAAAATAATCTGTAAATATATCAAATCGAAATAAATACATATTAATTTAAAATATAATACAAAGTAATAAATTTTACTAAATTTTAATATTAAGTTTCTTACTATTATTATACATTTTATAAGTTAAATCCTCATAAATATTCTTTCGCAATGCATCAGTATCATCATATATTCGATCCAAAAATTTATTAAACTTCAATACGGTTGCTGGATATTTTCCATTCCACTCTTCTACAAAATCGGTAAATGTATTCTCACAATGGTCTAACAAATCATCAAATGCGATTATCTTTTTTTGTACATTCCAATTCGTTCCATCAAATACTGAAATATATGGAGTTTTTAAATTTGTTAAACAAATATTATGATTTTCTGGTTTATCTTTATTAAAATATATCTTCTCTATCAACTCTGCTGCACAAAATACATTTTTAGATAAACAACTATATATATCTTTGCTTGTTAAATGACTAAGATCAGGTGTTTTATAACTATTGATTACAATATTATTATTATTTTGAATAGTACCATTGTTAATATTATGATTAGATTTTTTAATAAGTTTAGTAATTTGTTTATCTTTATTATCCAGTTGTTGAAATGTTTTATATAATTGTTGTTGTAATAGACTACATAATTCTGTAGTATTTTCATGTGTAGTTATTGTTTGTTTTTTTTGTTTGCATATTTTTGTATGAGTATATAATGATTGTCTATGTTTATATTCTTTAGAACAATAATTACATATATATGTTGATATTGCAGAATTATTTAAAAATACTTCATTTTCACTTACAAATACTGCTTTTTCACTTACATTTACACTTACACCACATTTTTTATTTTTCAGATTTAAATATTCCTGATAAGAAATACCTTGTAAAATAAATTCTTTTAAATTATTTAAATTTATATTTTCTCGTATTTTTTTACATATTCTTTTTCTATCTAAATGGTGTCTCATCTTTGTTTTATCTTTTATTATATATCCACAATTATAACATTCGTACATTTTATATTATATATTATATATTATATATTAATTTTAAATCTATTTAACAGAGTATATAAGTGATTATAAGAGTATATAAGAGTATATAAGTGATGAGTGTAACTATAATATTTTTAACTAAATACATAATATACTAATAATAAACTATCGTAAATAATAAATTAATATTGAATAATAAATAATAAATAAAAAAAGAGTACCTAAGAGAATAAAATAAATGTAAAAAAAAATGAGAGGGGGGGGGAATAAACTTTCCTAAAAAAAAATTTCAGGCGCGTAGCTGAGAATTCTCAAAGTCCTGTAAAAAAAATAAAAAAACATTTTTAAAATAATTTTTATAATATAAAGTTTTCATTATGCTCACATATGTAAGTAATACATAATATTTGAATACTGTAAAATATTTAACAATATATCTAATCATATGATATTGTGATATATTACAAAATTGATTGAAATATTACAAAATTGATTGAAATATTACAAAATTGATTGAAATATTATATAATATTACAAAATTGATTGAAATATTATATAAATTTAAATACAATGGGAAATGATTTGGCAAATAGTAGAAAATTGGAAGTATCTTTTGCTGAAGAAACAGAAAATTTTACTATAAAGTTATGGGAGCATTATGATTCAACTGATCCATATTATATTCAACCAGAACACACAGGAACAATTAATATAACAAAATGTCTCAATATATTAACAAACACAATTCAATTAGAATTTAACAAGAATGTTTCTATTGTTGATGTGGGTTCAGGAAATGGATATAATACAAATATAGTGGATTCATTAAAAAATGTTGATAAAATTTATGCTACAGATGTTTTAGAACATACTCCAACGTTTTATGAAATTGAGCATATGGAAAGTAGTGAGGCTGTAATAACTTATATTACAAAATGTGAGATTTTAATGATGATTTCTCCCGCGAAGAATTATATGGATATTTATGCTATAAATGAATTAGAAAAATGGTGTGAAGAACATAGCGAAAGTAGGTATTTAGTATTTATTGGAGAGATGGGAGCATCTGATGGAAGTGATGGGATATATAAATATTTAATTGATAATGAAGCGAATAAATGGGAAGAAATTACAAGATATATGATAGATGAAAGTTTAGATATATTCGGAGGTCCATGTGAAAAAGAGTTATTTGTATTGAAATATAATTAAAAATATATATAAATTAATATATATTTTTTAATTATAATTTTTTGTGAAAATATGAAAATTGATTAGATATTTATAGATATATAAAATTGTAATGGAATCTGCAACAGAACAGAATAAGCAGAATAAGCAGAATAAGCAGAATATTTTAGAAATAGATGATAATAATTTAGAATGTATTAGTTTTAGAATGTGTGAAGGTTTGGTAAAAGATATATATAACAATATTTATAAATTATATAATATAAATAAGTTATTTAGATCATGTATAACTAATATATTAATAACAGATGATAAATTATTAATAAATATATTAATATATATAAAAAAAAATAATATAAATATAAATTTATATAGTTTATATTTTAAAAATTTATTTTATGAATGGAGTATGGAGGAAATAGAACGAGTAGATATCTTTTCATATTTAGTTAATAATGAATCTGAAAAAATATTTAATAATACAGTAAATTATTATTTTCATAATTATATTGAAAATGGAGTAAATAATGCGATTGATACAACTGGGAAAATAAATAATTTAACTATTGCGAAACATAATATAGAAACAACAAGAAGAATAATATATTTTGAATTATCCACACAATTGCATAATTTAGATAATGTAAAAAATTTTGAATTATTTAATTTTGCAGTAAATCGAAATATAACAGTATTTAAAACTCACTATAAGAAATATAAATATAATTTTACAAAAAAACAAATAATATATTTATTTATGAATACTCCATTATTATATAAATATTTTAATAAAACAGATAAATTATATATAGAATTTGAATATATTATATTACATAGTAAATATGCATATGATTTTATTATAAAAAAAAATTTAACTAAAACATTATCAAATACACCCGAATTTGTGCAGACAATAATAAATTTAAATGATAAATATGATTTAAATAATAATTTAGAAGCAAATAAAAATTATGTATATTTTATATTATCATATATATGTATATACAATAATTATAAAGAAAGAATTATTGAAAAATTAAATAATAATAATTTATTACAAGAATGTTATAATTTAATTAAAGAATATATTAGTAGTGGTTATGTAATATATGATGTTAACAAAGTAAATTTAAAATTATGTAGGTATAGAACTAATAATTACCCGAAATTATCTCAAAACCATTATTATAAATTTAATATGTATGAAAAAATACAATTTAATAATTTAATCGAAATAAATTTAAAAAATTATAATAAAAATACAATAGATAAAATTACAACTACATGGAATCTTCAAGATTTTATTAATATATGTAACTTTTATAAAATACATAATTTTATGCGTATTGATTTACTACCAGAATCTATATTAAATATACTACAGATTAATCATCAAAGTGGTATATGTATCGAAACAATTATATTGTATGATTTATTTAAAAATATGTATTTACCAAAATTAAATAAATTAGAATATAATGAGCAGGTGATATATAATTTATTAAAATAAATTTAAAATACTTTGAACAAATTATAATATAAATATTTTTTTTATAATTATAAGGTTAAACAAAATTGATTACATAACAAATAATTTTTAATATGATGCCACATTCTGCCACAGAAAACGAAGAATGCGAAGAAATTAGGTGGGTACAATTCAACAATTTTGAATCGTACTATCACGATATATATTATAACGAATTGTCAAATTCCCATCGTGTAGTGAAGAAACAGCGTATTAAATATAATAAACCACTTACATCACCCAGAGCATTGGTAACTAAACCAAATTGTCCATGGCAAGAACCAAAATGGGTACATTGGATACAAGCGGATATATATCAACATATAACAGCAATACAACCATTGCCACAACCAAATCGTTATGGATCAGAACCGTATAGTAAATAATTAAAATATTTTTTAATACATATAACAGTTAAAAATTGATAAGATATTATAATATTATAACAACAATGAACACAAACAATCCCACAACATGTGCAGCAACATGTGCAGCAACATTTATTGTACCCACGACTACAAATAGATCAACATTTTCATATTTATTTATACAGTTACACATGATTATCCGCAGGTTATTACAACAGACAGATTGTTACGAAGCATCTCATCCATATATTTGTGATGAAATTATTAAATTGGTTGGAGATTTTGGATTTCAGTATATTCCCTCTCTGTTGCAGAGAATACATATTATGTCAACATGTGAAATGTGTATAAGTAGTGGTTGTGATTCATCAGAAAAATTATCCTATTTTCGACGTTCAAAATCACATAAAGTATTTACTAAGAAATGTGAGTGTATTTGTCATTGTGATGAGTGTGGATGTAATAATGGTAATTGTATCAAAATCTTTTCCGAAAATCGATTATGTTGCGATTCATATATCATTGAAAATGATCCAAATATATTGAGATTTCTTAAGTTAAAGTCATATGATTCACTGAGTAAGTTTCTTCAGCGCGCAACTAGGGTGGATGAAAATTTATGTGGTGCATCTTATCTTAAAATATTGATACGAAAAAATGAAGATAAACCATGTGAAATATATTGTAATCCACATCCACTGTGTTCTCCTGCAAAGATAAAGACACTTGTGTTACAATTATAAATATTAAGTTAATAATTTAGTTATATATTTATTTTATCCATAATGATGCATTAATATTATAAGTATCATTACATGGAGGACATTCTAAACAATCTGGAATATCATCAAGATTTCCCTCTGACCATATTTTATTTAATTTATTTTTTAAAATTGGTTTAGAAGTTGTTTGTGTTTTATATTTATTAATATTTAAATAATTAGAAGATTGTTGGTTTTTTAAATCACATGGGGGACATTCTTTATCAGGATTTTTAATACATATTGGATTACGTTTTACAGGTATATCCCATCCTGTCATTAATACATATCCACTTAACTCATCTGTATCAGCAATTGGTTCTAAATCACCTGATTGTGGTATATTATTAATTTGTAATTTTTTCATATTTGGCGATTTAGTATTAGAACTTTGTAATGATAATGGGTGTTGTGTTTGTAGTAATGGTTTATGTGTTTGTGGTAATGGTTCTTGTATTAATGGTTCTTGTAGAAGTAATGCTAATGGTTCTTGTGTAAGTGGAGATGGTGTAATTGGAGCTTGTGTAAGTGGAATAAATGTAGATGGTGCTAATGTAGATGATTTCTGTGTAATTGGAGCTTGTGTAATTGGAGATTGTGTAAGTGGAATAAATGTAGATGGTGCTAATGTAGATGATTTCTGTGTA
>Ga0307488_10000157_pt1 | contig 50601 bp, 42 predicted proteins | sample SB02metaG_FD_202248 | JGI IMG/M metagenome (GOLD analysis project Ga0307488, IMG submission 202248) | Sea-ice brine microbial communities from Beaufort Sea near Barrow, Alaska, United States - SB 0.2 | ecosystem: Environmental > Aquatic > Marine > Coastal | place: USA: Alaska | collected... | reverse complement strand
AGACCAAGCGAATTAGACCAAGCCAATTAGACCAAGCCAAATAGCCCGGAGGCTGTGCCATGTCAAAGCTACCCAATGAAGCAGAGTTGTTTAAGAAGGCACTTCAGGTTGGTGCTGTGTATGCCAAAAAGCGTGCCTATGGCGAGATAGAAGAGACTGACTCGGTCAAGCTCAAGGTTGAGTTTATCTATAAGGTGTTGGTGGAAGATAAACTGATACAGCCACTGGCGAGAGAGAATGTCAGTGATCCCAATATGCGTCACAAACTGGCGCTGTGGTTGTCGCGGCAGTTGCCGGAAGGGCATGCTCTTTTAAAAGAATGATTCCGCGGGGGCTGTTTATTGGTCATCCAGACAGAGCGTAGCGACGAGGGATCTCTTGGTTGAGCGCAGGCAAAGCCATGCAAACCCTTTGCGATCGGTCCCATAAGCTTGTTATTTTCAGCGTTCGCGCAACTCGCTATCGCTCAAACAGGGCGCTCTCTCAATCTGAAAAGAACATGCTTATAAGCGTGCCCTGATTGATCGCAAAGGGTCTGCATGACTTCGCTGGGAGATTGAGGGGGCTGATGGTAGATCTCTCGACTACGCTCGAGATGATAACGTTCTATTGCGCTGGAGATACCAACCAATAAACGCCTATAACACCACAATAGCTGTGCTATTATCCCGCCCGAGTTGACCAGGCAGTCGCTGTGTTGATCTCTCTAATGTTCGCTTGCGTTCATAAGGGTGCAACGCGGAGGAAAGTCCGGGCTCCACAGGGTAGAGTGCCAGGTAACACCTGGGAGGCGAAAGCCTACGGCCAGTGCAGCAGAGAGAAGACCGCCGATGGTTCGTTCGCGAACACAGGTAAGGGTGAAAGGGTGCGGTAAGAGCGCACCGCGCTACTGGTAACAGTAGTGGCAAGGTAAACCCCACTCGGAGCAAGACCAAATAGGTTTCCATATGGCGCGTCCCGCGTTGGGAACGGGTAGGTTGCTTGAGGCAAACGGTGACGTTTGTCCCAGATGAATGACTGTCCACGACAGAACCCGGCTTATCGGTCAACTCACCTAATTTTCATAGGTAATCCAATCGGATTGTCTATTCCATTTAGATATATAAAAATCTAAAAACAGTAAAAATTATTCTTAAAACATCGCAAAGCTAGAAGTTACATTAACTTCTAGTCTTAGCCATATGTTTTATATTGTGAAATATTTTAGCCCTCCTAGGCTACCCATCACAAACTGGTGATATTGCCGGAACTTACTGATTTTATTAACTTTTTCACCCCTCACTGAGCCTTGACTTTAACCCTAGCTGTGAATAGTGTACACATATGGGTAAAAGTGGCAAAAAGTGGCGAATATAGGTTCCTATATCAACAAAAAGAGATAAAGGGCTTAAAGGGGTGGTAAGTGTTTAAGGGTAGCGATCCAATCAATATGGACACAAAAGGCCGGATGGCAATTCCGACCCGCTACCGTCCCCTGCTCGACGAACTCTGCGCTGGTGATCTGGTTATCACCATCGATATGAAGTCTACCTGTCTTATGTTGTCACCGCTGCCTGAATGGAAAAAATTCGAAGAAAAAGTCGCCGCCTTGCCTGCTCTCGATGAGCTCGCCGAGATGTTGAGTCGTTTTGTTGTCGGCCAAGCCAAAGATCTTCAGGTCGATGGCAGTGGTCGTATTTTGATTCCGCCCGAGTTGCGCGGCTATGCACAGTTGGAGAAAAAATTGGTATTGGTAGGTCGCAGTCAGCGTCTCGAAATCTGGTCTGAAGAGAACTGGAATACTGAGCGTGAAAAGTCACAGGCAACTTACCGCAGCATGCTTCTCGACCGAGACAATATGTCGGATGCATTGAAGAATCTCTCTTGGTAGAGGTTCCCGAGAATGACATTGGCAAGCCGGAGCACACTAGCGTTCTTTTGCATGAGGCAATAGATGCGGTAGTTACAGATCCAGATGGCTTTTATATAGACGGTACCTTTGGCCGCGGTGGACACACAGCAGAGTTGCTTTCAAGACTTTCTGAGCACGGCAGGGTCATGGCAATTGATAAAGACCCCCAGGCCATTGCTGCGGGTCGCGAGCGTTTCGCCGACGATAGCAGATTGACCATCGTCCATGGCTCGTTTGCCGATATGGGTGACTGGCTTGAGGGACGTGAGGTTACAGGTGTGTTACTCGACTTGGGCGTCTCCTCACCGCAGCTAGATCAAGCGGAACGCGGGTTTAGTTTTATGCGTGATGGACCATTGGATATGCGCATGGATACCAGCTCAGGATTGTCAGCGGCAGAGTGGATTGCCACTGCACCTGAGAAGGAAATTGCTCAGGTAATCAAAGAGTTTGGCGAAGAGCGCTTTGCCAAGCGCATGGCTGCAGCTGTAGTGCGCGAGCGCGAGCTGGCCCCGATTACCAGAACTGTGCCATTGGCGAAAATTTTAGCTGATGCGCACCCAGCTTGGGAGCGCGGTAGACATCCGGCAACTAAAGCATTTCAGGCGATCAGAATTTTTATCAATCGCGAGCTGGATGACTTAGTTGCGCTGTTGGAGCAGGTAATAGATTTATTAAAGATTGATGGTCGCTTAGTGGTTATAAGCTTCCATTCTCTCGAAGACCGCAAGGTTAAGCGCTTTATCCGCGATCAAGAACGCGGTATCAAGCTGCCGAAAAACCTCCCGGTTCGAGATGTGGAGCGCGGTGTTCGACTAAAGAAAATCGGCAAGGCGATCAAGCCTGAAGCAGTTGAAGTAGGCGGTAATGTTCGCTCGCGCAGTGCGGTAATGCGTGTTGCCGTGCGTGTTGCATGAGTGCAGTGACAGGCCGCAGCTCAGCGCAGATTGCGCTGCTTTGGATTGTTGTATTGACCAGTGCGCTGGCAGTGGCTTATGCCAGCCATGTGTGCCGACAAAAGTATGACCAGTTGACCGCTCTCGAACGTGAGAAGAATCAACTACAGGTGGCTTACGGTAAATATTTACTGGAGCAGAGTGCCTGGGGATCGTTACAGCGGATCGAGACTATGGCTAAGGAAGGTCTGGATATGCACAGTCCGCAGCCCCAAGAAATAATAATGGTGAAGCGATAAACGTGGCTAAAAAGTCGATAAAAAATACCCTATCGCGCGGGCGTTACTACTTTGTAATGCTGGTCCTAGGTTCACTGCCTCTGATCGTTGCAGCTAAGATAGCCCAGCTGCAAGTTATGCCCAGTGAAGAGCATGGAGTCGAGTTTCTCCAGACTCAGGGCGACGCTCGCTCTATTCGCACTGAAACTATTCCCGGTCACCGCGGTTTAATCACCGACAGAAATGGCGAGCCACTCGCAGTTAGTACCCCGGTCACCACCCTGATAGCCAATCCTAAGCGGGTCAATGAGTATGCTCAGCCCGATGACCTAGTGAAACTGGCAAAAGCCCTAAATATTTCACTGGTGCAGCTGAAGAGCCGCCTCAAGCGCTACCGCAATAAATCCTTTATGTATCTTGAAAGACAGTTGCCCAGTGTTGAAGCTGACCGCATTCTCGATCTGCAGGTGCCTGGTGTATTTGGCCGTCAAGAATACAAGCGCTTTTACCCTGCAGGTGAAGTCACCGCCCAGCTGGTTGGCTTTACCGATATCAACGATGCGGGCCAAGAGGGCATGGAGCTGGCCTACAACGCAATTCTGGCTGGCGAGCCCGGTGCCAAAAAAGTGGTTAAAGATCTTGCCGGTCGAGTGATTAAAGATATATCTCTGGTTAAGCCGGCCAATCATGGCAGCACCCTGCGTCTGAGTATTGATCTGCGCGTTCAGTACGCTGCCTATCGTGCTTTAAAAGCCTCGGTGCAAAAGCACCACGCCAAGTCCGGTTCGGTGATTGTCCTCGACGTGCACAGTGGCGAAGTATTGGCGATGGTCAATCAGCCATCGTTTAATCCCAATGACCGCTCTAATCTCAGTCCTGATTCGATTCGCAATCGTTCTGTCACCGACATGATGGAACCGGGTTCAACGGTTAAGCCCTTTACTATTTTAGCGGCCCTCGAGAGCGGTAAATTTAAGCCTGAGACAGTGATCAATACTAGTCCTGGCTATCTGAAAGTCTCGTACAAAACCTTTGTTGATACCCGGGATTACGGCGCTCTCAATCTCACTGGCATTCTCAAAAAGTCGAGCCAAGTGGGCACCACCAAGCTGGCCCTAGCACTCAATCCAGACACGACCCGCGAGTTGTTTGAGCGTGTTGGTTTTGGCGAGGGTATCGGCAGTGGCTTCCCAGGTGAAACCGCCGGTAATTTACCCGGTTACCGCAAATGGGACCCTGTTACTCAGGCGACCTTTGCCTTTGGTTATGGCTTGAGTGTTTCTTCATTGCAGTTGGCGAGAGCCTATTCGATTCTCGCCAACAACGGTCTGCGCCATGAAATTACCATGCTGGCCACTGACAGTGCTCCAGAGAATGTCCGGGTAGTGGATGCGCAGTTGACTGCAACTGTTCGCACTATGCTCAAAACTGCGGCAAGTGATCAGGGCACCGGCAAGCGCGCCATGATTGATGGTTATTCTGTTGGTGGCAAAACTGGCACGCTACACAAGATCAAAGCCGGTGGCGGCTATGATCAGCATCGTTATATGTCTGCTTTCGCCGGACTGGCGCCAGTGGATAATCCGCGCTTGGTGACCATTGTGGTTATCGATGAGCCTCGCGACGGCGACTATTTTGGCGGCCTAGTGGCTGCACCTGTATTTTCTGAAGTCACTGGCAGTGCACTGCGTCTACTCCAGGTGACCCCCGATGCAATGAGCGCTGAGCGCAATATTGTCAGCCTGCCCACCAGTTTGGCGAAGCGGGGAGGTCTATGATGGTTTTACCTAGTACCTCTATGACGACTCTGTCAGGACTGCTCGCTGAGTTTGTCGATGTTAGCCGCTGCCCAGCGACGCCAATTACTGGCCTCAGCTTAGACAGCCGTGAAGTCAGCCCCGGTGATGTATTTGTTGCTTTAAAAGGTGCCCAAACCGACGGCGCTCAATATATCACTGAGGCCCTAAAGCAGGGTGCTGTGGCTGTATTGATCGAAGCTGGCGAAGAAACCGACGCCCATGGGCAGCTGTCAGTGCCGGTTATTGCAGTGCCTAAATTAAGTGAATTTGTCTCGGATATAGCAGGTGCGTTCTACGCTCACCCATCTCGTCAGATGGTGGTTACAGCCATCACTGGCACCAATGGCAAAACCACCTGTGCTCAGTTACTGGCCAACCTCTTTGAGTTGCTTGGAGAGCCTGCGGGCTGTGTCGGGACTATTGGTTACGGGACTGTTGCTAGCGGTGCTACAGCTAACTCAGTAGTCGAATTGCAGTCTGATACCGAGGTTGCCGCAAGCGATATTTTAACCACGCCAGATGCCGTGGCTATGCAGTCTATTCTCGCTGAACTGCGCGACGCCGGCACTCGCCGAGTGGCTATTGAAGCCTCTTCTCACGGCCTAGTGCAGCGACGCATTGCTGGTCTGCAGATTGATACTGCGATCTTTACCAATCTTTCACGTGATCATCTCGACTACCATGGTGACCTAAATAGTTATGCTGCGGCCAAATCTCGACTGTTTGCTATGTCAGGACTCAAGCATGCAGTAATCAATCTGGATGACAATGTAGGCCGTCTGATCCTGGCTAACCTTGATCCTGCCGTGGATGGCATTACTTACAGCTTTGAAAACCACACCGCTGATATCCACTGTGATCGCATCGAGTTGGGTGCTTCGTCGCTTACTGCTGAGCTGGTAACCCCCTGGGGTCGAGGGCGACTTACCTCGCCGCTACTGGGCAAGTTCAACCTCGCTAACCTGCTCGCCGTGATCGGTGCAGCGGGCATGCAGGGCTTTAAATTAGATGACATTCTCTGCGCGGCCGCCAAATTAAAAGCGGTACCTGGCCGTATGGAAGTTGTTGATCCCAGTGCTCGTCCAGTAGTAGTAGTGGATTACGCACATACTCCCGACGCCTTAGACAAAGCCTTGCGCGCTCTACGTCTGCAGTGCAGAGGCAAGCTGACAGTGGTATTCGGCTGTGGTGGTGATCGGGATAAGGGCAAGCGCGCCGAAATGGGTCGCGTTGCCGATCAGCTCGCCGACAATATAGTTGTCACCAGCGACAACCCGCGCAGCGAGTTACCGGAACAAATTATTGACCAGGTTCTTCTGGGCATCAGCCGCAAAGTACTTGCGGTAGCGGATCGCAGGGACGCCATCCGTGCTGCAATTAATGCAGCTGCAGTCGACGATATTGTTTTGATCGCCGGCAAGGGCCACGAGGCCTACCAGATAGTCGCTGCCAAAAGATTGCCCTTTAGCGATCTGGCAGAGGCACGTTTAGCGCTGCGTCAGAAGCAGGGGAGTGGGATTGTATGATCAACTCACTGCGCCTCACTGATGCCGCGATCCGCTTTGGCGGAACTCTACTCAATCCAGACTCTGAGTTTGATGGCATCTCTATCGACAGCCGCAATATTGCCGAGGGCGATCTATTTGTCGCACTGATTGGCGAGCGCCTAGATGGCCATGAATTTCTCGCTGATGTTGCTGACCGTGCTAGCGGCCTTGTGGTCTCCAGAGCGGATACAGATCTACCCTTGCCTCAGTGGGTAGTTGAAGACACCACAGTGGCTCTGGGTCAGTTGGCGCAGCTTCAGCTAGAAGCCTTTAGCGGCACTTTAATTGCTATTACCGGCAGCACTGGCAAGACCTCAGTAAAAGATCTTGTTAGCTCAATTCTCGGTGGTCTAGGTTCGGTTCATGCTACCAAGGGCAACTTTAATAACCATATCGGCGTGCCGCTAACATTGCTTGGTATGCAGCAGGACTGCGATTTCGCGGTTATTGAAATGGGCGCCAGCGCGGCTAGCGAGATCAGCTATCTGTGCTCCATTGCCAAACCGAAAATTAGTCTAGTCAACAATGTCCAGAGTGCTCATCTCGAAGGCTTTGGCAGTGTTGCAGGCATTGCCGCCGCTAAAGGCGAGATCTACAGCGGCCTCGATGCTGCTGGCACCGCCATTTTAAATCTCGACCAAAGTTGGGAAGCAGAGTGGATGGAGCTGATTGGCGACCGCGACTGCATTACCTTTTCTGTGGACGACGATTGTGCTGATGTTAGCGCTAGCGACATTCAGTTGTTGGAGAGCGGTTGTTGCCGTTTCACCCTGCATATTTTCACCGACACCTCAGTAGAGAGTCAGGTTGTTAGTTTGGCTATCCCCGGTCGTCACTCGGTGAGCAATGCTCTCGCAGCGGCCGCCTGTACGGTTGCTGCCGGTGCCAGCATTGAACAAATTGTCGCCGGCTTAGAGGCGACTCAGTCTCCAGCCCGTCGCCTGCAGATTAAAGCCTTACCCCAGGGTGGCCAGATTATAGATGACAGCTATAACGCCAGCCCGGAATCAGTCTGTGCGGCCATCGATGTATTGGCCAGCCGCCCCGGACACCGTGTCATGGTACTCGGCGATATGGCTGAGCTGGGTGCTGATGCAGAGCAGTTGCACCGTCAGGTTGGCGAATACGCCCTGAGTGCTGGCATCGATCAGCTCTATACCTTGGGCGGCTTGAGTGCCAGTGCCAGCGCAGCGTTTAAAGGTCAGCACTTTAGCGATCTAGAAAGTTTGAAAGCACCACTGTTTGACGAAATTGAACGCGGGGACTTGACCTTGCTAGTCAAAGGATCGCGCAGTTCAAAAATGGATTTAATAGTTGATATCTTAGTGGCGGGGAAATCCTAATGTTGGTATGGCTGGCAGAATATTTGAGTCAATTCTATAGCCCGTTCTCAGCGGTGAAGTATCTCACCCTGCGCGGAATTTTTTCGGTGATCACAGCGCTGACAATCTGTTGGGTGCTGGGACCGAGAATGATTGCTCTGCTCAATAGCTTGCAGATGGGTCAGGCAATTCGCAGTGATGGCCCTCAGAGCCACCTGAGCAAGGCGGGCACTCCAACCATGGGCGGCGCGCTGATTCTGATGGCGATGTTTATCAGCACTCTGTTGTGGGCCAACCTAGACAATGTCTATATCTGGGTTGTTCTGGCAGTGACTTTTAGCTTTGGCCTGATTGGCTGGGTCGATGACTATCGCAAAGTGGTCCACAAAAATCCTCGTGGCCTGCCGGCACGCTGGAAATATTTTTGGCAGTCCCTCTGTGGACTGGCAGCAGCGCTGTTTTTATTCTCTCATGCCCAGTCTGCGGCAGAGTTGGATCTTATTGTGCCGTTCTTTAAAAATGTCGCGATCAATCTGGGACCCTTTTATATCCTCTTTACCTACTTTGTGATTGTCGGTACCAGCAATGCGGTAAACCTTACAGATGGCCTCGATGGTCTGGCGATCTTGCCCACAGTGTTGGTGGCCGGTGCTCTCGGCATCATGGCCTATTTGACGGGCAACTATCAGTTCGCTACCTATCTGCATATTCCCTATATCAGCGGAGCTGGCGAATTACTGATTTTTACCGGCGCGCTCTGCGGTGCTGGCCTCGGTTTTCTGTGGTTTAACACCTATCCCGCCATGGTATTTATGGGCGATGTAGGTTCCCTGGCGCTGGGCGCAGCTCTGGGCGTGATCGCTGTGATTATTCGCCAGGAAGTTGTGCTGGCCATTATGGGCGGTGTGTTTGTTATAGAAACCCTGTCGGTGATTTTGCAGGTGGCCTCATTCAAGCTCACGGGCAAGCGTATTTTTCGCATGGCACCCTTGCACCACCACTACGAATTAAAAGGCTGGCCAGAGCCGCGCGTGATTGTACGTTTTTGGATTATTACCGTGGTCCTAGTGTTGGTTGGTTTGGCCACATTAAAGCTTCGATAAAGAGCGAAGCAAAGAACTAGACAAAGAGCTTCGATAAACAACTTAATTAAACAGAGAGCAGAGCTACAAAGATGACAAACTTGATTGCCACTAATCGCAACACCGCTATCCTTGGCCTCGGCGCCACGGGACTGTCGGTTGCCCGATTTTTGTCATCACTGGGTAAGTCCTTTGTCTTTGCCGACAGTCGTACATCGCCACCGCGCTTGGATGAAGTTCGTGAACTTTATCCCGATGTTCCAGTTGTACTGGGACCCTTTGAAGCGGACCTATTGCTCAGCTTTGACTCTGTCGTGGTGAGTCCCGGTATAGCTCTTCAGGAGCCAGCACTGGTTGCTGCGCAACAGCAAAAAATTAAATTACTCGGCGATGTAGAGCTGTTTTTAGCCCACGCCAAGGCGCCGGTTATTCTTATTACCGGCTCCAATGGTAAAAGTACCGTGACCAAACTGGTCGGCGAGATGGCTGAAGCCAGTGGCCTAAAGGTCGGCGTCGGCGGCAATCTTGGCACGCCTATGCTGGACTTGCTGGACGATACTAACCAACTCTATGTCATTGAATTATCAAGTTTTCAGCTGGAGCTGGTGACCGATACTCAGGGTGCTATTGCCGCACTCCTAAATATCAGTGCCGATCATATGGATCGCTACGCTGGTTTACAGCAATACCATACTGCCAAGCACCGTATCTTCCGCGGCGCTAGCCAGGTGATTTTCAATCGCCAGGACGCCTTGACCAATCCGCTATTATCCAAAGGGGTCAAACTCTGTAACTTTGGTTTAAACCATCCGGATCTTGCCGGCTACGGCCTGCTCGAGCAAGACGGCGAAACTTACCTAGCCAGTGGCTTAAAACCACTGATGCCCAGCGCAGAACTGGCCCTAAAAGGCCGTCACAATATTGCCAATGCACTGGCTGCGCTGGCACTGGGTCAAGCCGCTGGTCTCGATATGACTGCCATGTTGCAGACCCTGAGAACATTTAAGGGCCTGCCTCATCGCTGTGAACATGTGGCCACTCTAGACGGCGTGACTTATATAGATGATTCAAAAGGCACCAATATAGGCGCAACCGTTGCTGCCCTTAATGGTTTTGGCGACAACGACCGAGCCAACATCATTTTAATCGCTGGCGGTCAGGGCAAGGGCCAAAACTTTAATGAATTAAAAGTGCCCCTGAGCAAGTTTGTTAAGTTGCTAGCGCTGTTTGGAGAAGATGCCCAGTCGATAGCCGAGACCCTTGCTGGCGCTCTTTCTAACAGTACACAAATAGAGACTCTCAGCTCACTGCAGAGCGCTGTTGAGTCTGCTCGAGCAGCAGCTCAGCCCGGCGACATAGTGTTGTTGTCTCCTGCCTGCGCTAGCTTCGATATGTTCTCCGGCTTTGAAGAGCGCGGTCGCTGCTTCCAACAGGCAGTAACGGCGGTGGCAGCATGAATATGACATTGCCACTTAACTTCTCTGGCTCAGAGCGCAGCAGCTGGCGCATCGACAGCCTGCTATTACTGGCTGCTCTGGCACTGATGTCCATAGGTCTGACGATGGTCGCCTCGGCTTCATTTAGTTATGCCGAGCACAACTTCAATAACGAATTTTATTTTGTTAAGCGCCACGCTATTTATATCTTTATTGGCCTCACTGCCATGGCCATTACATTTTTTACACCGCCCAATGTATGGTCTCAATACAGCCGCCTATGGATGCTGTTGGCGATCCTGCTGCTAATTATCGTACTGGTTCCTGGTATAGGCCGTGAAGTGAACGGCAGTCGTCGCTGGTTGAGCCTAGGCGGTCTGACCTTGCAAGTTTCCGAGCTGGCGAAAGTTGCCACAGTGGTCTTTATGGCGAGCTATTTTGCCAATAGCCGCGAAGGTTTTGGCGACCATTGGCGTGACTGGGCCAAGCCGTTAGCCGTGCTTATGCTGCCGCTGTTTTTGTTGCTGATGGAGCCTGACTTTGGCTCTTTGGTGGTACTCTCCTGCACCTTTATGGCGATGTTATTTTTAACCAGCATAAAGCTGTGGCACTACCTGGGTTTGGTCTTCGCCGGTTCTTCAATACTGGTTCTATTTGCCGAATCTGCGCCCTATCGCATGGCCCGTTTAAGCAGCTTCCTCGATCCCTGGTCGGATCAGTTTAACTCTGGCTACCAGCTGACTCAGTCATTGATCGCCTTTGGTCGCGGTGAATGGTTTGGCGTTGGCCTGGGTCAGTCAGTGCAAAAAATGCTCTATTTACCCGAAGCGCACACCGACTTTGTATTCGCTATCTTTGCCGAAGAATTTGGCTTTATCGGTGTGCTCTGCCTGCTGGGACTCTATGTGTTGCTCGTGTGGCGCATCTTTAGCCTGAGTAAAAAGGCAGTGGCCCAAGAATACTGGTACGGCGTCTTTGTACTGATCGGTTTTGGCTGTCTTATTAGCGGCCAGACACTGATTAATCTGGGTGTTAATGCCGGCTTCTTGCCCACTAAAGGCTTGACCTTACCCTTCGTCAGTTACGGCGGCAGCAGCCTGATGGTGACCTGCGCCATGGTCGGCATGATGCTGCGCATAGGTCACGAATTACATCCGGATACACAGGTTGTCAGGAGGGTGCGTCGTGGTCGCTAATACAAGCACTGTATCCAACAGCTCTCTATCTCAAAGCTGCCGCGTGATGATTATGGCCGGTGGTACTGGCGGCCATGTATTCCCCGCTCTGGCCGTCGCCGAACAGCTGCGCGCCGCCAATGCATCAGTCGCCTGGCTCGGCACTCAGCGCGGTATTGAATCGGATCTGGTTCCCGCCGCGGGCTTTGTCTTGAACTGCATAGATATTGAAGGTATCCGCGGTCGCGGACTCAGTGCCCTATTAAAAGCACCGCTATTGTTGTGGCGCTCAATTCGCCAGGCATTGACTGTGCTCAGCGATTTTCAGCCTCAAGTGGTTTTGGGTATGGGTGGCTTTGCCTCTGGTCCCGGTGCTGTGGCAGCTCGCCTGAAAGGTATTCCGATCGTTATACATGAGCAAAATTCTGTTGCTGGCACCACCAATAAGTTGGTCTCGCGAATTGCTCAGCGGGTGATGCAAGGCTTCCCCGGTGCGCTACCAAAAGGTGAGTGGTGCGGCAATCCAGTGCGTCCAGAGATTGCCAATCTGACTGCTCCAGAACAGCGCCTGGCTGGCCGTGAAGGTCTGCCGCGTCTGTTAGTGCTGGGCGGCAGTCGCGGTGCTCTGGCGATCAACAAGATGCTCCCCGCTGCACTGGCGCTAATCCCCTCGGAGCACAGGCCTCAGGTTCGCCATCAGACTGGAAAGCTGCATTGTGCTGAGACTCAGGCGCTTTACGCTGCCGCTGGCGTTAGTGCCGAAGTGGTTCCCTTTATTGATCAGATGGATCAAGCCTATGGCTGGGCTGACTTTGCCATCTGTCGCGCCGGCGCCCTGACCGTGGCCGAGCTCACCAGTGCTGGCCTGGCCGCGCTGTTAATTCCCTTTCCTTTCGCCATTGACGATCACCAAACCGTCAATGGACAGCTGTTGGTTGAACAGGGCGCCGCCCTAATGATCGCCCAAAGTGATCTGACTCCAACCTTATTGGCTGAACAAATTACCGCCCTTTGTGGCAACAGCGCGCGTCGGCTCGATATGGCCGTACGTGCTCGTCAACTATCCAAAACCGGCGCCGCAGAGCGCGTCGCAAATGTCTGCCTGGAGGTAGCCAATGCCTAGTCAAACCAACCCACAAACACCCAAAAATCAGCGTGTGAAACGGATACATTTTGTCGGAATCGGTGGCAGTGGATTCTGTGGCCTCGCCGAACTACTGAGCAATCAGGGCTATGAGATTTCCGCATCCGACGTCAGCCAGGGGCCTAGTATTGGGCGTCTTCAAGCTGCAGGTGTGGCGGTGTTTATCGGTCACAGTGAGGCCAATGTCATAGGTGCAGACCTGGTGGTAAAGTCTTTTTCAATCACTGCTGAAAATACCGAAGCATCTGCGGCTCAGGCTTTGGGCATTCCGGTTGTGCGCCGTGCTGAACTGTTCGCTCAGCTAGTACGCTACCGCAATGGCATCGCCGTTCCTCAGCGCGATGAGTCTCCAGCTTTATTTGCCCGTCAAATTATTGCTCTTAGGGGTCGCAGTTCGCGTCGCCTGAAGATGGCAGTAAGTACACACCAATTGGTTAAAGCCAGCGCAGCAAAGCGCATAGAAGACGTCTGTCTGAAGGTTGCCAATGCCTGATCAAGCCAACTTCCAACCACCGGAAATGCGCCGTATTAAGCGCATCCACTTTGTCGGCATTGGCGGCAGTGGTATGTGTGGGATAGCGGAAGTGCTGCTCAATCAAGGCTACGAAATTTCAGGTTCTGATATCAGTCAGGGACCCAGTATTCAACGCCTGCAAGCAGCGGGCGCGAAAGTGTTTATCGGCCACAGTGAAGCCAATATAGTCGGCGCCAATGTGGTGGTGAAATCCTCTGCAGTGACTGTCGAAAATACCGAGATTGCCGCAGCACGTGCCCTGGGAATTCCGGTCGTGCGCCGCGCTGAAATGCTCGCGGAATTAATGCGCTACCGTCACGGTATCGCTATTGCCGGCACTCATGGCAAAACCACAACCACTAGTTTAATCACCGCTATTTTGGCTGAAGATGGCCGCGACCCGACCTTTATTGTCGGCGGCCGAGTCAACAGCGCAGGCACCAATGCCAAGCTCGGCGGCAGTCGCTATCTAGTGGCTGAAGCGGATGAGAGCGATGCCTCGTTCCTGCATCTGCAGCCCATGGTTGCAGTGGTCACCAACATTGAAGCCGACCATATGGAAACCTATGGTTTTGATTTCAGTCGCCTGACCAAGACCTATATAGAATTTTTACACAACCTGCCTTTTTACGGGTTGGCAGTGATGTGCATAGACGATCCAGTGATTCGCGATCTCTTAGTAGACGTGGCACGACCCATGCTTACCTATGGTTTTAGTGAGGATGCGGCTTATCGTATTCGCGACCTGAGTGTCGACCAGAGTCGCTCGAAGTTTGTTATTGAACGTCCGGACGGACTGGCAGCGCTAGAAATCAGCCTCAATATGCCCGGTCGTCACAATGCCCTCAATGCCGCCGCAGCCATAGCCGTGGCCAGCGATGAAGGGATCTCAGATCGCGCCATTATTCAGGGCCTAACCAGCTTCTCCGGTGTAGGTCGACGCTTTGAAATTTACGGTGACTACCAGCTCGAAAGCGGCGGCAGCACCATGTTAGTGGATGACTACGGTCATCACCCCACGGAACTCAAAGCCACTATAGATGCAGTGCGCGGCGGCTGGCCGGACAAGCGCCTGGTGATGATTTTTCAGCCCCATCGCTATACCCGCACCCGCGACCTCTACGAAGACTTTGTCAAAGTATTGGCTGAGGTCGATGTATTGATTCTGTTGGCTGTATATCCCGCCGGTGAAGAGATCATTGCTGGTGCCAGTAGCAAAACCTTATCCGGCAGTATCCGCCAGCGCGGCACTGTGGACCCGATTTATGCAGAGACCATTGAAGAGATCCCTGCGCTGTTAAAGGGCCTGGTACAGAACAATGACTTAGTCATTACCCAGGGGGCTGGCAGCGTTAGCAAATTAGTCGCAATGCTCGCCGATGGCGGTCTTGGGCTAGGTTTAGTAGCAAACAGCGAGGAGACCACATGAGCAAGCATTACGGTCGCGTCGGTCTACTCTATGGCGGTAGCTCCTCAGAGCGAGAAGTCTCTTTGATGAGTGGCCAAGCCATACATCTGGCGCTGCAGAATTTGGGCGTCGATGTAGTGGCTATTGATGCTGGCGACAATTTGGTTCAATCACTGCCCGGTTATCAATTGGATCTGGTGTTTATTGCCCTCCATGGTCCCGGCGGTGAAGACGGCACACTCCAGGGTGCCCTGGAATATCTCAAACTTCCCTATACAGGCAGCGGTGTATTGGCCTCGGCTCTCGCCATGGACAAGTTGCGCTGCAAGCAAATGTGGCAGGGCATGGGTTTGCCTACCACAGATTTTGCTCTGCTTAAAACAGATTCAGATTGGTCAGCAGAGCTTGAGCGTTTGGGTGGCCAGGTTATGGTTAAACCAGCGGCCGAGGGTTCCAGTATCGGCATGAGCCGCGCTGCAACTCCAGAACAGTTACAGAGAGCCTGGGCCGATGCGTCTCAGTACAACACCGCCGTGATTGCCGAGCCACTGTTGCCAGGCCCGGAATACACTGTGGCGATTTTGGATGGCCAGGTCTTGCCTTCTATTCGCATTGAGTCGAACGCTGACTTTTATGACTATCAGGCGAAATACTTCTCGGATCAAACCCAGTATCTCTGTCCCAGCGAATTGTCAGAAAGCCGCGAGCAAGAGCTACAAAGCCTCTGCCTGCAAGCGTTTGATTCAGTTGGCTGCCGTGGTTGGGGGCGGGTTGATGTGATGGTCGATCACCAGGGTCAATTTCAGTTGTTGGAAGTGAACACTGTGCCGGGCATGACCAGCCACAGCTTAGTGCCCATGGCTGCCAAAGCCGCTGGTTTGGATTTTGATCAGCTGGTCGAGAAAATTCTTGCGGGGGCCCTGTAATGGCCAATGCTAATAGCAACCGTCGTGATGATCAGGCTTCAGGATCGCTGCTGGAAACAGCTGGCAACCACTTGGCGCGGATTATGCTGGTAAGCGTGATGGCCCTAGTGGGTTATGGCGGCAGCCTGCTTTATCAACAAATTGATAAGCCGCTGACCAACGTGATGATCGGCGGTGACTTCACCTATTTGCAGCCCGCAGAGTTAAGTCAACTGCTCGCTGGAGAAGTGGATGGGGGTTTTTTAAGCGTTGATTTGGCTGGCCTTAGGGAAGTGCTGCGCGCCCATCCCTGGGTTCGGGATGTGACCATAGGTCGCGAGTGGCCGTCGATGCTAAAAGTCGAAGTGACTGAAGAAGTGCCTATCGCCCGCTGGGGCAAAAAGGGTTTTCTCAATCGCTTGGGTGAAGAGCTGATTATTGAAAATAACAGTCATCTGGGAGCGCTTCCAGTACTCCGTGCGGACAGCGCTAGCTCTCGGGAGATGATGGAGAACTACCAGCTGATGGCTGAGTTGTTAGTGCCCACCGGTCTGAAAATTGCCGAGTTGCAGCGCGATAGTCTAGGTGTTTGGTACGTGGATACAGCCCCCGGCCTGCGCATGGTTATAGGCCGTGATCAGATCAGTGAAAAGATCCGCCGCTTTAACTTGGTATGGGCTGCGGGCTTAAATAAGTATGTAAAAAATATCGCAGCTGTAGATCTGCGCTATCCAAATGGATTGGCTGTCGCCTGGCGCGAGACTGCGTTGGCGTTGCAGCAAAATAGCAATAGACAAGACACTCAATACGACAATGCAGCCCCTGTTCAGGCATAACAGAGAGTTGGTGAGGTAAGAGTATGGCCAGTGCAAATGAAGAAAACATGATCGTCGGATTGGATATAGGCACCTCCAAGATCGTCGCCATTGTCGGTTCGATCGGCGAGCGCGGTGAGCTTGAGATTATAGGTACCGGAAGCTATCCCTCCTCAGGTCTAAAAAAAGGCGTAGTGGTCAATATTGAAGCCACGGTTAACTCAATTCAGCGGGCTATTGAAGAAGCTGAATTGATGGCCGGTTGCTCAATCCACTCGGTGTATGCAGGTATTGCCGGCAGCCACATTCGCAGTCTCAACTCCCACGGCATCGTCGCTATTCGTGATCGTGAAGTGCAGGAGCTGGACGTGGATCGGGTTCTGGATGCCGCTAGAGCAGTAGCGATTCCTGCTGATCAGGAAATTCTCCACGTGCTGTCTCAGGAATTTATTATCGACAACCAAGAGGGCGTACACGAGCCAATTGGTATGTCCGGCGTACGTCTAGAAGCCAAAGTGCATCTGGTGACCTGTGCCGCTAATGCTGCCCAAAATATAAAGAAATGTATCCGCCGCTGCGGTCTCGAAGTGGAAGACATAGTGCTTGAGCAACTGGCCTCCAGCGACGCAGTGCTCACCGAAGATGAAAAGCAATTAGGTGTCGCACTAGTGGATATAGGCGGTGGTACCTCGGATATCGCGATCTTTACCGAAGGCGCGATTCGCTATACCGGCGTTATCCCAATCGCCGGTGATCAGGTGACCAACGATATCGCCATGGCGCTGCGGACACCAACGCCCCATGCGGAAGAACTGAAAATTAAATACGCCTGCGCACTGGCGAAACTGGCTCGTCCAGAAGAGACCGTAAAAGTGCCCAGCGTTGGCGATCGAGAGGCCCGGGATCTGTCCCGCCAATCTCTCGCCGAAGTGGTCGAACCACGCTACGACGAACTGTTTACCCTGATTCAGGCGGAAATACGTCGCAGCGGTTTTGAAGAACTGATTGCCGCAGGTGTAGTACTCACCGGCGGCACATCAAAGATGGAAGGTGTGGTTGAACTGGCGGAAGAAATTTTCCATATGCCAGTGCGAATTGGCACACCGGTCAACATCAAGGGTCTCGCGGATATAGTGAATAATCCGATCTACTCAACCGGTGTTGGCCTGTTACATTTTGGAGCCCAAGCTCAGCGCAAGCAGAGTGCGGGAGAGTCAAGAAAGGGTCCATCAAAGAGCTGGTTTAGCAAGCTCAAAAACTGGACCCAGGGTGGTTTATAAAAGGTCATCAATGTTGATGGCTATTTTTTAATTGAGAGGCGCAAGGGGAAACATATGTTTGAACTAGTAGAGAGCATTCCAAAGAATGCAGATATCAAAGTAATCGGAGTCGGTGGCGGTGGCGGCAACGCAGTCCGCCACATGATGGAAGGCAATATCGACGGCGTACAGTTTATCTGTGCTAACACCGATGCCCAATCGCTCAACGATCTGAGCAATGCCACTGTATTGCAGCTCGGCGGAACACTGACTAAAGGTCTAGGCGCTGGCGCCAACCCTGAAGTCGGTCGTCAGGCCGCTCTGGAAGACAAAGAGCGCATTGCCCAGGCCATTGAAGGCGCTGATATGGTCTTTATTACCGCCGGTATGGGTGGCGGTACAGGTACTGGTGCAGCACCGGTGATTGCCGAAGTGGCCAAGCAGATGGGTATTCTTACCGTCGGCGTAGTCACGCGTCCCTTTGCTTTCGAAGGCCGCAAGCGCATGGATATAGCCAATCAGGGCATAGCTCAGCTTAAAGAGCGTGTCGATTCACTGATTATCGTGCCTAACGAGAAGCTACTTCAGGTTCTCGGCAAAGACATGACTGTACTCAACGCCTTCAAACAGGCCAACAACGTGCTCTTTGGTGCGGTTCAGGGTATTGCTGACCTGATCTTGCTGGAAGGCCTGATCAACGTCGATTTCGCCGATGTGCGCACTGTAATGTCCGAAATGGGCATGGCAATGATGGGTACTGGCGAAGCCAGTGGTGAAGATCGCGCGATTATCGCCGCAGAGAGCGCTATCAAGTGCCCACTGTTGGAAGATGTCAACCTTCAGGGTGCCAAAGGTATTCTGGTCAATATCACCAGTGGTTATGACCTCACTCTGGGTGAATTTGAAGATGTGGGTAATATTATCCGCGACTTCTCTGACGAAGATGCCACCGTGATTGTCGGTAGCGTATTTGATCCAGAGCTCACTGATAGCCTGCGCGTAACCGTGGTTGCCACCGGTCTTCAAGAGCCTGGCGAGAAGCGTCCGCCAATGAGCGTAGTAGTGGATAACCCACCGCGCACCTCACGTGGCGAAGTGGACTATGACAGCCTAGTCAAGCCAACTGTTACCCGTCGTGGTCAAGGCGCTGGACAATCCACTGCACGCAAGATGGATCTGCACACTGATCCAGAGCTCGATTATCTCGACGTTCCAGCCTTTTTGCGCAAGCAAGCAGACTGATAAACGCGCTAGAAACCTTGCCCCCTGTCACCTTCGCCTCAGATATAAAATCTTGGTGATAGGGGGTATCTCTGGTAATATCCCGAGCTTTAACCAAGAGAGTTAGGGCATGATAAAGCAGCGCACGTTAAAAAACGTGATACGTGCAACTGGCGTGGGTCTCCACACCGGCGACAAGGTCTACCTGACCCTGCACCCTGCTGAACCGGATACCGGCATTGTCTTCCGCCGTACCGACCTAGATCCCGTCGTAGAAATTCAAGCCAAAGCTGAAAATGTTGGCGACACCAAACTCTCTACTACCTTGATGAATGGCGATGTGCGTGTAAGCACCGTCGAACATTTGCTCTCGGCTTTTGCTGGCCTAGGCATAGATAATCTGATTGTCGACGTCTCCGGCCCTGAAGTCCCGATTATGGACGGCAGTGCCAGCCCCTTTGTATTTTTGCTGCAATCCGCGGGCATCCGCGAACAGAATGTAGCGAAGAAATTTATTCGCGTGATCCGCGAAGTTACCGTCCGTCAGGATGACAAAGTGGTTACCTTTAAGCCTTTTAATGGCTTTAAAGTGAACTTCGAAATTGAGTTTGATCATCCAGTCTTTAAAACACAGGCCCTCACCGCCACTGTTGATTTTTCCAGCACCTCATTTGTTAAAGAAGTCAGCCGCGCACGCACCTTTGGCTTTATGCACGAGTTTGAATATCTGCGCTCCGTGGGTCTGGCCCGCGGTGGCAGCTTTGAGAACGCCATAGTGGTGGATGACCTGCAGATTTTGAATGAAGAGGGTCTGCGCTATGAAGACGAATTTGTAAAACATAAAATTCTCGATGCCATCGGCGACCTCTATCTGCTGGGTAATAGCCTGATTGGCGAGTTTAGCGCCCATAAATCTGGTCATGCACTAAACAATGCCGCCCTGAGAGCACTGATTGCCGATACCGATGCCTGGGAAGTTGTGACATTTGTCGATAATCCAGAAGATGTACCTATCCAATACATGAAAGCCGGCTAGACAATAGTAAAATAGCGAATAAAATACGCAATAAGAAAGCTAATAAGCACTAGACACTAGAAACCAGAGAACGGGTTATTAAGCGACAGTGAAAATTATTCTCATCAGCAACCGGGCCGAAAAAGTCCGCACCCTGAGCCTCAACAGTTGGGCCAAAGGACTGCTGTCTGTCTTACTACTGGGTATACCTGTAGCCACAGGTACATTGTTAGGCGTTAAGATCGCCGACGGTCGCTGGGAATTGCTAGTCGAAAACAATATTAGTGAGATGCAGCACGAGCTGGTCTTACAGCAGCAAGAAGTGGACAGTGGCCGCATTGAAGCAAACCGCACATTGACTGCCATGACTATTAAACTGGCCGAGATGCGCGCCCGTTTGATCCGCCTCGACGCACTGGGCGAGAGACTTACGCAGATAGCGCGCCTTGACGAGGGTGAATTCAACTTCTCCAGTGCGCCAGGTTTAGGTGGCCCCGAGGGCTCGCCCCTGCAGCGCAGTATCAGCTCGCTCAATGTGCAGCCAGAGTTAACTGCGGTCTTTGATAAACTGGACCGCAATCTCGAAAATCGCGAATCCCAGTTACAAATACTCACCTCAATGATGTCCGACAACCGCCTCAAGAAAGAACAGACTGTTGCTGGAACACCAATCAATAAAGGATGGATGTCCTCGTCCTACGGCATGCGCACTGACCCATTTCATGGCAAAGAGCGCTGGCATGGTGGCGTTGATTTCGCTGGCAAACAGGGCTCCGAAGTTATTGCCGTCGCCTCTGGCGTAGTGACCTGGTCGGCCAAGCGCAGCGGCTACGGCGATATGGTTGAGATCAACCACGGCGATGGTTTTGTCACTCGCTATGGCCACAATGAAGAAAACCTAGTGACCCTTGGCAGCATAGTCAAAAAAGGTCAGCAGATTGCCCGCATGGGCAGTTCAGGTCGTTCTACCGGCCCCCATGTACACTTTGAAGTGTACAAGAATGGTCGCACCGTCGATCCCGCAAGCTATATCCACAAGACCCACCGCTAATTCCCCGATTCAATCAGTAAGACCCCGGTAGATGGCGTAAAGCCCTCAGTACAAGCGGTGTACACTGTGGTTATCTATTCCTTTGGAAGTCCCTAATCTATTGATGGAAAAAATGTAATGTTCGCGAATATTTTAAAGAAAGTTTTCGGTTCCAAGAATGACCGAGAGATACGCAAGTTAGGCAAGTCTGTAGCCCAGATCAATCAGCTAGAAGAGGGGTTAGCCGCTCTCAGTGATGTCGACCTCAGGGCCGAAACATTGCGCCTGCGAGGCAAGCTAGAAGCAGGCAGTAGCCTCGATGAGCTCCTGCCAGAAGCCTTTGCCCTGGTCCGTGAGACCTCCAACAGAGTCATGGGCATGCGCCACTTCGATGTGCAGATGATCGGTGGCATGACATTGCATCAGGGTCGCATTGCAGAAATGCGCACCGGTGAAGGTAAAACCCTAGTGGCCACATTGGCAGCCTATTTGAATGCGCTGCCCGCCAATGGTGTGCACGTGATTACAGTGAATGATTATCTGGCCCGCCGCGACGCACAGTGGATGGGGCCTTTGTATCAGGCGCTGGGCCTTTCGGTTGGCGTGATTCAGTCCTATCAGGGACCAGACAGCCCCAACTCTTTTATTATGGATCAGGGTGACGAGACACTGCGCCCCAGCAGTCGTCGTGAAGCCTATGCAGCCGATATCACCTACGGCACCAACAATGAATTTGGTTTCGACTATCTGCGCGACAATATGGCTCTGCGCCAGGATGATAAATCTCAGCGCGGCCTCAGCTTCGCCATAGTCGATGAAGTGGATTCGATCCTGATCGATGAAGCGCGCACGCCGCTGGTTATCTCTGGCGCTGCTCAAGACAGTTCTTCTCTCTACCGCAGCGTTAATGCCCTGACCTTGAAACTTGATGGCGGCACTGAAGAAGAGCCGGGCGATTTTGTAGTGGACGAAAAGACTCGCTCTGTTGAGCTCTCGGAAGAGGGCTTCCAGAAGGTCGAAGATATCCTCATTGGTGAGGGCTTACTTACCGCTGACGAGAGTCTCTATCAGGCTGCTAACCTGGGTCTATTGCACCATGTGCACTCTGCACTGCGTGCGCAAAACCTATTCCAGCGCGACGTTGAATATATAGTGCAGGACAATCAAGCGGTCTTAATTGATGAGCACACCGGCCGCACCATGCCCGGTCGTCGCCTCTCCGAGGGATTGCACCAGGCCATCGAAGCCAAAGAAGGGCTGGAGATTCAGCAGGAAAGCCAAACATTGGCCTCCACCACCTTCCAGAATTATTTCCGCCTCTATGACAAACTCGCCGGCATGACCGGTACTGCCGATACCGAAGCCTTCGAATTTCAGCAGATCTATGGTCTGCAGGTCATGGTTATCCCCACCAATGTGGAAGTTAAGCGCCAAGATTTAAATGACCTGGTGTTTTTAACCCAGGAAGAAAAGTACGAAGCAGTGATCGAAGATATCGCCGACATTACCCAGAAGGGCGCGCCGGTACTAGTGGGCACCGCCTCGGTTGAAACCTCAGAGCTACTCTCTCAGATGCTCAAAAAGGCCGGAATAAAGCACAATGTTCTGAATGCCAAACAGCACGAGCGTGAAGCCAACATTATTGTCGAAGCAGGACTTCCTGGTGCGGTCACCATCGCCACCAATATGGCCGGTCGCGGTACAGATATTGTTTTGGGCGGCAATGTCGAAGCTGAGATCAAAGAGCTGGATAACCCTAGCGATACTCAGCTAGCAACTCTCCGAGCCGAGTGGCAAGAGCGCCATAAAACCGTTATCGAAGCTGGCGGCCTGCATATAGTCGCCACCGAGCGTCACGAGTCACGACGCATAGATAATCAGCTCCGAGGCCGCTCCGGTCGTCAGGGTGATCCCGGTGTATCGCGTTTTTATCTGTCCCTCGAAGATCCATTGATGCGTCTTTTTGCCTCAGACCGAATTAAAAATATGATGCGTTCAATGGGCATGGAGCACGGTGAATCCATCGAACACAGTATGGTTACCAACGCCATAGTGAAAGCCCAGCGCAAAGTCGAAGGGCGCAACTTTGATATCCGTAAGCACCTGCTGGAATACGATGATGTGGCCAACGATCAGCGCCAGGTAATCTATCAGCAGCGCAACGACCTGCTCGAAGACGGTGATATCTCCGACGTGATTACCGCGGTTCGCGAAGACGTGGTGACCCAGTCTATGGATATGTTTATCCCGCCCCAAAGTCTCGAAGAACAGTGGGATATCGAAGGTCTAGAGAAATCCCTGCACACAGATTTCACCTTGCAGTTGCCGATTAGCCAGTGGCTCGAAGAAGACAGTCGCCTCGACGAAGAGACTCTCCGCGCCCGAGTGATTGAGCTGGTGCAAGAGGATTATCAGACGCGATATGCCGATGTTGGCACGCAGATGCGTGAAGTGGAACGCCAGATCATGCTCCAGGTGCTCGACACCCAGTGGAAAGATCACCTGGCCAATATGGACCAGTTGCGTCAGGGCATTGGTCTGCGCGCCTACGCCCAGAAAAATCCTAAGCAGGAATATAAGCGCGAATCCTTCGCCATGTTTGAAGAGCTGCTGGCCAATATTAAATATGAAACCATTCGTTTCCTCAGCCATATTCAAGTGGCCAGCGATGACGATATGCGCAAGCTCGAGGCAAAGCGTCGCAAAGAGCAGGAAGGCCGCGAATACCAGCACGCAAAATCAACCGACCTGATTCAAGAGCCGGGTGAAGAGGGCGCTCCAGCAGCACAGCCAGTTCAGCGCCTAGGACCCAAGGTAGGGCGCAATGATCCCTGTCCCTGTGGTTCCGAGAAAAAGTACAAGCAGTGCCATGGCAAGATTAATTAGGCTTTAGTTAACAGGCTAGTTAACAGGAAGCTAGTTAACGAAAAGCTATTTAGTAAAGAGCTATTTAACAAAAAGCTATAGAAAATAGGAATAGAAATGGCCACAGGTAATAAACCCTTTCCACATATGTACCCAGTTGCTGGGTTCAAACTGGGCACCACCAGCGCCGGGATTAAAACCCCGGGACGCAGTGATCTGGTAGTGATGGAGCTGCAATCCGGCTCCACCTTGGCCGGAGTCTTTACTCAAAATGCCTTCTGTGCCGCACCTGTGGTGGTTGCCAAGCAGCATCTCAGCAGCGCAGCGCCACGCTATTTAGTAACCAATACAGGCAATGCCAATGCCGGCACTGGTGAGCAGGGCATGACCGATGCTCTGGCTAGCTGTGCAGCCCTGGCTGAATTACAGGGAGTTGCTGCAGATCAGGTGCTACCGTTTTCCACCGGAGTGATTGGTGAGCCACTGGCTATAGACAAACTTTTCGCAGCACTGCCCGCCGCAGTAGCCGCTCTAGATGAAAATGGTTGGGGCGATGCCGCCCAAGGTATCTTGACCACTGATACCAGAGCCAAAGGTGCGAGCCTGCAATACCAGCCTAACAGCGCCTCTGAGCAGTTGCTTACCATTACCGGTATCACCAAAGGCTCGGGCATGATTAAGCCCAATATGGCCACCATGCTCGGCTATGTGGCCACCGACGCCCAGGTGGATGCTGAGTTACTCCAGCGTGCCCTGAGACTGGTAGCGAATAAATCCTTTAACCGCATTACCGTGGACAGCGACACCTCCACCAATGACGCGGTGATCCTAGTGGCCACAGGTGCCAGCGGATTGGTTATAGATGAAAGCAACTTTGAGCAATTCTTGGCTCAATTAGAAATTATCTTTGTTGAATTAGCCCAGTCGATTATTCGCGATGGCGAAGGGGCAAGTAAATTTGTCTCAGTCATTGTCGACGGCGCACTGGATTCAGCTGAAGCACTTAAAGTCGCTTACACAGTAGCGGAATCACCGCTAGTCAAAACCGCACTGGCAGCATCAGATGCCAACTGGGGGCGCATACTCGCCGCCGTGGGTCGCGCCGGTGTTGAAAATCTCGATGTTAGCCGTGTCTCTGTGCATCTGAATGACGTCTTAATTGTCGAAGCCGGAGGCCGCGCAGCCAGTTACACCGAAGCCGCAGGCGAAGCGGCCATGATGCCAGAAGATATCACCATTCAAATTTCTCTGGATCGCGGCGCCCCTGAAAAAACTGTAACCGAAACCATCTGGACCACCGACCTCACCTATGAGTATGTGCGTATCAATGCCGAATACCGTACTTAAATTGCTCTCTATGCCTACTCTTAAACTCTCAACATAGGGTGGCTAAGGTGAAACGCATCCACGTAGTGGCCGCCATTATTGTCGGCCCAGACCAGCAGATTTTTATCTCACGACGTGGCGATCATCTCCATCAGGGCGGCCTCTGGGAATTTCCCGGTGGCAAAGTTGAAGTAGGGGAAAGGCCCGACGCCGCGCTGGCCCGTGAGCTATTTGAAGAGATCGATATCCATGTCACCCATTCGCAACCCTACATGCAGGTGGAACACGACTATGTGGATAAAAAAGTCTTATTGGATATCTGGCAGGTAGATGCTTTTTCTGGGGATGCCCATGGCAAAGAAGGGCAGCAATGTCGCTGGTTGAGCCTGGAACAGTTGTTGCTGTCAGTTACAGCAGAGGCTGATGATCTATGTTTCCCCGCTGGCAATCAGCCCATTCTTCAGCGCCTTGCTGAGCAGGGTCTTAAACAGCCCTCGAACTACACTGCCTAGGCATTTGAGTCTTTAGGAATCCAATAGATCCGGATCAATCATTCCTGCATTGAGCAACTCTTGGGCCAACTGCTCAGAATCCATAACCTCTGGATCCAATAGCGCAGCACCTTTAATTGCAAAACTCTCCTGAGCCCAGCCACCAAAATCAATCTGCTGGCAACGCTGACAGCAAAATGGACGAAAGGGGAATTTATCCGTCCACTCAATTTGGGTTTTACAGGTTGGGCAATTTAATTTTGTTACCGTACTCATTGGGTTTGTTCCTGGCTGGCTGAGGCTGCTTTGGGCAAGGCTAAAAAACCTAAAAGGGTCTGGTGAACTGCTGCCACACGCGCTGCCAGACTGTCCAGAGGCTGCCCATTATCCAACAGTATATCGGCCCGGGATAGCTTTTCTTCCCGGGACATTTGAGCATCAATAATCCGTTGAATTTGATCCGCCTGATTTTCATCTCGGGCACAGGCACGCTCTATTTGCAGCTCAACGGGCAAATCCACCAATACTGTTTTATCCACCAACTGATGTTGATCGGTTTCAAATAACAGCGGTGATTCGAGAATAACATAGGGGCTGGTAGCGGCTTGTAAGCGCTGCACAATCCAGTCGCGAATTAACGGGTGCAGCAGAGACTCGAGCCAGAGCTTCTGATCTGGGTCAGTGAAGATAATCTGTCGCAGAGCGGCGCGATCTAGGCTGCCATCCGCCTGAATAATCTGGTTGCCAAACTGTTCAGCGATCGCAAGCAGCGCCGGCATTCCCGGTTCAACCACTGCGCGGGAGGCCTGATCCGCATCCACGGTTTCAATACCGAGCTGACGAAAGGCCTCAGCTACAGTGCTTTTGCCGCTGCCGATACCACCAGTCAAACCGATTATTAGAGATCTAGAGCTAGAACTAGAACTAGAACTAGAGTTGGGTGCTGTTGAATTCACTATAGAACGCCATGGTTATGGTTATAGATATAGATATGTGTATTGATAGCATCGCAAAAGCGCTTAGATTAAGCGCCGACCCTAAAGCCCAAATACACTTAAATACCAGGCGAGGATCTTATCACCCCAGATTAAAGCAATCCAACCTGCCATGGCCAAAAATGGCCCAAAAGCCATAGGCATCTGTTTTTCTCTGGCCTTCAACAGCAGCCCGGCAACACCCACCAGAGCACCCACAAAGGTGGATAAAATAATAATCAGCGGCAGCATCTGCCAGCCCATCCAAGCACCCAGGGCGGCAAGTAACTTAAAGTCACCGTAACCCATGCCTTCTTTGCCAGTAACCAGCTTAAACAGCCAAAACACCGACCACAGTGAAAGATAACCGGCCAGAGCGCCAATCACCGCCTCATTCAGAGGAACAAAAGTACCACTGAGGTTGGCAAACAGCCCCAGCCACATCAGTGGCAGAGTGATTTGGTCCGGTAACAGCTGCTCGCGGAAATCAATTCCCGTGAGAGCGATTAATACCCAGGTAAACATCAGGCAGTAGGCCGTCATCAGCGACAGGCCGAATTGAAAAACTATAAAGGCCGTGGCCAGTGCGCTAAGCAGTTCTACCAGTGGATATTGAATCGAAATAGCGGTTGAGCAGGCCTTGCACTTGCCGCCCAAAAGCACATAGCTGATTACCGGAATATTGTGCCAGGGCTTAATGGGCACACCGCAGGAAGGACAGCGCGATGCCGGTGCCGACAGTGACAGCTCTTCTTCCGGCTCTGCCGACTCTTCTGCCGCCAGACCAAGAAAATCCTCAGACTCACGACGCCAGCTATTTTTTAACTGCTCGGGAAAACGCAGAATCACCACATTGAGAAAACTGCCAATAATTAAACCAAAGGGAAAGGCGGCGATGGCAAGTGCCGCGGCCGATAAAGAGGCGGTGGCGGATAGACCGGTTTCTAGAAGCATAGATTATTCACAGTTGTGGCCCAGCATAAGATTCAGCGCTGGGCGGTTTTGAACTAGATAAAAGAGCTCGATAAAGGAGCTCGAGATAAGGAGCTCGATAAATGTAATTTAGACCACAGAGTCATTAGCAGCCATTAAACCACATTACCCAACTGGAATATCGGCAGATACATAGCGATCATCAGGCCGCCAACCAAGACGCCCAACACCGACATAATCAATGGCTCCAACAGGCTAGTGAGGTTGTCCACGGAGTTATCCACCAGTTCCTCATAGTGCAATGCTGCCTTCTCCAGCATATCGTCTAGAGCTCCAGACTCTTCACCAATGGCAGTCATCTGTTGTAGCAAAATGGGAAACATCTGGGTCGCCTTGATCGCCGTCTGCAGCTGTACACCAGTGGTCACGTCATCCCGCACCTTTAGGATAGCGTCGTGATAAAGGGCATTACCCGCCGCGCCAGCCACGGACTCAAGCGCGTCGACTATGGGCACCCCGGCGGAAAAGGTGGTGGCCAGGGTACGGGCAAAACGTGCGACTACAGAGTTATAAATAATGCCGCCAATAATCGGCAGCTTTAAGGAATAGCGGTCTACCAGATAGGCAAACTTCTTCGAGCGAAAGCGCGCCTCTTTAAAGGCATAGAGCCCGATGCCAATAGCCACTAATATAATCAGCCAATACTGCTGCATCATCTCAGAGAGCCCCAGTACAAAAAGGGTAAATGCAGGCAGGTCAGCGCCAAAGCTACTAAAAGTCTCAGCAAATACTGGTACCACTTTGACAAGCAAAATCCCTGTCACCACCATAGCAATCACCAGCACGGCTATAGGGTAGGTGAGGGCTTTTTTGATTTTGGCTTTTAACTGTTCAGTCTTCTCTTTATAGGTGGCGACTCGGTCGAGCATGGTTTCCAATGCACCGGCTGTCTCACCGGAATCCACCAGGCTACAAAATAGATCATCAAAATAGCGCGGGCTGCGGCGCAATGCATTGGAAAAACTGCCGCCCGCTGACACATCGTCGCGAATCTGATGGATCAGTGCCTGCATGGTGGGATTTTCAAAACCATCAGCGACAATATCAAAGGACTGCACTAGGGGCACCCCGGCTTTCATCATGGTCGCCAGCTGTCGGGTAAACAGCGCTATATCACCGGGGACAATTTTCTTGGCTTTGCTAAAGAGCGGTTTGGGTTTTTTTCTGATCGAGGTGGAAATAACCCCCTGTTTACGTAGTTGCCCTTTTACGGCAGCTACGTTGTCAGCCTTAATCTCTCCCTGTACTTTCTCGCCTTTGCGGTTTTTACCGCGATAGATAAACAGCTGGTTTTCGGCAGTCGTGGCCATAGCCTGATTCCTTCCTTGTACCTTTTTGGTTTTTTTAGCTAGTCCTTGGTAATACGGTTAGCTTCTTCAATACTAATTAGACCAAGGGCGGCCTTGCGTAAAGCGGAGCTGCGCAATGGTCTAAAACCTTCCTTGATCGCCGCGTCGAGAATATCCAACGAGCTGCCCCCTTCCATAATAATCCGCGAAATGGTCGGGGTGATTTTCAATGTTTCATAAACCCCCACTCGGCCTTTGTAACCATTGGTGCAGAGGCCGCAGCCCACCGGCTTATAAACGGTAATCTGCTCCCGGGGAATACCTATATTGTCAAAACCCTCTTCAGTGAGCACCTTGTCGGGAATATCATCAAAGGGCTGGCGACATTTAGAACAGAGCTTGCGCCCAAGACGCTGGGCGATAATCAGATTCACCGAGGTAGCCACATTAAATGCCGCCACACCCATATTCAGCAGTCGGGTCAAAGTCTCAGGGGCACTGTTAGTGTGTAATGTCGAGAGCACCAGGTGACCGGTCTGGGCCGCCTTAATCGAGATCTCCGCGGTCTCCAGATCCCGAATCTCACCGACCATGACCACATCTGGATCCTGACGCAAAAATGAGCGCAATGCCTCGGCAAAGGAGAGTCCCACGCGCATATTGATCTGGGTCTGGTTAATGCCCTCCATATTAATTTCGATAGGATCCTCAGCTGTGGAGATATTGCGCTCCGTGGTATTGAGAATATTGAGTCCTGTATAGAGAGATACTGTCTTGCCGCTACCCGTGGGACCAGTCACCAGAATCATTCCCTGAGGCCGTGCCAAGGCGTCCATATACATTTGCTTCTGATCGTCCTCATAGCCCAGGGCTTCAATCCCCATCTTGGCACTGCCCGGGTCGAGGATCCGCAGCACAACTTTTTCACCAAACTGCAGGGGCAGGGTATTCACTCGAAAGTCGATGGCCTTATTTTTCGACAGTTTTAACTTAACTCGGCCATCCTGAGGCACCCGACGCTCAGAAATATCCATGCGCGACATCACTTTTAAGCGTGCTGCCAGACGCGGTGCCAAATTGGCTGGGGGTCGCGACATTTCCTGCAAAATACCGTCGACGCGAAAGCGCACGCGGTAGGATTTTTCATAGGGTTCAAAGTGAATATCCGACGCCCCTAGGCGAATGGCATCGAGCAACATCTTATTCACAAAGCGTACAATCGGCGCGTCGTCATCCCCATTGCTCTCCGCCCCATCTGGGGCATCGGCACTGTCGTCGATGGCCTCCATATCCAGATCATCCAGATGCACATCATCCATGGTGCCCAGAGCCTGGCCTATATCGCTCTCACTATTGCTTTCCTGCCACTTCTCCAACGCTTCAGTGATATCCGAATAGAGTGCCAGTACTGGCTCTACTGCAACACCGGTCTGGAATTGAATCTCGGTAATCGCCCTTTGATTAGTGGGGTCGGCAATCGCCAGAAACAGACGCTGGCCACGGACCATCAGGGGAATCGCCTGATGCTTTTTCAGCAGCTTGCTGTCCACCACATCGCGGGGAAAATAGTCAGGGTTGTGTTTATCGAGGGCGTAGAGGGGAATACCAAATTCTTTTGAAGCAGACTCGCCAATCTGATGTGACGATGGCAGCTGTTTATCGCAGAGATACTGTACCAGAGAGATTTTTTTGGTCTTGGCGCTAGCCGTAGCCTCTTCTATTACCGTTGCAGCAATAAGCTGATCATCCACCAGGCGCTTGGGCAGGCCGTGTAATGCTATCTGGGGCATATTCATACAGCGATCATCCTTAATTGACAGTAGTGGGTAAGTCTACTGAGCGTTTTTAAGCCATGCCGTGCCAAGGGCCACAGAACCAAAAATATTCTGTGAACCAGTTAACAGTCTATTTAAAAACAGTTGGCATAGCTGGTTGGCTTGCTCTGCAAATGCTACTTCTATAGCAGGTTATTTGTTTTTCTTATAAGACAGGCTTTAAATCTGGTCTTCTTAAACAGGATTTTTAAAAAGTATTTTTTAAAAAATAGTTGAGTGAGAAAAGAAAAATTTAAAAATCTAATTTACACTGACAAAAAAAGTCACAAACTGACAGGGCAATGTTAGTTCGCGACAGAATAAAGCGTGAAGTTTTGGCTTTAAGAAAAATAAAAATTGTTAAATTGTTGAAGTTAATGGGTAAATTGTTTTTGGCACAGCAATTGCTATTCCCTTAGGGTGCAAAGTCATTTGCCAGTTAACTGGAATAACGAATTTTTAATTTAATGGAGAGTAACTATGAAGACGAATAAAAAACAAAGTGGTTTTACCCTAATCGAGCTGATGATCGTTGTAGCAATTATTGGTATTTTGGCGGCTGTGGCATTGCCGGCGTATCAGGACTATGTAATTAAAGCCAAAGTTGGTGCGGCGCTCTCATCTAGTTCTGCGCTTAAAGTAGCTGTCGGGATCTGTGCGCAAGAAAATGGTTCTGTCCTTACTACATGTGATACAGGTAGTGGTGGAATTCCCGCGTTTAATGCAACAAAAGAAGTTGCATCTGCCACGGTAGTAGATGGTGTCATCGCTCTCACTCTAGCAACAGGTATCGGTAGTGGTGTAGATGGTTTGGTCGTTACACAAACGCCAACAGTCGGCACTACTAATTTAACTTGGGCGAATACTACAACGGTAACTCAGGCCGCGGCGTTAGACTTAATAACGAAAACTAATATTTAGCGGGGTTATAAGAAGCTAAGTTAGGTTTAGATGTATTCTAAAACCGCAACCTAGGTTGCGGTTTTTTTATTCTTTTTGATGGTCTGGCTAACAACAAGCCTCATCGACAAATCCACCGCGCGAATATGCTTAGTAATACTCCCAGATGAAATAAAGTCTACCGCCCCATGGCTATAGGCGTTAATTTTTTCTTCAGTAATATCCCCTGACACTTCAATCTTAGTCTCACCCAAGTCTATGGATGACAGCGCTTCTATATCTGCCGGTGAGAAATTATCCAACATCACTACATCTGCTCTGGCAGCCAGTGCCTGATGCAACTCATCCAGTGTTTCCACCTCAACTTCCACTAGCTTATCCGCGGCAATTTCTCGGGCTTTGGCTATGGCTTTGCCGATTCCACCACAGGCGGCTATATGATTTTCTTTGATCAGGAAAGCGTCATAGAGACCTATGCGATGATTTTGGCAGCCGCCTACAGCTGCAGCATATTTCTGTGCCAGGCGCAGGCCGGGAATGGTTTTGCGGGTGTCGAGTATTTTAATCTGGCTGTTGGCACTGTTTAAGCTGATATCAGCATATTGACGGGCTGTGGTGGCGGTGGCCGAGAGCGTCTGTAAAAAATTCAGTGCGGCGCGCTCGCCTGTTAATAGCACTCTGGTATTGCCGCGCAGGGTAAAGAGCTTTTGGTTGGGGCTGACACTGTCCCCTTCGTTGATATGCCATTCGATCTGCGTGCCTTCGGTTGTTCCATCTGCCTGCTCTGCTGCAGCACTGTCCAGCTGACGAAACACTTCATCTACCCAGGGGCGTCCGCAGATCACTGCCTGATCACGGCAGATAACCACTGCCGTGGCGCGCTGCTGTTGCGGGATCAGCTGGGCGGTAATATCGCCACTGCCAATATCTTCCTGAAGGGCACGGGCTACACAGAGGGGAATGTCTGTGAAAATTCCCTTAAGAAGGTCGCTGGATACTGTTGGGATTTGAGCCTGTTCGGTACTGGCCATTAGCGTCTCGATAGTCGGTTTTTAGTGGTCGTAATCTGTGTTGGCTGGCCTTGTGGGACAGACTCAATCTGACTGCGGGAAATTATAGCAGCATTGATTGGCGACATATTTGTTGTTGAAAAAATTTAGCCGTGGTTTTTTTATGTGAACTGGTTCAAAAAGGTCCATACTTGAACGATTAATTAGCTAATTAATTGCTGATTATCAAATAATCAGTCGACCAGCGAAGGCCAGTAGAGAAGCCAGTAGAGAAGAGTCGCGCCATGAGGACGGCAGGTAATGAGTAAGGGATCTCATCAAGTACAGCAACAGCTCCTAAAGTCGTTGAGGCAGCACTGCCAACAGCATCTTTCCGCTGCCTTTGATAAATTCCAGCCAATCTCTGTCACCAAGCTAACCTCACTGGCAGCAAATGCCCCTAGCAACCGTCTACAAACTCTCTATTTGGATACCCAGCGCCTGCTGCGCCTGCAAGGCGCTGAAATTGAATTGCGCACTATCGACTCTGCTCTGCAGCCGCTTTCGCTATCCGATCTTTCCCTGGATATCAGCAACCGCACAGCAGAGTTTATGGCCACCGGGGATGCTGCAGATGCTGGAACTGTCTCTGGAACTGCAGCTACAACCAAAACCCCTAAGACTAACGGTCGCTCAGAACGGGGTGCCGGCGACAGTCTTAAGCTTGTCGAGCATGAAGATCTTGAGGTGATGATTGCCCTGGATAATAGTTCCAGTTCTGTGCGTGAGGCTCTGGGCAGTGAGCTCTATGAGCTAGAGGGGCGCTTTAAATCCCTCTTTACTCACAGTGGCTACAGCCACAGCGGCCTGCCCATGTCACCGGATGCGTTGCTTGAGGCCTTTGCCAGTGCCTTAGATGACGATTTGGTCGCCCTTGAAGTGCAGCTGGAGCTGGTCAAGATCTTTGCTGAGGTCTGTTTTGATCAATCCTATGGCGAGATGCTCTGTCTGGTGCTTGATCAGCTGGCGGAAGCTGGCTTTGAATTAGTCGAGAGCGCCGAGACTGAGCATAGTTCACCGCGGCCGAAAGCTAAGACAAAAGAAACCGAGTTCAAAGAAGCTGAGTTGGTTATCGAAGAGCTTGTTACAGAAGAGCTTGTAACAGAAGAGCCTGCTAAGGAGTCAGAGCCTCAGGCTGCCGCTTATGAACCCTCTGATTCAAAACCTGCTTCCATCCCCGCAGAGGGCGTCAAAGAGCAGAGCCCGGGTTATGGCAGTGAGCCCCTAATTGCCAACACACGCATCCAGACTGAGCTGTTGGCCAAGATCAGCTCCATGCTAGAAAACGCTGAGGAGGATGCTCAGCTTGAACTAGTTCAGCAGGGCAGTTCAGTTGGTAGTCCATCATCAGCTAGGGCAGCAGCCAGTCGGGCAACAAGCCAGCGCCCCTGTATGGATAAGCCCCAGCTCTTTGCCGAGATCAATAAACATATCAATCATCTGGTGAGCCACCGCAGTGAGTTGGCGAGCAATGGCCAGATTACTCGAGATCTGGCTGCGGCCATTAAACAGCTTGGGCAGGGCGAAGACGGTGGTCGTTTGCATCGCAATGACGCCAGCGTCTTTCAGGTGGTGGAAAATACCTTTGCCAGTTTTGGCGAATCCATGGTGGTGGCCCCAGAGGTGCGCCAGGTGATCAATCGCTGTGAGATACCCATGCTCAAGTTAGCGCTGAAAAAGCCGGTACTCTTCGAGCAGGAAAATCATCCCATAAGGCGCCTGTTTAATGAGATGGCCAAATATGCCATAGGCCTAGAGCAGGGTGATTGCGAAGACAATAAAATTTATCAGCAGATGCTCAAGCTCTCTGAGAACATGAGTGCGGACTCGTTTGAAGAGCGCAACCTGCCCCTAATGCTCAGCGAATTTATGAGTATTATCGATCGCGATAAGCGGGTTACATCAATCTCTGAAAGCCGTGAGATCGAGCGGGTGGCGGCCCGGGAAAAGATCAATTGGGCGCGCACTCGAGTTGAGGAAGAGGTGGCCAAGCGTATGGTGGGTAAAGATCATGCCCAGGGGGTTATCGATTTTGTTCAGCGCAGCTGGTGCCTGGTGCTGCATATGGCCCATCAGCAAAAGGGCGAAGTGAGCAGCGACTGGCAGGTGGCGCTCAAGCTTTTGGATAACCTGCTCTATTTGGCCAGCCGCCCAGCCAGTGAAAAAGATCTTAAATATCGCCGGGAGCAAGTTAAGCACTTGGATGTGCGCCTCGGGCATATTTCCACTGATCTGGCTCAGCGCAGTCTGCAGATCGAACAGCTCAGCGATGCCTTGGGTTTGAATCCCGAACCCCAGCGTTCAGCTAAGATCACCGAGATCGCCCCGGCAGCGAAAAAATGGGCCAATAAAATGGTCAAGAAATACCGCCCTGGAAATGGCAATGCAACTGGAACTGCCGCTGAGGATTCACTGGTAGGTGAGGTCAAACGGGTATTGATGTCGGCAGTGAAAACCGAGCTGCCAGGGAAGAATATTGCCCAGGCTGTGCATGATGCTGAAACCATAGATAGCGATGCTCAGCGCCGGCTGGCCGCCATGAAAACCGGTTGCTGGATCGAGTTGGGGGGTGATATCAAAGCCCATAAGCGGGGTAAGCTGGCTGGGATCGTTGGGCCCTCCTGGAAGTATGTGTTTGTCGACAATCAGGGCAAATTAATTGCCGAGCGCGACAGAGCACGCTTGGCTGTAGATATTTTGAATGGTACTGTCACAGTCCTAGATAACTCCTGTCTTTTTGATAAAGCTATTAAAGAAGCAATCACGCAAATTAAAGGATTGCCCGTCGCGAGCTAGCAGATCGCCCCTTATGCAGATAGAAAACGGTTGGCTTAGTTGTGCCACGCAGATGGCATCACCCAATACAGACCAGCGCCCCCAGGTCGCGGATATTAGTCTGCTGGTGATCCACAATATTAGTTTGCCGCCGAATCAATTCGGCGGTGGCCATGTTGGCGAGTTTTTCACTAACTGCTTGGATCCTGAGGCAGATGCCTATTTTGCTGAGATATGTCATCTCAAAGTCTCCTCGCACCTGCTGATTGATCGTGATGGCAAGATCACTCAGTTCGCCGGTTTTAATCAGCGGGCCTGGCATGCGGGGGTGTCTCAGTTTGAAGGGCGTTTCAACTGCAATGATTTTTCCATTGGCATTGAAATGGAAGGGGCGGATCATATTCCCTACACTGAGGTTCAGTATCAGGTGCTGGCCGAGGTCAGTAAAGTACTGCTGGAAGCCTACCCGTTAATCAAAACGGATCGTATTGTCGGTCACAATGAGATTGCTCCTGGGCGTAAAACCGATCCCGGACAGGCGTTTCAGTGGGACCACTACAAACAACTGCTCGGCTAAGTCAGTGCCGGTGCAAAGACAGAGGTAGAGAGTGCATTTTTTAATTATTTTGATCGCCATTGCAGTGCTGGAAAGCAACGGACAGTTAGCGTTTATTCAGCGTGATATCTGGGTGCAGAAGTGGCATGGGGCGTTGGCTAAGCTGTCGTCTTCCAAACTGCCCGCCCTAGAAAACAATCCCCGGTTAAAAGTCGCGGTTTATGTATTGGTTCCTGTGGTGGTTTTGCAACTAGTGCTCTGGTACCTGGGCAGCGGCATATTGGTCTTTTTACTTGAGTTGGCGGTCTTGCTTTACTGCCTGGGCCGCGGCGATCTCAGTGCGCAGATTGACGTGCTGCAGTCAGATATCCAGCGCAATGATCTCCAGGCTGCGTTTCATGATGCGGCCGTATTCAATATTGGCCATCGCGCGGTTTCAGCGGATAACGCTGCAGGACTCTTTCGTGAACTAGCTGCGACATTGCCTTACCGATTGTTTGAACGCAGCTTTGTGGTGGTGTTCTGGTTCTTTTTCCTCGGTGCGCCAATGGCTCTAGCCTATCGCTTGTTAGCGCTGCATGGGGATATGCAGCTGGAGACGGCGGATATTCAGGTGGATGAAGAGCCGGAGTTAGATAAAGAGCAGAGCAGTGAAGAAGATTCTATTGAAATGCTTGAGGAGGCGACTCCAGATGAGGCCAATAAACTGCTCTGGTATCTCGAGTGGATCCCAGTACGAGCCCTAGCCCTGACTCTGGGTTTGATGGGCGACTTTTCCAAGGCCACTGCGCCTCTAAAAGAATTAGTTTTCTGCCCCAAAACCTCCACAGCCGATGTGCTGAGGCTCTGCGTGTTGGGTGCGCTAAATAGTCAGTCCAGGAACGGGGCAGAGTCTTCTGAAGAGGTCGATCAGGCCCTAGATGAAACCGCCGCCCTCTCTCAGGTGGCAGATATAGTTGCGTTATTTAGACGCTCAATGACCGGCTGGCTGGTGGCGATTGCATTGCTAGTGCTGACTAGTTAATGCTGATTAGCTGAGGGCGTTCTAACTAAGAGCTTTCTAGCTAAGGGCTTTCTAGCTAAGGGCTTTCTATCTAGGGGCTGTCTCTCGACTGTCCTCTTTATTGCTCTCTATTCCTCTTTATTCCAGGGCGCCACTTTAAACAGCAGCAACATGCCGGGAATGGCCAGTAGGGTGCAGACATAGAAGAAGTTTTCCCAGCCCACCCCTTCGACAATAATACCTGTAAATGAGCTGGCCACAGTGCGCGGTACTGCGGTCAGGGCAGTAAATAGCGCCAGCTGGGTAGCAGCAAACGCCGGATGGGTAGAGCGCGCCATAAAGGCCACAAAAGCGGCGGTGCCAAGACCGACGCCGAGATATTCAAAGCTAATCACCAGCCCCAGTAACCACAGCCCTTCACCCACTCTCGCGAGCAGTGCAAAGCCGAGAATCGAAATAATCTGCACCAAACCAAACAGCCAGAGTGCACGATTGATACCGATCTTAAGCATCAAGATGCCGCCTAAAATACCGCCGACAATCATTGGCCAGAGGGCTGCATGTTTGGCGATCAGACCGATCTCAGTCTTGGTGAAGCCCATATCCAGATAAAAGGGCGTCGCGAGCGCCGTGGCCATGCTGTCGCCGAGCTTATAGAGCAGCATAAAGGCCAGAATTAGACAGGCCTGTTGGACACCCTGGCGAGAAAAGAATTCTTTGAAGGGGTCAACAATGGCTTGATTCAATGTGGTGGGGTGGCGGGCATCCGCCTTGGGCTCGGCAATACTCAGAGTCATCACAATACCGATCAGCATAAACGCCGCGGTAACCATAAACACAGATTGCCAGGGCAGACTGTCCGCCAGTATCAGGGACAGTGAGCCGGGGACTAATCCGGCAATCCGGTAGGCGTTGACATGTATCGAGTTGCCCAGACCCAACTCTTGGTCCGGCAGTATCTGACGGCGGTAGGCGTCGAGGACAATATCTTGGGTGGCACTTAAAAAGGCGATCAGCAGGCAGAGCCAGGCGATGCTCCAGATATCGGTGTTGGGGTTAAAAAAGCCCAGGGCGGCAATCGACAGCAATAAGCCGATCTGAGTGGCCAGCATCCAACCACGGCGGAGACCGCCCTCAAAACCAAAAGCAGAACCAAGCTTACTTAAACCGGGAATGGCCAAGCGATAGCGATCCAGCAGCGGTGACCAGAAAAACTTCCAGGTGTAGGGCAGGCCGATCAGCGCAAAGAACCCGATCTCTTTCAGTCCCACGCCCTCGGAGCGCAGCCAGGCCGGTACTAATGAAATCAGTAAATACAGCGGCATGCCTGAAGCAAAGCCGGTAAAGATACAGATCAACATACGGCGGTTTAACAGTGCCTGCTTGATACTGGTAGCGTTCATTGTGAGCCTTATTACTGTTCTTATAAGTGCCGCTGTTGCCTAGGGCTGCCAGCGAAATTGTTTGAGACTGATTCGGCCGTTATTAAACACAACCCCTTCTTCTTGCAACAGCGCCCGTTGCCTTATGCCACTGTCACACTCTGGACTCAGACTGATTTTGCCTGCGGCATTGATTACCCGGTGCCAGGGCAATGTGCTTTCAGCGGGCAGATTGCGCAATATATAGCCGACTTGACGCGCTGCTCGGGGCAATCCCGCCAAATCTCCAAGCTGGCCATAGGTTACTACTTTCCCCTGGGGTATAGCCGCCAGAGCACTATAGACTTTTTGCTCTCTGCTTGGTTCAGGATCTCGCCGCGGTTCGTCGGCGTCGGTATTTTTCATGGCCCAAGATTACGCTATTCGCCGCGCTGTTGAAATAGACGAAACTACCCCAATGTAGCTTATACCCCGGCCGAACTGGGCGGGCGAAAATGAGATGACGACTGTGCGCTACCTATTTTTGATATTTGTGATTACGCCGGTGCTAGAGATGTGGCTGCTGATAACCGTCGGTGCCCAGATTGGAGCGCTGCCCACTATTGGCCTGGTACTACTCACCGCTTTTGTTGGAGTAAACCTACTGCGCTATCAGGGTTTCGATACATTGTGGCGCGGCCAGCGGAAGTTTGCCGAGGGCCAGCTGCCAGCCCAGGAAATTGCCGAGGGGATTATCCTCGCCGTGTCTGGCGCCCTGTTGTTGACTCCGGGTTTTGTTACCGATGCCATTGGCTTTGCCGGATTGATTCCCATGGTGCGGGGCGCGATGGCGCGCTTGGTATTGAGTCGCATGGTGGTCAGTGGTGTGGCTATGGGTTCATCGGGTTCATCAACTACAGGCTTTACTGCTAATGGCGGCAGGGTCGATCACTCCGCCTCCGGTGGGGCTTCAAAATCCGACGATATTATCGAAGGTGAGTCCTGGGACGAGAAGTAACTTAAAAACACTTTATAGCATTAACAAACAAGGAGGTTTGCCCAAAAGGAAGAGACAAAATAATTACCCTGATCCCTTGAAAAAGAAATCAGACGCCACCATATGATGTGCAACCGCGAGATTCCGCTCGCATAAGTACCTTTTGAACACTGTAGATAGATAAATTGGAGAGACAAAGTATGAAAATTCGTCCATTACACGACCGAGTGATCGTTCGTCGCGAGGAAGAAGAATCACAATCCGCTGGCGGTATTTTGCTGCCAGGTTCTGCACAAGAAAAGCCTAACCAGGGCGAAGTTATTGCTGTAGGCAGTGGCCGCATTCTGGATAACGGCGATGTGCGCCCGGTTGATGTGAAAGTGGGTGATAAGGTTGTGTTTGGTAAGTACGCCGGACAGGACACCATTGATGTCGAAGGTGAAGAGCTGATTATTCTCAGCGAAACCGATATCAAAGCAGTTGTCGAAGCCTAAGGGCTTGTAATCGATAGCTTGTAATAAATAGCTTGTAGTAGGCAGCTTGTAATAAAGAGCTCCTACAGAAATTTTGTTTTAATCAGATTGATGAAAGGAATTAAACATGTCAGCTAAAGAAGTGAAGTTTGGCAGCAGCGCTCGCCAAGGTATGTTGGACGGTGTAAACATCCTCGCCAACGCCGTAAAAGTAACTCTCGGCCCCAAAGGTCGCAACGTAGTTTTAGACAAGTCATTCGGTGCACCCACCGTAACTAAAGATGGCGTATCTGTAGCTAAAGAAATTGAGCTCGCAGACAAGTTCGAAAATATGGGCGCGCAGATGGTTAAGGAAGTGGCTTCTAAAGCTTCTGACGAAGCCGGTGACGGCACTACTACTGCAACCGTTTTGGCTCAGGCGATTATTATCGAAGGCCTTAAGTCAGTGGCTGCTGGTATGAACCCAATGGACCTCAAGCGTGGCATCGACAAAGCAGTGATTGCTGCTGTTGCTGAAATCGCCGCACTGGCCAAGCCTTGCTTTGAGTCTAAAGAAGTGGCTCAGGTAGGTACTATCTCTGCGAACAGCGATGCGCACATCGGTGACATCATTGCTGAAGCCATGGATAAAGTCGGTAAAGAAGGCGTGATCACTGTTGAAGAAGGCACTGGTCTGGAAAATGAATTAGATATAGTTGAAGGCATGCAGTTCGATCGCGGTTACCTGTCTCCATACTTTATCAACAACCAAGAGAACATGAGCGCTGAGCAAGAGAGCCCATTTATCCTCTTAGTTGATAAGAAGATCTCCAATATTCGTGAACTGCTGCCGCTGCTGGAAAATGTTGCTAAAGCTGGCAAGCCGTTAATGATTATTGCTGAAGACGTTGAAGGCGAAGCCCTCGCCACTCTGGTTGTTAACAACCTGCGCGGCATCGTGAAAGTTTCTGCCTGTAAAGCACCTGGCTTCGGCGATCGTCGCAAGGCAATGCTTGAAGATATCGCTACATTGACTGGCGGTACAGTGATCTCTGAAGAAGTGGGTCTTGACCTTGAGACTGCTACTCTTGAGCACCTGGGTACAGCTAAGCGCATCACCATGACCAAAGAAGCCACAACTATTGTTGACGGCGCTGGCGATGCAGCCACTATCGGTGCTCGCGTTAAGCAGATCCGTGCACAGATCGAAGACACCAGCTCAGACTACGACCGTGAGAAACTTCAGGAACGTGTAGCCAAGTTGGCTGGCGGTGTTGCAGTGATCAAGGTTGGTGCAGCCACTGAAATGGAAATGAAAGAGAAGAAAGCCCGCGTTGAAGACGCCCTGCACGCAACTCGTGCTGCGGTTGAAGAAGGCGTGGTACCTGGCGGCGGTGTTGCTCTGGTACGTGTGCTGCAGAAAATTGCCCACATTACTGGCGACAACAACGATCAAACTGTGGGCGTGGGCATTGCTCTGCGCGCCATGGAAGCGCCACTGCGTCAGATCGTCACCAATGCTGGCGGCGAAGGTTCCGTGGTAGTGGACAAAGTCAAAGCAGGCGAAGGTAACTTCGGTTACAACGCTGCGACTGGCGAATACGGCGACATGATTGCCATGGGTATCCTGGATCCAGCCAAGGTTGCACGTACTGCTCTGCAGGCCGCTGCTTCTATTGCTGGTCTGATGATCACCACTGAAGCCATGGTTGCCGATGCTCCTAGCGACGCATCAGCTGGCGGCGGTATGCCAGATATGGGCGGCATGGGCGGAATGGGTGGCATGGGCGGCATGATGTAATCAGGCCTCCCGACCTAGTTATATAGGTTGCTACAACGCTTAAAGAAGAGCCCCGCAGATTATTGCGGGGCTTTTTTTTGCGCATATTTTTTTGTTCAGGGCAAATAAGCGCCAAAAAAGTCACCATTGCCGACCAAAGGTGATTGCTATTTTGCCGCTCTTCCCCAACAATTGGGCCCAAGAAAAATAGCCGTCCTAAAGGGCGCAATACGTTAAAAACTATATATGGAGTCTGTTATGACCGGTGAATTAATTGAATTTCTAGTCCGTTGGGGCCACGTCCTTTTCGGAATCGTTTGGATAGGTATGCTGTACTACTTTAACTTTGTTCAGGGCGGCTACTTCAAAGAAGCTTCTCCAGAAGCTCTGGCTGATGCCAAAGCTAAGTTGGCACCCAGTGCACTCTGGTGGTTCCGTTGGGGCGCTATGTTTACCTTCATCACTGGTCTCTACCTGCTGCACATTGCTACTAGCAACGGTCAGTTGAACAACTACATTATTGTTGGCGCGGCCATGGGCATACTGATGTTTATCAATGTCTGGGCAGTGATCTGGCCAGCACAGAAAATTGCATTGGGTCTGGTTGAAGGCGGCGATAAAGCTGCTGCAGGTGCCAAGGCACTGCTGGCTTCACGCACAAACGTTCTGTTCTCTGCTCCTATGTTGCTGGGTATGCTTGCCGGTCCTCACTATGTTGGTCAAGGCTACGGCTCAGCCGTCGGCGGAACTGGCCTGATTGTTATGCTGGTTGTTGTTGCACTGCTTGAAGTCAACGCACTGGTTGGCAAACAGGGTCCAATGACTACAGTCAAAGGAGTTATTCACTCAAGCCTGGGTCTGACTGCGGTAATGGTTCTGGCGCTTAACCTGCTGTAATTGTTCGCAGCAAAGCGTGTAAAAAAAAGCCGACCTAGTGTCGGCTTTTTTGTGCCTGCCTGATTTAGGCGCAGAGCTAGCTGCTGGTGATAAATAAGCTATTGCACGGATGTAGCTGGAAATTAATTTGCGTATAATGCAGCAATATTTCAGGTCTCTCTAGTAAGCCTCTCTAGTGAGCCTCTCTAATAGGTATCTCTAGTAGGTCCCTCTAACCGGTCTCTCTAAACAGGATTTTAAAATGACTGCGGAAAAACCCCGAATCAACCCTATTGTTGCCGAACGAGACGATATGATTGGGCGCTCAGCGACTTCCACATCCTCTAGCAAAAAAGGCTCTTCGGGGGGCGATGGCAAACGACCTGGGGGCGGTTCTTCTAACGGCTCATCCAATGGCCCCGGTGGCAGCAATATCCTGGTGTTTATTATTCTTGTGGTTCTGATTGGCGCAGGGGGCTTCGGCTGGGTGCAGTTTGCGGCACTGTCCGCCAATCACAGCGATTTGCAACAGCGCTTTGAATCTCTTGAATCCCGTCTTAGTAGCACCGATGAGTCAGTTACCCAGTCCGGTGCCGCCATGCAGCTGAATATCAGCAAGCAATCTGACGAACTGAAAAAGCACTGGAGTGAAATTCGTAAGCTCTGGGGTGTAACCAACGACACCAACAAAGCCAAGATTGATACCAACAAAAAGGATATCGCCTTTTTGGCCAGCAAGCGCTCTGCCATTGAAAAGTCGATTTCTGAACTCAGTGTTCGAGTGGACAAGGAAAATCGCAGTCTGACCAATCTCAGCGGCAACTACCTGGCGATCTCAGCGGATATAGATGCGGTTAATGTCAGCTTGCGTAAATTATCCGACAAAGTGGTTAGTCTGCAGTCCTCACTGACCAATATTGATCGCCAGCTCAAGGCCAATGCCGAAGGCATTGAGTCTATGGATGCCTTTCGTCGTCAGACTAGCCAAAAAATATATGCTCTCGAAAAACGCTCTTCTGGTCCAGTGACAGCTCCAGCTACCAACGCTGTCACTCCGCCAAGCCAATAAATAACAGGGATTAAAATCAGCATGACTATTATTCGCCAACAAGACCTAGTCGACAGCGTCGCTGACGCGCTGCAATATATTTCCTATTACCATCCAGTGGATTTTATCCAGGCGGTAAAGCAGGCCTATGACCGCGAAGAGTCAAAAGCGGCGAAAGACGCTATGGCACAGATCCTTGTTAACTCGCGCATGTGCGCCATGGGTCACCGGCCGATCTGCCAGGACACAGGTATAGTTACAGTCTTTGTTCGCGTTGGTATGAACGTCCAGTGGCAGGGGGATATGAGCCTCACCGATATGATCAATCAGGGCGTGCGCCAAGCCTACACCCACCCAGACAATGTTCTGCGTGCCTCGATCCTCAGCGATCCCGATGGTGAGCGCAAAAATACCGGTGACAACACGCCAGCAGTGATTCACTACGATATAGTTCCAGGAGATAAGGTTTCAATCGATGTGGCAGCCAAAGGCGGCGGCTCCGAAGCGAAATCCAAGTTTGCCATGCTCAACCCCTCAGACTCCGTGGTCGACTGGGTCCTTAAAATGGTCCCCACCATGGGTGCTGGTTGGTGTCCACCGGGCATGCTCGGCATAGGTATTGGCGGCACAGCTGAAAAAGCTATGTTGTTGGCCAAGGAATCATTGCTTGAGCATATAGATATCTCCGAGCTCCAGGCGCGTGGTGCAAGCAACCGCAATGAAGAGTTGCGGCTTGAGCTGTTCGACAAGGTCAATGCATTGGGTATAGGTGCTCAGGGCCTCGGCGGCCTGACCACGGTTCTGGATGTTAAGGTTAAAGACTACCCCTCCCATGCGGCGAACAAGGCAGTGGCGATTATTCCCAACTGTGCCGCCACCCGTCATCTGCACTTTGACTTGGATGGCAGTGGCCCAGCGCATCTTGTGCCGCCAAATCTGGAAGACTGGCCCGAAATTACCTGGGAAGCGGACGAATCTGTGCGTCGGGTGAACCTTAATGAGGTGACTCAAGAAGATATTGCCACTTGGAAACCGGGTGACACTCTTTTGCTATCGGGCAAAATGTTGACCGGACGCGATGCAGCACACAAAAAAATGACCGACATTCTCGCCACTGGTGAAAAGTTGCCCGTGGACTTAACTGATCGTTTTATCTACTACGTGGGCCCAGTTGACCCAGTGCGTGACGAAGCGGTTGGCCCTGCTGGTCCTACTACAGCCACGCGCATGGATAAATTTACCCGCACTATGCTCGAGGAAACTGGGCTGATGGGCATGATTGGTAAAGCCGAGCGCGGCCAGGTGGGTATAGATGCTATTCGGGACAATGAAGCGGTCTATCTGATCGCTGTAGGTGGCGCGGCCTATCTGGTGTCCAAGGCGATTACCCATGCCGAAGTGGTGGCCTTTCCCGAGCTGGGAATGGAGGCGATCTATGAGTTTGAAGTCAATGATATGCCCGTCACTGTAGCTGTTGATACCAAGGGCGAATCTGTGCATCGCATAGGCCCACAAATTTGGCAGGCAAAAATTGAGGAAAAAACCCTCAACTTGGTTTAGTCTTAACGGAGTAGCTAATACTGATTCTGTCGATTGCTTAATAGACTGGTATAAAAAGTTATATAAAGAGTGAGTGCACATTAACATGCGCTCAGAAAAGGAATTTTTTTTAGTTTTAAGGGAGAAAGTATGAAATCTATAAATGGATTGTTGGGAGCAATGATACTGGTTTTAGCGGGGGCTGCAACTGCCGCCGATGACTGGTATTTGGGCGTGACAGCCGGGCACTACGATCTGGATGGCCAGCGCGCCATTAGCGAAGATCACAACAGCGTCACCGCCGGTGTCCAGGTGGGTAAATATCTCACTGACAGCTTGGCACTGGAATTGGGTTATGGCGCCAACGCCGGACACGATGATTTCGATGTGCTGTCATTAAATGGCTTGCTCTGGTTAAACAACAGTGATGTCACTAACTGGCGTCCCTATGTCTTATTCGGCCTCAATCAGTACGACTTTCAAGATGCCTCAAACCTAGTGCTTGATCATGACGATCGTTCCACCCAGATAATGGTGGGTGTCGGCATGGGTACACAGTTTAGTCACGGTCTCGAATTTCGTGCCGATGTGCGCGGCATGGCAGGTCACGATGAAGACGGTGAAGATATGGGTGTGCAGTTCTCGCTTAACAAGGTCTTTGGCAGCAAGTCAGTTGCTCCTGCACCAGCTGCAACGCCAGTGGCTGCACCTGTTGTGTCTCAGGCAATAGCAGAGCCAGAAGTCGAGGCAGAACCAGAAGTTCGCACCATCACCGTACGACTCAATGTTGAATTTGAATTTAACAAAGACACTGTGTTGGCTGTTTATGGCGATCAGTTAGAAGCGATTGCTGCCGCCATGAAAGCCCAGGACGATATAGACCTGGTGCTTGAGGGTCACAGTGATAGCCGCGGAGCCGACCAGTACAACATGAGTTTGTCTGATCGTCGCGCCAAAGCAGTTAAAGCCAAGCTGGTCGAGGATTACGGTATTCCCGCCGCACGCATCAGTGCAGTGGGCTACGGTGAAACTCAGCCAATAGCCACCAACGAAACTGACGAAGGTCGCGCACGCAATCGCCGCGTGGTAGGTGAAATGTCTTTTTCTGAGGTCTACAACTTCTAAACTGAGTTGGCTTTAGTATTAAAAACGGTGCTATCTGGATAGCGCCGTTTTTTTATGCATCAAGAATCATTGTCATGGATAATGACCCCAGGCAAATCCGCGAGGCTGGAAATGGACAACACATTCTATTGGCACGACTACGAAACCTTTGGTATCAATCCATCCATCGACAGGCCCAGTCAGTTCGCTGGCCTGCGCACTGACTTTGATTTAAACCCCATAGGTGAGCCGCTGGTTATCTACTGCCAGCCACAGCCAGATCTATTGCCCGCGCCCCAGGCGTGCTTGGTTACAGGCATTACCCCCCAGCATGCGCTCAAGGAAGGTCTTACAGAGCCTGCGTTTATCGCGGCTATCCATCAGCAGATGGCACGGCCCAACACCTGTAGCGTCGGTTACAACAGTATTCGCTTTGACGACGAGGTGACCAGATACACGCTTTATAGAAACTTTTATGATCCCTATCAGCGGGAGTGGAAAAATGGCAACTCGCGCTGGGATATTATCGATATGCTGCGCCTCTGCCGAGCACTGCGTCCCGAAGGCATCGAATGGCCAGACCATGAACTCGGCCGCCCCAGTTTTAAGCTCGAAGACCTCACTGCAGCCAATGGCCTGGCTCATGAAGCGGCCCACGATGCGCTCTCCGACGTCACTGCCACCATCGCCATGGCCAAGCTGGTCAAGGAAAAGCAGCCGCGACTCTTTGAATACGCCCTGCAAAATCGCGGTAAAAAGCCGATCGCGGCAATGCTCGATCTCAAAGCCCGCAAACCGTTTTTCCATATCTCCGGCATGCTCGCTAAAGAACATATGTACGGCGCGCTGATGATGCCCCTGGCCCAGCATCCCACCAACAGCAATGGCATTATTTGCTTTGATCTCTCCGCCGATCCAGAGACTCTGGTCAGCCTTAACGAGCACCAGATTCGCGATCGCGTATTTACTGCCAGCAGTGATTTACCCGAAGGCGCAGAGCGTATTCCTCTTAAAGTCATCCATATCAACAAGGCACCGGTAGTGACCACTCACAAGCTGGTGGATGCCGCTGCGGCCAAGCGTTTGGATATAGATCTTGAGCGCTGTGAGCGCAACTGGCAGCGCCTCAACAGTATGGATCTCAGTGACAAACTGCAGCTGGTGTTTCGCGATCAAAAATTCCCCCCGAAATCCGATGCTGAGCAGCAACTCTATGGTGGCTTTTTACCCAACCAAGATAAGAGCTTGCTGGACGATGTGCGTCGCGCTACTGCCAGTGACTTCAGTCAGCAGCAGTTCTATTTTGCCGATCAGCGCTACAACCAACTGCTGTTTAGCTATCGCGCCCGTTATTTCCCCGAATCTCTTAGCGCCGAAGAGCAGCAGATCTGGCTCGAGAGTTGTCGCTGGCGCCTCACTGATGAGAGCTCTGGTTACCTAACTTTGCAGCAAAATCGCAAGACTCTGGATGAGTTGCTCGCCGACAGCAGCCTAACGGATCACAAACGCGGCGTGCTTCAGGCACTGGAGAGCTGGAGCCAATCGGTGGCAGAGCGCTTTACTCTATAATGAGCTCTGTAGTAAGCGCTGTAGTGGGTTGCTTGTTTTTGGCGGCTTAACTGAACTGCGTTTGTAATTGAGAAGAACAGGTAAACAGGCTAGAATCCGCCAACTAAATTGCCCCGAGGTACCGCGTGAATTTTACCGGCGCGCATATACTTTCCATCAGCCAATTTCAGCGGCAAGATGTTGAGAAGATTTTCTCCGCAGCAGATCGAATGGAACCCTATGCACTGCGCAAAAGGGTTACCCGCGTGCTTGAAGGCGCAATTCTCGGCAATATGTTTTTCGAAGCCAGCACCAGAACCCGGGTGAGTTTTGGCTCGGCGTTTAATCTGCTGGGTGGCGAAGTGCGGGAGACCGCCGGCTTTGAAAGTTCGGCACTGGTCAAAGGTGAATCACTGCAGGACACCGCCAGAGTATTGTCTGGGTTTAGCGATGTGATCTGCATGCGCCATCCCCAGGAAGGTTCGGTGGCGGATTTCGCCAGCGCCAGTCGTGTGCCAGTGATGAACGGCGGTGATGGTGCCAACGAACACCCCACTCAAGCACTACTGGATCTCTACACTATCGGTCGCGAGTTAGAGGCCAAGGGCCGCAGCATCGACGGTCTGCGAATCGCCATGATCGGTGATCTGCGCCATGGTCGCACAGTGCATTCCCTGAGCAAGCTGCTGAGTCTCTACAACAATATTCAGGTAATGCTGATCTCGCCCAAAGAGCTGGCCCTGCCAGAGAACATTATCGAGCAGATGCGCAGCGCTGGGGTAAAAGTGACAGTCTCCGATGAGCTCAATAACAGCATAGCCAATGTGGATATTGTCTACTCCACGCGAATTCAAGAAGAGCGTTTTACCAGCAAAGCCGAAGCGGATTTATACCGCGGCAAGTTTCGTCTTAACCAGGCCATCTACACCAAGCACTGCGAGCCAAACACAGTGATTATGCACCCGCTGCCGAGAGACTCTCGCAGTGATGCCAATGAGCTGGATTGCGATCTTGACGACAACCCCAATCTGGCCATTTTTCGCCAGACCGACAATGGTCTACTGATCCGCATGGCACTGTTTGCCCTGGTGCTGGATGTGGTGGACAAGGTGGATGAGTTCTCTAGCGAGGTTCACTGGTACAACCCTAGACAGCAGTAACATCAATAACAATACCGGCCTGGCAGGACTAACAGGCTGCGATATTGTTTGTTCCAAGTATTCCAACAATCTGGTTGAGCAGAACAATATAGCGCGCGGATCAAGGCGCAGATGAAGGGTACTTTAGAGGTTCCAATGAGTGAATTTGACGATATTCGTCCCTACAACGACAGTGAAGTGCCTGCGGTTATTGCGCGCCTGATTGCCAACCCAGAATTTATTGACCTGCTGCTATCGCGACGGGCACCGCTGCTGGCAAAGATCTGCCCTTGGCTGTTGCGACCGCTGCTGCGTCGGGGGCTGTCAAAAGCCGCTAAAAATATGCACAGGGTTGCCGACCTGCAGCGCTACCTAACTGTATCCCTAAAATCTCTGGTAGCTAAAACTACCGATGGCTTTAGCTTTAGCGGATTGGAAAAACTCGATCCGAAAAAAGCCTATCTGTTTCTCAGCAACCACCGCGATATCGCCATGGACCCGGCGATGGTTAATCTGGCACTTATCGAAAGCGGCATGGACACATTGCGCATCGCCATTGGCGACAACCTCCTGAGCAAGCCCTTTGCTGCGGACCTGATGCGAGTTAATCGCAGCTTTATAGTTAAGCGCAATATTAGTGGCCGCCGTGAAAAGCTCACTGAGCTGAAAAAGCTCTCCGCTTATATCCGTCACTCCATTGCTCAAGAGGGCGTTTCAATCTGGATCGCCCAGCGGGAAGGGCGCGCCAAAGATGGCCAGGACCGAACCGAAACCGCACTGTTAAAAATGCTCGCCCTGTCGCGCACCAAAGAGCAGAGCTTTGCCGAGGCCTCTGGTGAGCTCGCTATAGTGCCAGTCAGTATTTCCTATGAGTACGATCCCTGTGATGTGGACAAAGGCCGTGAGCTATTTGCCAAACAGAATGGCCAGGACTATATCAAGCAGGAGTTTGAGGATTTGGACACCATTCAGAAGGGATTGGTTGGCTATAAAGGACGAGTGCATGTGGCTTTTGGTGATGTGCTTGCCGATGAGTCTAGCGATCAGCTAGAGAGCGCCGACAATCTTGCCGCCGCCATAGATCAGCAGGTTTACAGTCAGTACAAATTGTTCCCGAGCAATATTATTGCCTACCAACTGTTGGGTAACACTGAAGGCCTAGAACAGGCCAAAGCGCTGTGGCCAGATTGCGATTGGTACGACGCGGAAGCCTCGTTCAAAAGCCGCCTCAGCACTGCACCGCGGGATTATCGCACTATCATTACCGAGAGCTACGCCGCACCGGTATCCAATTATTTGCAGGCCACAAAGGGAATTTAATTTTTTGTTAGACGCAGAAGTCAGAGAGACAATCCAACAGGGCTACCGCAAGTTCTTAAAGTCACGGGACCTGAGCCCTCGACTCGGCCAAAAGCAGATGATCGCCACCGTGGCCAACGCCCTCAGTGATGATGATCCGGACAAGCGTCTAGCCGTGGTTGAAGCGGGCACAGGCACAGGTAAAACCGTCGGCTATTTAATCGCCGCACTGCCCATAGCCCGGGCCCTAAAAAAGACCGTAGTAGTGGCCACCGGCACCATTGCCCTGCAAGAACAGTTAATCCATAAAGACCTGCCCGAACTCCTCGAAGCCTGTGGCTGGGACCACAGCTGCGCACTGGTCAAAGGGCGCGGACGCTATGCCTGTAACCTGAAAATGGAACAGTGCCTCGACGCAATCAAATCCAAAGACGCCGGACTGTTTTTGTTCGAAGATGAAGAAGCTTTTAATCCCAATGTGCAGACCGAAGACCTCTATCGCGAAATGAACGAGGCCCTGGCCGACGGCAGTTGGGATGGGGATCGGGATTCTTGGGAGTCACGCATCCAAGATGTGGAATGGCGCGCCCTGACCATCGATCGCCGCCAGTGCAGCGGACGCCGCTGTCGCTTTGTTAACCAATGTGCCTTCTTCAATGCCCGCAATGAACTCGAAGAGAGCGAGT
>Ga0307488_10000156_pt1 | contig 50615 bp, 51 predicted proteins | sample SB02metaG_FD_202248 | JGI IMG/M metagenome (GOLD analysis project Ga0307488, IMG submission 202248) | Sea-ice brine microbial communities from Beaufort Sea near Barrow, Alaska, United States - SB 0.2 | ecosystem: Environmental > Aquatic > Marine > Coastal | place: USA: Alaska | collected... | reverse complement strand
AAGAAGCCTCAGTGGATAAGCCCGCAGTTGAAGCACCTGTAGCGGTTCAGCAAGAGCAGACTCAAGCTGAGATACCTTTGGAAGCACCAAAGGAAGTTGAGCAGACTGCTGTGGAAGAGCCATCAGCTAAAGAAGAGCCTTCAGCAAAAGAAGAGCAGCAACCAGGCGATATCGACGGCAACAAGGCATAGTTGAACAAAGACCCAAAGGAAGAGCCAAAGCCAGATACCGCCGGCTAACTCAACTGGTACAGCAGCTGCTGTGCCAGTCCCCCTTTTACACTCCTTTTACATATCGCTGTATTCGCGGCACCATAACAGGGTGCCGCCAATAACAGTGGCCGGCAGCAACAGCAAGTTGACCAGCGGAATTGCCGCTGCCACCAATGCCGACAATCCAAAGCTCAGTGACAATACCCTCTGTTTCCCAGCGCGCTGGCGTACCTCGGCAAAGCTCAGTCCATCGCTGTCCGCCGGATAATCCATATATTGCAGTGCCAGAGACCAGGCCGCCCAGCTGGCTGCAATCAGTGGCGCCAAAATATTAACCACCGGCACAAAACTGATCACCACTGTGACCAACGCTATGCCGAGGGTTCGCGGCAGCATATAGGCGATGATATGTAGTTCGCGGCGAAAGCTGCTCCAAGCGGTGGCTAATAGCGCCGCAGTGGATGTTTGAATTTCATCCCTGTCGCCTCGCTCAAGGGCAATCACTCGCTCGGCAATAATTCCATAAAACGGCGAGCCAATCAGATTGGCGAATAGCGTAAAAGTGAAGGAATAGACAACCAGCGCCAGCAGCACAAACAATAGCCAGATAACCCACACCAGCCACTCTAGCCATTCCGGCACTGAGGCAATCAAAAAGCTGAGCCAGTCGCTAACCCAGCCCGCAGCGAACCAGGTTGCTGCGGAGAACAGTATGAGGTTAAGCAATGTTGGGATAATCACCAGCCAGCGAATACGTGAATGCCCGAGCAGTTTTAAGCCTTCAAGGATAACTGCGGGGCTGCCTAGGGGGATGCTTAGCATGGAGGGCTTTACAGTCATTATCGATCGGTTCCTTGGGTCAGAAAGTTAATCTCAGTTCTGATGATTTAGCTATTTTTGCAGATAGCAGAATAGCATCTATGCTTTATCTAATTGGATTGAATTGATATATCAGGGAGAGAGAAGATGAATAAAATTGGAAAGATTACATCGTTAATCATTGTCTTAGTGATTGTGCTGATGGTTCTTGTTCTAACTAACTTGGATCGTGGCATCAAGACCGCAGTCGAAACCATTGGCCCTGAACTGACTGGCTCGGAGGTTACGCTGAGCTCGGTAGACTTGTCATTGATTGATGCGAGAGGCAGTTTTTCAGGGCTGCGAGTGGGCAATCCTCAGGGTTTTGCAGCAGCTGATGCGTTTAAGTTAGGGTTGATCAGCTTTGCAATGGACGCAGAGTACTTAGCCAGTGACACTATAGTGATCGACTCTCTGCGTATTGTGGCGCCAGAAATCACCATGGAGCGGGTCGGTGGACGCAGTAATCTCGATCAGATTCAGGCCAATATAGCTGACTATTTGGGTGCCGATAACGGCCAGGGGGACACTGGTACGGAGGGCAAGAAGTTCATTATTCGCGACCTGAGAATTACCGATGCTGTGGTTCACTACGCAATTCTCGGCGGCAAGGGCCTTGACCTAGAGCTGCCAGATTTGCAGCTCACTAATATAGGGGGCTCTGGTGAACAAAATAGCGGAGTTTCTGGCGCTGAGGCCGCGGCAGAAATTATCACTGCCATTACCCGCGCCGCAGGCAAAGCCGTCAGCCAGTCAGGGGCGATTAAAGATATGGGTAAATCATTGGAAGATCAGGTCAAGGAAAAAGCTGGCGCGCTGAAGGGCCTGTTCGGCAATAAAAACTAAGCGCTCGCTTTGCGTGCTACAGAACCAGAGGAATAGTGGTAAATGGAAATGTTAGGTATTAATAATCTTTGGCTTTTTATCCTTTCCGGGATCATCTTAAATATATTGCCGGGGCCCGACTCGCTCTACATTGTTGGCAGGACAGCGATGCAAGGATTTCGCGCCGGATCAGTAGCGGCTTTTGGTATAGGCACAGGGACCATTTTTCATATCCTTATGGCAGCCTTTGGTTTGTCGGCCATTTTGGCTACATCGGCCATGGCATTTACAGTGGTTAAAATTGTCGGTGCGATCTATCTACTCTATATGGGGCTTTCGATGCTCTTTGGTCGGTCACAGATACAGGCTAATGATCTCGGCGCATCCGGGAAGGTTCCTCTAAGAAAAATTTATTGGCAGGGCTTTTTGACCAATGTGCTAAACCCGAAAGTAGCGCTATTCTTTTTAGCCTTTGTTCCGCAATTTATTGATCCAACTGCCCCATATAAGGCGCTATCATTTATTGTATTGGGGGTGATTTTTAATATTAACGGCATGCTTTGGTGCCATTTTCTGGCTTTTTTGACCGCCGTAGGCAGTCGTCGCATTCAGCAGAATCAATATATTACGCGCTGGCTAACAAGGTTGGGCGGGGCGCTATTTGCCTACTTTGGCCTGCGCCTTGCGGTAAGTAATCAATAAAGTTTTAGACCGGGCACGGCGATGTACAACGCGGCTATACGGGGCGCGGTTATGCAGAGTGCCGCATAATCCGCTGCTTCTGACGATCCCAGTCACGCTCTTTATCGTCATTGCGCTTATCGAAATCCGCCTTGCCTTTGGCCAGCGCGATCTCAACTTTAATCAGATGGGTCTTCCAATACATCGCAGTGCAGACGCAGGTGTGGCCCTTTTGATTGACTCCCGCTTCAAGCTTATCCAGCTCTCGGCGATTAAGTAACAGCTTGCGTGAGCGGATAGGCTCGGTGACATAGTGGGTCGATGCGGTGGGCAGCGGTGTGATATTGGTGCCGATCAACCAGGCCTCGCCATTCTGCAACAAGACATAGGTGTCGGTTAGATTGACCTTGCCCTCGCGCAGGCTCTTCACTTCCCAGCCCATTAGAGAAATTCCCGCCTCAAATTTTTGCTCGAGAAAATAGTTGTGCTTCGCCTTCTTATTGAGAGCGATAGTGCTGGATTGAGCTTTAGGTTTCTTTTTTGTCATAACTGACGATTATACGTCTGCTGGGCTATTTATCATAACCAAATGCGCACTCAATGAGGGCTATTTAATTAGGATCACCTTGGGGATAGAGTTACAATTCGAAATCATTTTTTGGGGTAGTTTATGGGATTACAGCAAAAAGGCATGCACGGAACTTGGACGAGTCGCTGGACCTTTATTATGGCTGCCACGGGTTCTGCGGTGGGCCTTGGCAATATGTGGAAGTTTCCCTATGTTGCCGGCAGTAATGGCGGCGGTGCCTTTGTTCTCGCCTACATAGCCTGTATCTTATTAATCGGTGTTCCGGTGATGATGGCAGAAGTCGCCATTGGACGCCGTGGACGCCAGAGCCCGATCAATTCCATGCGTGAAATGGTCGCCGAGAGCGGCACCCACTCTGCCTGGCGCCATATTGGCTGGCTCGGTGTTGTGGCTGGCATGCTAATCATTTCGTTCTATGCAGTGATTGCGGGCTGGGCGCTGGATTATATTTTTTCCATGGCCTCTGGTGAGTTGCGTGGCGCTACAGGTGAAGTGGCTGCTGGGGTATTCGGCAAGTTGTTAGCGGATCCGGCGCGACTGGTATTCTGGCAGACCCTATTTTTGATGCTCTGTGTCGGTGTAGTCGTGGGCGGCGTCAAAAAAGGCCTAGGCGTTGCGGTGGAAATTTTAATGCCGCTGCTGTTTATTATGTTGCTGATACTGCTGGGCTTTAGCTTCTTTCGCGGCAACTTTCAGGCAGGTTGGGATTTTCTCTTTACCTTCGACCTTGCTGCACTGACTGGCCGTGGTGTGCTGGAGGCTATGGGTCAGGCATTCTTTACACTGAGTATAGGTATGGGTGCGATCATGGCCTATGGCGCCTATATGCCCCAGAACGCCAATATAGGTAAAACCATTTTAACCGTGGCCTTCTTTGACAGTATGACGGCGATTATCTCTGGCTTGATTATCTTTTCGATTGTCTTTGCGACGCCCGGTGTTGAACCCAGTGCCGGTCCCGGCCTGATGTTTATCAGTCTGCCGGTGGCCTTTGGTAATATGCCTGGCGGGCTTCTGATCGGGTCGGTGTTTTTTGTGCTGGTGACCATCGCCGCGTGGAGCTCCGCCATCTCACTACTTGAGCCTGCAGTTGCCTGGTTGATCGAAGCCAAAAACATGAATCGAATTGAAGCCAACTTGCTGATCGCCGGCGGCACCTGGGTGCTGGGTTTGGGCAGTGTGTTCTCGTTTAATATCTGGGCCGATTCAACGGTTGCTGGATTTACCTTCTTCGACTTTTTGGACTTCCTGACCTCGAACGTGATGTTGCCTTTGTCGGGACTGTTGATTGCCCTGTTTGTTGGCTATGTGATGAAAGATGAATTTGTCGATGATGAGATGCAGGGTACCTCGCCCTGGGTTATGCAGTGCTGGCGCTTAATGCTGAGATATGTGGCGCCGGTGGCAATAGCCGCGGTCTTCGTGATGGGTATCTACGACAAGTTCTTTGCTTAAAGTGAGGTCTTTTTGAATCAGGTTCAGCGTTCGGCATTGGTGATGTACTCGGATCAGGCGATGTTTGATCTGGTCAACGATGTGGCCAATTATCCGCAGTTTATGGATGGCTGCCAGAGTGCCGAGGTATTTGAACAGACTGATCAGCTGATGGTTGCACGACTCGATCTAAAAAAAGCTGGGGTCAAGACCAGCTTTATGACGCGCAATAGTCTCAGTGCACCGAGCACCATTGAAATGAGTCTGGAAGATGGGCCGTTTAAAACACTGCGTGGGGTTTGGCGTTTTAAAGCCCTGACCCCAGAGGCCTGTAAAGTGAGCCTCGATTTGGAATTTGAATTTAACAGCATGGCAATGGGCATGGCAGCGTCAAAGCTGTTCTCGAATATGGCCAATAATTTGGTCGATTCGCTGTGTCGCCGGGCTGATCAAGTATATGGGAAGGCAAATGACTGACAGTAAAATGATTGTGGTAGAGGTGGTTTACGGACTGCCAGAGAAACAAAAATTAATTCAACTGAAGGTGGCTGCTGGCACCACGGCCCTGCAGGCAGTTGAGCAGTCTGGCATTGTGCAGAGCTTTCCACAGATCGATGTGGATAGCTGCAAGATGGGTATTTTCTCCCAGGTCTTAGGCACTAAGGGATTGGCTGAGCCGAGTGAATATCTGCTGCAGGAGCGAGACCGGGTGGAAATTTATCGGCCGCTGATCGCCGACCCAAAAGAAGTCCGACGACGCCGTGCTGAGGAAGCCAAACTTAAGAAAGGGCAGGCAGAGATTGAAGAAAAGACTCTCGAAGTAAAGTCCTCTAACGACACATAGGCCGACCTGGTGTTGCGTCGACCTTTCAAACTAACCCTAGTTTCCCAGCCTACTTAGGCTCGGGTTCCGCAGCAGTGCTGGGCAGGTAGTCGCCGGTCATGCGCTCAAGTTTATCTTCCCCATCAAAGAAAATCGTTACCTGCTCCTGAGTCTCTTTTCCAGAAGCGGCTTTGCGGCTGTAGTAATAATCCCAGCGCGCTTGATTGAAGGTATCGGCTACCAGGGGGGTTCCGAGCACAAAGCGAACCTGAGACTTGGTCATTCCTGGAAGCAGTTTATCAATCATTTCCTGATCAACAATATTGCCTTGCTGAATGGCTACTTTGTGTACCCCAGGGAATTTGATCCAGCTACAGCCACTGGCCAGAAGCGTAAAACTTATTAAGCAAATCAGAACTATTCGCATTTGTGGGGTTCCCGTTGGTTGAGCGAACGGGGATAATACCCAAAGCGACCAGCATAGAGAAGGGGTAAGCATGACTCTCGAAGACCAAGAGCTAAAAAAAGCCGGACTCAAGGTAACATTGCCACGAGTCAAAATCCTGCAGATCCTCGAAAATTGCAGCGATCGTCATATGACAGCTGAAGATATCTACCAAGCACTGCGGGATTCAGACGGCGATGTCGGCATTGCCACGGTCTATCGTGTGCTCACCCAGTTTGAGGCCGCCGGTCTGGTGGAGCGGCATAATTTTGATAATGGCCCAGCCATTTACGAGATTGATCGCGGCGAGCATCACGACCATATGGTCTGCACTGAGACCGGTAAGGTGATCGAATTTCACGATGCCGAAATTGAAATTCTCCAAGAGCGCATTGCTGCAAAGCACGACTATCAATTGGTTGGCCACAGCCTGGTACTCTATGTAAAACCGAAAAATTCGTGACAGCTTCGTTTTATCGCGGTCACTATGACCGCGCTTGATTTTCCTTCAAAAAAAGAATAATAAAATCATGTCTGAAACTACTCTGCAACAAATCGAAAGCTTCCTTAATGCCTGGGCTGATCTAATGTGGAGCACACCTCTAGTGGTGCTTCTCGTCGGCGGTGGGCTGTTCTTTATGATTCGTTCGCGGATGCAGCCGTACCGCTATTTTGGCCATGCTATTGCGCTGCTGCGGGGCAACTATAGCGACCCCAATGATCCAGGGCATATTCCTCACTCTCAGGCGTTGTCCACGGCGTTGTCTGGCACCTTGGGTCTGGGCAATATTGCCGGCGTGGCGATTGCCATTAGCATCGGTGGTCCGGGTGCAGTGTTCTGGATGTGGGTCACGGCCATTGTCGGTGTGGCAACCAAGTTTTATACCGCATCACTGGCAGTGATGTATCGTGGTCATGACTCCCTCGGCGTACTCCGCGGTGGCCCCATGTACGTGATCATGGAGGGTATGGGCAAGCGCTGGTATCCGCTAGCGGCGCTGTTTGCGGTGGCCTGCCTGATCGGCGCTCTGCCGCTTTTCCAAGCTAACCAGTTTATTCAATTGCTCCGTGACAGTGTCGCGATCCCGGCGGGTTTGGCGACCAGCGAGAAGCATTTCACCTTTGATTTTTTCGCCAGTCTAACAGTGGCGGCTCTGGTCACCCTGGTAGTGGCGGGGCGGATTGAACGCATTGGTCGCCTAACCGTGCGCCTAGTGCCGACAATGGTAATTCTCTATCTGGGTATGACTTCAGTGATTCTCTACACGTACATGGCTGATATACCGGCGGTGTTTTGGCTGATTATTACTGATGCCTTTACGGGCGAGGCGGCAGCTGGCGGGTCGGTGGGTGCGGTGATTATGATTGGTGTGCGTCGCGGCGCTTTTTCCAATGAGGCGGGTATAGGTACTGAGTCTCTAGCCCATGGCGCGGCAAAAACCCAAGAGCCGATTCGCGAAGGTATTGTCGCCATGATTGGCCCAGTTATTGACACTCTGCTGGTCTGTACCTGTACCGCGTTGATTATTCTGTTGACCGGTGTCTGGCAGGCAGATTCTGGGCTTGAAGGTGTGACTATGACAGCTCGCGCTATAGAACAGGTGTTTCCAGTAACCGGTATCTATCTGCTATTGATCATGGTGGGAATGCTGAGCTTTAGCACCATGGTGAGCATGTGGTTCTACGGCGTTAAATGTGCCGGATTTTTGTTCGGTGCCGAGCGTGAACACTATTACACACCGGTTTATATCAGTTTGATTGTGGTCGGTGCGGTGGTGTCCATGGATATAGTTAACGGCCTGATTCTGGCAGCCTATGCGACCATGGCGATTCCAACCATGATTTCTACCCTAGTCTTGGCGCCTAAGGTCAATGTGGCGGCGAAGAAGTATTTTGCAGAGTTGCGCGCCAGCAAGTAGAGGCTTCGCTTTGTTATAAGCGTTGCCGTCAGATGACGGCAACGGATTAGTTCTCTTAGAGCAGCTTTTCAATATCTGCAGCTATGTCTTTGGGCTTGCGGATCGGCGCATAGCGTTCCACCACCTGACCTTCGCGGTCGACTAAAAACTTGGTGAAGTTCCACTTAATCTTGCTGTTGAATATGCCGCCGGCCTGACTCTTCAGGTGGGTATAGAGGGCGTGCTGCTCCTTGCCATTGACGTCAATCTTGCCCATCACCGGAAAGCTAAGGCCAAAATTCATCTGACAAAATTCCTGAACCTCAGCGTTGCTGCCCGGCTCTTGGCCACCAAACTGATTGCAGGGCAGGGCTAGCACGACGAAATCGCGATCACTGTATTGGTCGTAGAGTTCCTGCAACTGGGTGTACTGAGGCGTAAATCCACACTTGCTGGCGGTATTGACGATTAGCAGCACCTTGCCGCGATAGTCTTCCAGTGATACAGGATTGCCGCTGCTATCTGCAACAGTGAAGTCATAAATTGATTGATTGCTCATGGGATTATTTTCTCACTATCTTATTTTTATTGTTGAGTGGCCAACTATTTGAAACAGTGCTCAGGCGCGGGAAAAGTTCCGCTGCGCACGGCATTGCCATAGGCGGTAATGGCTTCTTGAATACTGGCTTCGTCTTCAAGAAAGTTTTTCGAGAAGCGCGGCAGGCGCTGTGAGATACCCAGCATATCGTGAAGTACTAATACCTGAGCGTCCGTATCTGGTCCGGCGCCAATACCGATAACCGGAATGGTCAGGGCCTCAGAGAGCTGCTTGCCCAGTGCCGAGGGCACGCATTCCACAACGATCAGTTCAGCACCGGCGTCTTCCAGTGCCAGGGCGTCGGTGATCATCAACTCTGCGGCCTGTTCTTCTTTGCCCTGTACTTTGTAGCCCCCGAGTTTATGCACCGACTGGGGGGTTAGGCCCACATGGCCGCAAACCGGAATGCCGCGCTGACTGAGCAGGTAAACCGTATCGGCGAGCCAAGCACCGCCCTCGAGTTTGACCATCTGCGCGCCCGCCTGCATAAGAATGGCGGCATTATCCATCGCCTGCATCTCTGTGGCGTAGGACATGAACGGCATATCGGTCATCAGCAGCGCACGGTTGTTGCCGCGCTTAACCGCTTTTGTGTGATAGGCCATATCATCGATGGTTACCGGTAAGGTGCTGTCACAGCCCTGGATAACATTGCCGAGAGAGTCACCCACTAATACCACTTCAATTCCGGCATTCTCAATCAGTTTTGAGAAGGTAAAATCATAGGCGGTGATCACGGCGAATTTTTCGCCTGCGTCTTTCATTACTGCAAGATTACTGATGGTTGTTGTTTTCATAGTCGTTTAGTCAGAGTCCTTTTTGCGTCTCAATAGCGCCTCAATAGCGTCCAGATGGCAAGATTATAGCGGTTTTACTGCAGGGGGTGAGGGTTGTAATAATGTCGCCCAGAACTAATTTGCAGCATGTACTCAACAAGGTTTTGGTAGTCGCGCTCACTGGTCGCCAAGTTGATGGCTTCGGCGTTGACGATTAACAGCGGCGTGTCGTCGTAGTAATAGAAAAACTGGGTGTAGGCGTCATTTAGTTGCTGCAGATAGCTGAGTTCAATAGCCTGTTCGCCGGGCGCGCCACGCTGCTTTACGCGATCGTATAGTGTCTCGGTGGGCGCCTGCAGATAGACGACTAAATCTGGCTTCGGCAGGTCGGTGATAATATTGTCGTAGACCGTTTGATAGAGACGGTACTCGTCATCATCCAGGGTTATCTTGGCAAACAGTGGATCCTTCTCAATCAGAAAGTCGGCAATTCGCACCTGCTGGAAAATATCCCCCTGACGCAGTTCCTGCAGTTTGCGCATGCGCTGAAACAGAAAAAACAGCTGGGTGGGGAGGGCATTGCTGCGACGATCCTGATAGAAGCGTTCAAGAAAGGGGTTCTCTTCGGCATCTTCAAGCAGTATTTCATAGTTAAAGGAGTGAGCGAGACGCTTTGCCAATGTGGTCTTGCCAATACCAATTGGTCCTTCTATAGCAATGTATTGTGGAATCGAGACCTTAGCCAAATCGAGATTAAATTCACTGAGAATTGTTTGTTCCACATTGTTCTCCGAAAGTCAGCGCCTAGGCCATGAACGAATTTATCGGCCTTTTAATCTTTGCCAATTGATGTTTTGACAATACCTTGCTGTGAGCAGTTTGCCAATAGTTGAGCGACAGTTTCTCCACTGGGTAGAGCTAACTGAGGATTGAGATCGGTCAGGGGAACCAGTACAAAGGCGCGCTCACTGATGCGCGGGTGGGGGATGGTTAGGCGCTCGCTCTCTATTACAAGAGGGTCGCCTACAAGGTTGTTGTAGAGCAGGATATCCAGATCTAGAGTACGGGGACCCCAGTGAATACTGCGCACTCGGTTTTGCTGCTGCTCAATAGCCTGCAGCGCATCGAGCAGGGCCAGTGGCGATAAGTCGGTACTGAGCTGCGCCGCGGCATTGATAAAGTCTGGCTGCTGAGGGCCGATAGGTGGTGTCTGGTAGCGACTTGAGACGCCGATTATCTCTATGTGCGGATGTTGCGCAAGCGCCTCAAGGGCACTGTCTAGCTGGCTGTGAGGGCTGTCCATATTACTGCCCAGAGCAATATAGGCATCAGCCATTATTGCGCAGGGTCTGTGGTAGGTTTCGGGCTATTGCGTCGGCGGCGTCGCTTCTTCGGGCTGCGGTCGGTGGGTGCAACGTCATCCGCCATAGTCTGACGGCTTTCATGGTTGGCTTCCTGATAGGTAGTCCACCAATCACCGAGGCCGTCGAGATCTTCCCCGGCCTGTTCGCGGAGCAAGACAAAATCATAGGCCGCTCGAAAGCGTGGGTGCTCGACTAGGCGCTGGGCGCGATTGCCGCCGCGTCGTCGCAGGTGCAACTGTAAGTCCCAGATCTCGCGCATTGGAATGCTAAAGCGCTTGGGGATGGCAGTGACTGGAATCTGGTTGAGAATGACTTCTCCCGCCGCTTTGCTCATAGCATAGGGTGGCGAATTGCCGTTTTTCTCGAAATTGCTCGCCAGTCTTTGCACTGCGGGCCACAACAGAGCGGCGTAGATAAACGCCGGGGTAACGCGCTGGGAGGCCTGAATACGTTTGTCGGTATTGATCAGTGCCTGAGACACCAACTTCATCGGGATGCCCTGACGATCGTTGAGCATAGGCCCTAACTGCGGAACTATATAATCAAACAGGCCATGCTCGACCAATATGTTAAAGGTATCTAAGCCCTGGCCACTCATAAACAGCTTGAGGGTTTCATCAAACAGTCGCGGCGCTGACACCTGCTGCAAGTCGGCGGCGCGGTGTTTCATTGGATTTGCGGTGGCAGACTCTATGGTAAAACCGAGCTTGGCGGCAAAGCGCGCAACGCGTAATAGGCGCACGGGATCTTCGCGGAAACGGGTTTCCGGATCGCCGATAATACGGATAACTTTGGCATCCATATCGTCGATGCCATTGGTAAAGTCGTGGATACTGTTGGTGCTGGGATCGTAATAGAGTGCATTGACGGTGAGATCGCGACGTGAGGCATCCTCTTCCACAGTGCCAAAGACATTGTCTCGGGTAAGCATGCCTGAGTCGGTCTGCTGACGACGATTTTTGTTGGTCGTTTGGCTGCTGTTGGATCTAAAGGTCGTGACTTCAATAATTTCGCGGCTGAACTGCACATGGACGATTTGAAAGCGTCGGCCAATAATACGCGAGCGGCGAAACAGGTCTTTCACTTCGTAGGGCTTGGCGCTGGTAGCGACATCAAAGTCTTTGGGTTTTAGACCGATCAATAGGTCGCGGACACAGCCACCCACAACATAGGCTTCAAATCCCGCTTTCTGGAGAACGTCGACGACCTTGTAGGCGTCGCGATTGATCATATCCGGAGAGAGGCAGTGTTCGCCGTCGCCAAAAACCATTGGACCAGAAGCGCTGGTTGAGGTTTTGTTTCTTTGGAAAAATTTACTGATGCGCTTCAGCATTAAGCAATTGCCGATTAAGTTGTTATTAGAACCGAGAGTTTAACAGAGGAAACAACTCGGTGGGAGACTAAAGCTATATCTCAATTAAGCTGAATTTCAAGGTCCCTAGTCGCTGTTCGGCTCATCGCCCTTTTTGCGGCTGATGCCGAGTTTGTGGCGTCTCTCCCAGAGGCTCTTGCGACTGATGCCGAGTTTCTTGGCCAGGTCTGTCTCGCTCATATTCTCCTGATTTTCGAGAACGAAGCGGGTGAAATAGTCTTCCAGGGATAGGCCTGCGGGGGCATCGTAATTTTGCGCAGTGCTTTGATTCACTGATCCGGTGCTGCTGTGTCGCGGAATTTGAGAGGGGTTTGACGGTGCCGCGCCAAAACCTAACAGCTCGGCATTAATCGGCTCCTCTGGGGATGCCAGAATCACCGCCTGTTGCAGGGTGTTTTTTAACTGCCGCAGATTGCCGGGCCACTGATAGTTGGCCAGCGCCTGAATTGCTTCTTGAGTTAATCCCGAACTAGCATCATCAAAGTGCACAAGAATGGCCTGAGCAATAATCGGGATATCAGTGTTGCGCTGACGCAGTGTCGGCATGGCTATGCTGACCACATCAATCTCATAGTAGAGATCTTTGCGGAACAGATTGGCCTGGCAGAGCTTCTCCAGATCCTGATCCGATGAGCCGATAAAGCGACATTGGCTAGTCTGCATTGCTCTCAGTAACAGCGATTGTAGAGGGGCTGCTAATTCGGCGATATTATTGAGAAAAATAGTGGCGCTGGGATTGCTGGCATTGAGCTGGCTGACAAGCTCAGTCTCTTTGAGGCCGGCACAGTTAATATTGATAAATCTTTGCCGAGTGGATTTTTTGCCTTTGTGGATTGCTAATGCCACAGCAGATTTACCGCTGCCGGTTTCACCCTGAATCAGTATTGGTAGATCCGAGGCCGCGACCTTGGGGATCATACGAGTGACTTTTTTGATCGCTTCACTGGACCCCAGCAGCGCGATATCGCCGAGGGTCTTTGCCGCTACAGCTCGCTGTTGCGATGCACTGAGAATGCGCCGCACAGATAGCAGCATCTCGTCGTGATCAAAGGGTTTGGAGATATAGTCCACAGCGCCCTGGCGCATGGTATCAACCGCTGAGCGCAGGCTAGCGTAGCTGGTCATAATCAAGACTGGCACCGGATCGACCATTTTGATCAGGTCAGTTCCCAGCTGTCCTGGCAGACGCAGGTCGCTGATAATCAGCGCAAAGTCATTGAAGTCAAAGCTGTCACTTGCGGCTTTAATGCTGACAGCATCACTAACGTCGTAGTCATGCCGCTCAAGCAGCTTGCGCAGCGATATGCGAATGATCTCTTCGTCTTCGATGATCAGAATTTGATCTCTGTGGGGCGCGTTGCTCATAGAAGTTTTGCGTGGTCTCGAGAATGACCCATATTGTTACCTTGAAGCACTGCTGACACAAGGGACAATGGCGCCTTGATCACTCTTAATGGCTCTTAATCGCCATTAGTCTCGGTTTACATCAAACAGCAATTCTGCAGTGGTGCCGCGGTCACTGTTTTTTGCTGGACTCGACAGGCTGATTTCACCGCCGAGCTTTTTAACCAAATTGAACACCATCCAGAGACCCAATCCAGTGCCTTGGCCAGGTTCTTTTGAGGTAACAAAGGGTTCGAACAGCTGGTCTTTGATCGGCTCAGCAATACCGCAGCCCTGGTCGCTGATCATTATCCTTAGCTTCGGGCCGTCAGGCTGGCAGCTTATCTCAATGGGGCTGTCGTCAGTGGTCGCATCGCGAGCATTGCCCAGTAGATTGAGAAAAATCTGCACCAATTGGCGGTGGTCGCTGACAATTTCTATATCGGCATCCAGCAGGCAGACAAACTGTTCCTTTGGCTGCTGCTTGGTTAGGCTGAGTATCTGAATGGCTTCCTCTGCAGCGTCGCGCACCGAGACCGGCTGCAGTTGATCATGGTAGGTTTGATCGCCGCGGGAGAAATTAATCAGTGACTGCACAATCACACTGATGCGGTCAGTTTGCGAGAGAATCAGCGCTGCCGAGGTTTCAATTTCCGCCGCTTCGGTTTCATGCTGCAAATTCTGTGCAATGCAGGCGATTCCGGTCACCGGGTTGCCAATCTCATGAGCGACCCCCGCGGCCAGTCTGCCCACCGAGGCCAGACGTTCATTGTTGATATAGTTTTGCACTAACAACACTGAGTTGGTCTGATCTTCTACCAGCAGAATTAAATCGTCATCGGGGCTGATGGCGGTGGACTTTTGCAGGCCAAACCATTGCGTTTTACCGCCCACCTCGAGCTCTAAACTGTCCTTGCTGGTCCCGCCTTCCTGTAAAAATGTACTGATAGCTGAGTGCCAGGGTTCGGGCAGATCGGCAACTAGACTGCCAGCCACCCGATCACTGTCGATGCCGGTGTAGCGCGCCATGGAACTATTCCATTTGATGATCTCGCCCCCCTCGCCTAGGGCAATAATACCAATCGGCAGGTTGTCGAGAATTTCACGGTGATGCATGCGTAGTTTATTCAACTCGCTGGCGATACCGGTGAGGCGGTCCCCTTCAATAGCCAGTACCGATTCGATCAGGTAGATGTCATCGGGGTCACTGCCTGTGGATGTCAGCAATGGCAGTGCTTCTTCCATCATTTTATAGGCCGCCAACACGCCAAAGTTAAGGGTCAGGGACGAGTAGAGACTGTCACGCAGTTTACGCAGCGCTGCAGGTCGGGTCTCGCTGTGCTCGAGATTGAGTTTAGTCAGCGCTCGGTCGATCTCCACATCGGCTTCGCTGCCGAGCAATTTGCGCAAGCTCAATAGCATCTCTTCAACCGAGTTGTGGCTGAGCTGGACGCGTGCCGGAATATAGATATTGTCGACCATGCAGAGTCGGGCAAAGGACTGTTGTTCTTTATCCATGGGGCTGAATACGGAAAAAACCGTGCACAGAAAGATATTTACCATCAGTGCTTCAAAGGCCCAGGTCTGCCAGTTCTCCATGCCAAAGATAAGTACCTTGTCGGTTCCCGGCAGCTGCCAGCTCCAATCGCCAAATAGCATTGGCAGGGCCAGTGCCGCCAGCCATACCGAGATCCCCCCAAGCAATCCGGCGATCACGCCATTGCGATTGATTTTTGGCAGATAAATCGAGGCCAGCATGCCCGGGGTTAACTGCGCCAGTCCGGCAAAACCAACCAGGTACAGATCGGTGATACTGCGGGCTTTGGTAATATGACTGAGCAGTGCGCAGGCGATAATGAGTCCGGTTGATATTACCAGCAGGCGCAGATTGATCCAGCGGCTGAGATGCGCTTGCTGGTGCAGTACTTTGGTCGGCAAAATAAAACTATTGAGTACCATTTTTGCGAGCATGGTCGACATATTGCACAGCAGCGCAATCGCTACCAGCACAATACTGGCGGCGCCAAGTCCCGCTGCGATGGGGTGTTGGGTGAGGGCTGGAATGGCAAACAGATAGTCTTGCAGTGGCGATGAAGACTGCACGGCAATGCCAGACCACAGCAGTGGGAAGATGGTGATGCTCGCCAGTAGCATCAACAGGGGATAGGCCCAGGCACTGATGCTAACCTGGTTATCCGAAATATGTTCGGAGATAACAATCGTAAAATTCACCGGCAGTGCGAAACTGGCCGCGAGGAAAATAATAAACAGGCTGTAGGAGGAGTCCATCCGCTGCACGATCAGCCGCTGGCCACTGCTCACCACCCACTGGTTCATTTCGCCGACACCGCCAAAAATGGATTCAACCGAAACCAGGGCCGAGGTTGCCAGTGCCAACAGCAGTAAAAATCCTGCTGCAGCCATGACCCAGCGCAGACTGCGCGCCATACCCTGTTTAATCGCGCTCCAGTTAATAAGGATAATAACCGAGACAATAATCAGTCTAAACAGCCATTTATCGGTCTCGAAGAGAAAGTCATGGACCGATGAAAGTGCCAGCAACTGAGCGAGAAACAGTGGCATGGTGACAATGATCAGGCTGCTACAGGCAATTACCGCAATAGCTTTGCCGCGAAAACGAAAAGTCAGAAAATCCACCAGCGAGGCAAAGCGAATAATCTCATTGAGCCTGCGGATCGGGTAAAAAATCAGTGGTGAGAAGAGAAATACCATAGTGAAGGCAAACAGTGCCAACACCACGCTAAAGCCATAGCGGCCAGCCATCTCGATGGTACCTGTGGCCAGCAGTGCGCCAGTGCCGGCAAATAGTGCCAGTACCAAAATTAGACTTTGGCTTCTCGCGCCACCATAGCGGGCAATAAAATAGGCACTCAGCGAACTGGCAACCAAGAAGCCGATGGCGATAAGGGCTATATCAAGATTCATCGAATTTCCTGTGACGCTGCAGTATATAGGCGGCGAACACAATCAGTGCCCAGACCACAAAAGGTCGAAACCAGCTGCCCTGAGGCTCTACTGCCCATCGCGATGCCAGGGGCACGACGACGCTGCTGAGAAAGATTAAAACCGCAACCAATCGATAGTTAAGCATTTGCGAGCTCGTTGATAAGAGATATAGGGTAAGTTGACCGCGATGGTATGCAAGCTGGCCTGGCAAAGCAAACTGGGTCTTCGGTTCGAGGGTTAGGCGCTGTCTGGAGCTACGATTTCTGCTGTGCGTGGAATACTGGCGATTGACCAGTTGGTGATCGCCCAGCTGATAATAGTGGCTTTATCTTCACCGCGCAGCTCAATAGGGGGCGCCTGTTGCAGCCAGTTGAGAGCCAGCCATAGGTTGGTGGATTCCTCTCCGGGCGCTAGCGCAGGTGCATGATTTTGTTTGCTGAGCTTTTGCCCTTCGGCATTGGTCGCCAGCGGCAGATGGCCGTAATGTATTGCCGCTGAGGTCTCGGCACTAGAGCCTAAGCAGCGCTGCAAGTAGAGCTGCCGGGCAGTCGAGTCGAGCAGGTCGGCGCCGCGAATAATATGGCTGATATTCTGAAACTGATCGTCGACGCTGACTGCCAGTTGGTAGGAGAACAGCCGGTCACGGCGTTTGACGACAAAGTCGCCAACCTCGCTGCAGAGATTTTGTCGGCAATTACCCATGATCAGATCATCGAAGGCGATGACTGCGTTATTGGCATCTTCAGGTAACCGCAGTCTAATAGCTGACTCAGAACTGACTTGACGCTGGCGACAGCGACCATCATAAATACCGCCGAGGCTGGCAATACGTTGACGATTGCAGTCACAGCTGTAGATCAAACCGTGGTTTTGCAGTTGCGCCAATGCCGCGTTATAGGCTTCGCTACGCTGACTTTGATAGAGCAAATCGCCATCCCAGAGCAAGCCGTGGGACTCGAGTTGTTTGAGAATAGTGGTGGTGGCGCCGGGGATTTCTCGGGGTGGATCACTATCTTCGATTCTAACCAGCCACTTGCCCTGATGATGGCGTGCATCGAGGAAGCTTGCCAGAGCACAGACTAGGGAACCAAAGTGGAGAGGCCCAGTGGGCGAGGGTGCAAAGCGGCCAATATAGGCTGAGGGTTTCATCGATTAAGCCGATACAGTCTGCTGACCATAGGCAATAGTCAGCAGCTGAGCCGACGGCTTTTTAGCCGCCGGTTATCTGTCTTTCTTTGATTTCATCTAGGGTTTTACAGTCGACACAGAGGTCAGCTGTAGGACGTGCTTCGAGTCGGCGAATACCAATGTCGACGCCGCACTGATCACAGAAACCGTAGTCGTCGTCTTCGACGCGCACTAGGGTCTTGTCGATTTTCTTGATCAACTTGCGCTCGCGGTCACGGGTGCGCAGTTCAAGACTAAATTCTTCTTCTTGAGTGGCGCGGTCGGCAGGGTCGGGGAAGTTGGCTGCTTCATCTTTCATGTGCATAACAGTGCGATCGACTTCTTCCATTAACTCACGGCGCCATGCCTTGAGAATGTTTTTGAAGTGCTCACGCTGCTTCTCATTCATATACTCTTCGTTCTTGGTCTCTACATAAGGAGAGAGACCGTGAAGAGTCGCAGATCCAGCGGGAACTGTCTTAGCTTTCGTCTTTGCTGTTGCTGTTGCCATCTCTAAACGTCCACAGTTAAATTTCAGACCCTAAAATACAGGACGTGCGTTTATAGAGATATTGCGCCAGTTTTTCAAGTGAAATTTGCCTTTGGCCGCTATAAATATCTTTTTATCTGCATCTGAGGTCAATTAAGCGCCACATTGGTGCGCATGGGCTGTAATGAGTTGCTTAGAGGGCAACGATTACAGGGACTAAAATGTTTTTACACCTTCTATTCATAACATAAACCGTTAACATTGCCACTTTAAGACGGAAAAATAACGATTCCATGCATATAACTCCCGCGCTGCTATCTGGCACCTTTATTAAACGCTACAAACGCTTTTTTACTGACATCTGCACCGCCGATGGCGATCTGATTACAGTGCACTGTCCGAATACCGGATCGATGAAAAACTGTCAGGTGGAAGGCTCGCCCTGTTGGTATTCACTGTCTAATAATCCTAAGCGAAAATTGGCTGGCACTCTGGAAGTTGTCACCAGCGCCTTTGGCAATTTAGCGGGGGTGAATACTGGCCGGCCCAATCATCTGGTGCGAGAAGCGATTGAGAATGACCTTATTCCAGAGTTGCGTGGCTACAGCAGTCTGCGCACTGAAGTTCGCTATGGTGAGGAAAAAAGTCGCATCGACCTGCTGCTTGAGGGGCAGGTTGGCGGTGATGGCGACAGCGCGTCTGAGAGTGAAAGTGGTTGCTGTTATGTGGAAGTCAAAAACGTCACTCTAGATTGCGGCAATGGCCGCGCACAGTTCCCCGATTCGGTGACTACCCGCGGCAGTAAACATTTGCGTGAACTCATGGCCATGCGGGCAGCAGGTCATCGGGCAGTGTTGTTCTTCTGTGTGCAATTGAGTGGCGTTGAAGAGGTTTCTGTGGCGGCCCATATTGATCCGGTTTACGCCGAGACGCTAACAGCGGCGCTTGCCGCTGGGGTCGAGGTGATCGTTTGGCAGGCGCATATGACTGACAGTTGCATCAGCCTGCAGCGGCCCCTAAAGCTGGCGCTCTAGTCGAGATCTCGCAGTGCCGCTTCGCGCAAATTAATCAGCCGCGCCGGTAGAGGCTGATCTGCGGCGATAAAATATTGATCGCCGTCCTGTTTTAGCGCTATCTGTGAAAGATGATCGCCGACACAGGGCCCGCCAATACATTCGCCACTATCAATCTGAAACAGCGCGCCATGAGCGGAGCACTGCAGCAGCGCGCCATCGAGATCGAGAAACTTGCCTGGCATCCAGTTCAGTGGAACACCCATATGCGGGCAGCTATTCCAGTAGGCATAGAGTTGATTGTCCTGGCGAATAGCAAAGAGCTTGCGCTCATCAATCTCCAGTTCGATGCTTTGTAACTCTTCTAGGTCGCTGAGTTGGCAGAGAAAATAATCCCGTTCAACTAGCTGGTGCTTATTATTGTCCAAAGCGCAGTGCCTCGATTCGTTCTTCCAGAGGTGGATGGGTCATAAATAGTCTCGAGGATCGTTGCTTCCAGCCGGAAGAGATACCAAAGGCGGTCATCGTATCAGGCATCTGATTTTCAACCTGAGCCGCGGTCTCTTGCTGCAGTCGTTGCAATGCCTTGATCATGGCGCCGCGTCCGGCCAGTGAAGCACCTGCCGCATCGGCGTAAAATTCGCGCCGACGCGAAAACCATAACACTATAGTCGAGGCGAGAATACCGAGGAAAATTTCCGCAATAATAGTGGTAATCCAATAACCCAAGCCTAAGCCCCGCTGATTTTTTAGTACCACGCGATCGACAAAGAAGCCGATCAGGCGGGCAAAGAACATCACAAAGGTATTCACCACGCCCTGAACCAGGCTTAGGGTAATCATATCGCCATTGGCCACATGACCGATTTCATGGGCCAGTACTGCCCTTGCCTCATCGCGGTCAAAGCGTTCCAGTAGTCCGGCACTAACCGCGACCAGGGCCTTGTTTCGATTCCAGCCAGTGGCAAAGGCATTTGACTGTTGGGCGGGGAAGATGCCCACTTCAGGCATACCTATATCGGCTTTCTTGGCCAGTTCCGCCACGGTGGTTACCAGCCAGCGCTCCTGCTCAGTCTCGGGTTGCTTAATAATTTTTGTCTTGGTCGACAGTTTGGCCATAAATTTGGACAGCAGCAGTGAGACAAAGGAGCCGAGAAATCCAAACACTGCACAGAATATTAGCAGTGAGGTTAAATTCAGATCGACGCCGTTATTCGCCAGAATGCTGTTGACCCCGAGCAGGCTCAGGGAGATGCTGGCAACAATGATAATTGCCAGGTTGGTTAGCAAAAACAAACCTATCCTTAACACGTAAATACCTCTTTAGATGGCTGATGGCCGAACTGTCACAAGTGTATATTTGAGGTCAAAGACCCAGATTTCAATGATGGCCGGTATTTTATGTCAAAGTGCGCGAACAAAGTACTGTCTAGAAGAGCAAATGCCCCTTTACTTATAGGTTGCAGCGCAGGTATAAACACTGGTATGCAAGAACATCTCAATATAGATACAGAGCGCCTAACGGGCAGCACCGAGACCCATTTAGTGACATGGTCCGGTTTGCTGGTGCACGATGCAGTCGTTGGGCCGTTGACGAATCTCTGTCAGCAAGCCGCGCAGCGCGGGTTTGATCTGCGGCTGTGCAGCAGCTTTCGCAGCTTTGATCGACAGTTAAAAATTTGGAACGATAAAATGAGTGGGCTGCGTCCAGTCTATGATGACAGTGGCGCGCGCTTGGATTTAACCCAGCTGACCGAATGGCAGCAGGTTCAAGCGGTGATGCGCTGGTCAGCACTGCCCGGCGCTTCGCGGCATCACTGGGGTACGGACTTTGATATCTATGATGCTGCCGCAGTGGATGCCAGTTATCAGATTCAGCTAGTGCCGGAAGAGGTTGAAGGCAGCGGTGTGTTCGCGCCTTTCCACGATTGGCTAGATAGCTCAGTTTTAGCGGCCACTGATTTTTATAGGCCCTATGCCAAAGACCTGGGAGGCATTGCCCCGGAGCGCTGGCATATCAGTTATCGGCCAGTGGCAGAAAATTATGCTGCACAGCTCACCGTTGCGGTCCTGGCTGAACGACTCGAGGGTGCAGATATTCTTCATAAAGCGACAGTGCTCGCCAATCTGGATGAGCTTTTTCAGCGTTATATTAGTGTTAAAAATTAAGTGTAAAAGCGCCAAGTTAATCAATAGGAAAGACAATAGATGATCGCCAACGATCCACTGTGGGACATAATCTGCACCGAAGCGCGGCATACCGCTTCTCAGGAGCCCTTGATGAGCGGCTTTTTTGATGTCGCGATTTTAAGCCATCAGAGTTTGGCCGAGGCCCTGTGCTTTAATTTGTCTCAGCAGTTACACAGCTCGGTGATGTCTGCAGCAGCGGTTGCCGAGGTTTTGGCTGAAGCCATGGACAGCGATGGTGCAATCTGTGATGCAGCTCGCACAGATATCCATGCCTGTTTCGATCGTGACCCTGCCTGCGAGAACCATTTTATGCCTATACTTTATTTCAAGGGTTTTCAGGCTTTGCAGCTACATAGAGTTGCCCACTGGTTATGGCTTCAAGGGCGCAACCATTTGGCACTCTATTTACAGAGCCAGATATCCGAAGTGTTTGCCGTTGATATTCACCCAGGTGCCACAATTGGCAGTGGCATTATGATCGACCACGCCAGCGGGTTGGTTATAGGTGAGACAGCAATTATCGGCAACGATGTGTCCATTTTGCACTCCGTGACACTCGGCGGCAGTGGCTGCATCAAAGGCAGTCGCCATCCAACCATTGGCAATGGCGTGATGATTTCTGCCGGTGCCAAGATCCTCGGCAATGTTGTTGTCGGCGATGGGGTGAAAGTGGGTGCCGGTAGTTTGGTCCTTGAGTCGGTGCCGCCCCATGTCACTGTGGCTGGCGTGCCTGCCAAGATTGTCGGCGCGCCGAGAGAGGCGTCGCCAGCACTGGAGATGGATCAGTATCTCAGCGATAGGCCCTAAGGCAGGCTAGGCTTGTATAGCAAGGCAGTCGCACTACAACCAGGAGGTTGAATAATGACCGACAAGGATTTGCCTAAAAGTCAGGCTGAAAAAAACGTCGAAGCCGATGCCTTTGATTTGGTATATCGCGGTGAGATTGCCCCGGGCAATAGCGCCGAAGAGGTTAAGCAGCGCGTTGCCGCAAGCTTTAACCTAGATCCCGCCGCTGCGGATCAGCTGTTTTCAGGAACCCAGATTCGCCTTAAACGTGGTATCGACAAAATTACCGCCGAACGCATTCTGCAGCGCCTAACCGATGCCGGCGCGATCGCCCTCATAGTCCCCAGTTCAGGGCAGCCAGAGACTGCTCGTCAGGACCCATTATCCCTGGCCCCGCTAGGCAGTAATGTCACCGATAGTGCTGAAAATCGCAACGCGCAGGTGGTGTTCACGGCATCGCTGGATCATCTTAGCCTGGAGCCTGTTGGAACTCGGATGGTTAAAGAGACTGAAGTGCCAAAGATTAAAACTCCCGATCTGGATACCTCTAAATTCTCACTTGAGTAGTCAGAATTGGCCCAGTCATACAATGCTTAGAAATAAGAGGCAAATCGCACTTAGAGACAGATCGTCGCCAAATGCTGAATCTGTTTTTCGAGGAGCATTTGACGTCCTTCAGGAAAACCCTGCAAGACAAAACAATTCTCTTTAAACGGCAGAAAGCGGGCAATCGACGATAGCTGCTCAATATCAAACTCTGCCGATTGCACGGCAATGACGCCTTTCTCAAGTTCATCGGCGAGGCTGGCAGTAGCGTTTTTTAGCTTATTGAGGCCTTCATGGTGGCGGAACAGTGGCGCAGAGGGCAGGGTATCACTGCTCAGCGCCCAGCAGATTTCCAAATCAATACCCAATTCTTCCGAGAGGCGTTCAAGCACCTGTTGCAGAGAGTAAATCGCCATTAGGCATATCAATAAGTGCTGCTTCGAAACCTGGGTCGAGCGAATATAAAAGTTGATGCTGCCATTTCCACCTTCGATACGCTGACCGGCGTAGAGCTCAAGGGTGCGCAATGTACAGTAATCAATTTTTTCAAACAGCTGGGTCAGATTCTGACGGTTGAGTTGGCTCTCGAGGCGATGTCGGTTTTTGATTGTCGCGGTAATCAGTGAGCAGTAATAGCCGGTATCGGAAAGCCCCTCATCACTGCTTTTTGACAGCAGTGGCTGCAGGCGCAATTCGAGCGAGGCCATTTCATCGTCGAGACTCTCAGAGCTGCCGGGCAGGCGATTGGTTAGCAGTCGCAGTCGTCGGGACAGTTGCTCGGCAAAGCGGTAGCAACCATAGCTGCTGAGCAGAGTAAAAACCGCCCACAAAAGCAGCCAGTTGCTGACGACTCGGCTGTAACGCTGTTGGATCGCCTGACGGTCGACACTGATAAGAACTTTACCTGCCTGGGTGTCTTGGAGTGCAATGTTGCGCTTAAAACTGACGGCTATGGCGCTGTCCGGTGCAGGCTTTTTGCTCTGTGCCACCAGCTGGCCACCGATATCATAGACACTGGCGTCGAGGATTATTCGGTCTTTGGTGACGTTCTGCAGTGCCACCTGAATACTGATGCTGTCGCCATTAAAGAGGGGGCTGCGAACTAGCTCGACCAGTTGGTTGATCGTCAGGTCGCCTTTTTCTTGCAGCGTTTTCTGACTTAACTGATTGACGTGACTGGACAGTAGCATCCAACCGAACAGACCGAAAATCAAGCAGGCGGACAGTACCAGCGCGGGTAGTTTTTTAGCCAGGGAGTATTGGCGATGCATCCCGAAGTCCTTAAAAAGTGCCTGAGTGAAATTTAATTGCCGCGCATTCTATCCTATTGCTCAGGCTTTTATATAATAGCGTCCTTAAAATAACTATGGCCACAATCTGTGAAAGATATATTTCTGATAAATGTGTCGGGGCAAGACAAGCCGGGCGTCACTCGTGTTGTTACTGAAGTGCTGTCGACCTTCGAAGTCACCGTGCTCGATATTGGTCAGGCGGTGATCCACGATCAGCTCAATCTGGGCATCCTTGCGGCAGTGCCGTGCGGTGAAGTTTCTGATGCACTTGTCAAGGCTGTGCAGAGCAGCCTGCTGGCTCTCGAGATGCAGGTGATGTTCTCGCCGATCACCGAGAAACGCTATCAACACTGGGTTGATCAGCAGGGCAAGGCGCGCTACATAGTGACTTTATTAGCCCGCAAAATTGAGCCTGAGCATTTGGCCGCCGTGGCCACAGTGACCAGTGAATACGGTCTCAATATTGACAAGATCCTGCGTCTCTCTGGGCGTATGGGACTCGATGAGAGTGAGCAGCTGGGGCGCGCCTGTGTTGAGTTCTCTGTGCGTGGTGAACCCAAGGATGCAGTGCAGTTTAAGAGTGCGCTGCTCGAGCTGGCCAGTCACTACGATATTGATATCGCCTACCAGGAAGACAATATTTTTCGTCGCAATCGCCGCTTAGTGGTGTTTGATATGGACTCAACGCTTATTGATGCCGAAGTGATCGATGAACTGGCCCATGAAGCCGGCGTCGGCGATCAGGTTGCCGCAATCACCGAGGCGGCGATGCAGGGTGAGATCGACTTTAAAGCCAGCTTTACCCAGCGCATGGCGCTGCTCAAGGGTCTCGATGCCAGCGTATTGCAGTCTGTAGCGGAGCGTCTGCGGTTAAATGAAGGTGCCGAACATCTTATTTCGACACTCAAAAAACTGGGCTTTAAGACCGCCATTGTCTCTGGGGGCTTTACCTTTTTTGGCGAGTATCTGCAGAAACGTTTGGGCGTTGACTATGTCTATGCCAACCAGCTAGATATTGAAGATGGACGGGTCACCGGCCGGGTCACAGGTGAAATTATTGATGGTCAGCGCAAGGCTGAGTTGCTGCGCGAGATCGCCGAACGTGAAGGCCTGATGCTGCAACAGGTGATTGCCGTGGGCGACGGTGCCAATGATTTGCCGATGCTTAGCATTGCCGGTCTCGGCATTGCTTTTCGCGCCAAGCCTCTAGTCAAGGCCTCAGCCAAGCAGTCAATTTCCAACCTGGGCCTAGATGGCATTCTCTATCTGCTCGGCTACAGTGACAAAGATACGCTGATTCTTGATTGAGGGCTGTACGCATAAGCCTGTAAAAATAAGCGCGTAAAAACAGCCGTGTAACCTCAGGGCCCCTCTGAGAAATCGTAGTCCATGGTAAAGGATGGCTGATTGATATAGTGGCCCTGAATATATTGCACACCCTGTTGCCAGAGTATTGGGATAATGGCCGCTGTCTCGACAAAGGGCACTATCACATCGACGCCAGTTCCGGTCATGCCGCCCATAATCTTCTGGAACTCTTCCTTGCTTTGGTCCGGCGCGTTGCCCTGGCCCGCATTGGCAAGCTTCTCAACGATCAGGCGATCAATTTTTACAAAGTCAGCTTTGACCCGTTCGAGGGTTTTAAGGGGGTTGATGGCGAGGCCGAAATTGCTGATTCCCACCTGTCCCTTAGCTTTTTTCATTTCCTCACAGAGGGCTGCAGCCTGATTCAAATAGCGCACTGCATCAATCTCACGGAATTGGAAAATTAACGCATTCGGGGGTAGTTTGGAAACGCTCAGGGCTTTTTGCAGCCAGGGTAAAAATTCACTGTCAGCAAACGATTGGGCGCTGATATTAATAAACAGTTGGGTCTCAGGGTTGGTTTTGAGCTTCTCATTGAGTGAGCTGAGCGCCTGACCAATGACCCAGCGATCCACTTCTGCGGCAATCTCGGATTTAAACAGGTTAGTGATAAAGTCCTCGGGTATTTCGCTCACCGGAACATCCTTTTTTATACCCAGAATGACTTCGTAATATTCCTTGCCACTGCCGCCGTCTATCAGTGCCACTATGGGTTGGTAGCGAATTGAAAAGGCACCTTTGCTGAGTAGGTTCTTGGCAGTGATAACCACGGCCTCAGCTTTGGAGATATCGTCCGAGTGAATATCTGGTATATAGAACTTGGCGCCATTGCCGGGGCTATTGTCTTCTCGCAACTGGGATATAGCCTCTTCACTGCGCTCAAGACCGCGCTCAACGGAGGGCACATTTTCATTGAGGCCGGTGATGCCAATTGACGTGGTCAGGGAAAAGGTTTCGTCGTCTATATCAAACACTTGCTGCCCGATCTGTTGGCAGATGTCCGCTGCTAGCTCGACGGCCTTCTCTTCCGTTGTATCCGGTAGCACTATTACAAAGCAGTTTTCTGAGACCCTGCCACAGTCGAGATTGTGATCAAACAGCTGAACGATAAACATCACCAGAGAGTGGGCGACTTTCTCGGCTTTGGCTATGCCCAGGTCCTCTTTGAGCTGACTAAATCGGTCCGCCTGGATATTCAGTAACATGCAATCCTGACCACTCTGCACTGAGCGACTGATGCCTCGACTAATCAACTCGTAGACCAGATGCGGCTGTATGGCGCTGTATTCTGTGGTCTTTTGCTGTTCGCTATGGTCCATGTTGGCATCAAAGAGTTTATCTTTATTGATCGTAAACTGCAGTGCCGGTTCAGCATCGTATTGCACCTGCTGAATCTCGAGAAAAGCATCGCTCTCGGCACCATCTATGTCGAGGGTCTTGATCACCGCTTCAAAAGGCATGATCTCGTCAGAGCTTTGCAGGGGCACCATGTAGGCCTTGAGCTTTTCCCGGTCCCGGGCTCCTATATTGTCGATAACCGGCATGCACAGCATCTCTTCGCTATCGCTAAACCCAAAGACGCTGGCGCAGGCGTCATTGGCATAGATATAAACGCCCTCTTTGATGATCGCGATCGGATAGCGCGAAATATCCATCAGATGTTGCGCACGCCGTTCAGCGACGGAGAGCTTGCGCTCCCACTCTCGGGACTGACGGCGCTCGTAGACGCCACCCAGTGAGCGCTCTACAACCTTAATTAGATGTTGGTCTTGATCTTCCACTACTACATCCACTGCGCCAAGGCGCATGCCTTCGATAACCTTTTTGGGGTTGTATTTCTGGCTGATGAGAATTACCGGCAGATCTCTCTCGGCGCGGCGGATGCGCTGGAAAATATTTTGCGTTGGAATCTTGCTGTAATCCTGGGAGGCGAGCAATAGGTCCCAGTTGCGCATCGAGATGGTTTTTTGCAGCTGCTCCTCATTGGTTGCCAGTTTGGCTTCGACGACAAAATCGGCGCTGCGCAAAATGCTGATATAACGGTTGGCTTCATCATTGGATTTATCGACGATTAAAATGTGCAGTGGTTCATTTGAACGCATAAAAATGTTTCTTCCTTGGGGTTTTGGCTAGTTCAATACAACGGGTTAACGAACAAGGGCTCAATAACACGGATCTAACAAAAAGCTATTCTGAAATGTGATAAGTGCTCAGTGGTCTCCAGTTCTTCCTTGAGTATTGCGTAGCTTTGCTGGAGTGGCGTAATAATAAAAATTTTAGTGTTTTTAGTGTAGCGCAGTGGCGGGCACAACAATGTGACGCCTTCGCTGAGGTCTCGCTTTTGTGACAGCAATACAGCCTGCATAAACTGGTACTCAGAGTCTGGACCCCGCGGCTTGATGCGAATAGCGGCTGGGGCGCAATGGCGCGCGGGAAATTGCACGCCGCAGATGCTGTAGAGAGAGGGCGATATATTTTTCCAACGTACAATTCCGGCCATCCATCTATTCGCTTCTCTGGTCCGAACAGCGATCAGTTCTCCCGGTTTCAACTGCACCTTTTTATCGTTGAGCTCGATGCACGCGCCGTTGAGGCTGACATTTTTCCGCAGTGCCTGTATTACTTTTAGCGTGCTGTTTTTAGTCCGTGTCGGCATATAGATAACCGGGTCATCCGGATGGCTATCGAACTTTTCAAATGCTGTGCCCCAGACATCATCTACGCGCTTGATGCCGTTGCCCCGATGATCTTTGATCGGTGGCTGTTGCCCGCAGAGGCGCAGAAAATTGTCAAAACTATCGGTTTTCGACAACATGCATATTGTTGCTGTGAAGCCCTGTGTCAGCGAGAGTTGCGCTTGGTCCTTGATGTGAGTCTCGCGGCGCTTGATCTTTTCGCCCCACTGTTTTATCAGGTCGCCGATAACGCGGCGGGAGACCCTGTCAGAAAATAAGGTGTCTGATTTGTCGCTGATAATGCCCTTTAAATAGCTCACCAGATGAGAGGTGTCGAGAAGGATATTGCAGGGCAGTCTGTCACCGTCTTCAGCATAGACAGTGCCGTGATTTGTCGATGGGTCTACTGCAAAAAGTCCCTTGGCGTTACCTCTATTAAGCTCGGCGAGGGAGGACCAAAACTCCAGTTCGCTGTAGACAAAGCGCAATTCATAGTTGGAAAAATGATGTGGCCTGGTGCTACTAAAAAGCAGCAGTTTGATATAGGTTTTTTTGATTGAGGTGTTAATGCCGATGTTGTCGGATATATCTTTACCGGCAACGCCAAGCTGTTCGGCAAGTAAATACAGTGCGTGTAGTTCACGCCAGAAATAGCTCGGCTGTTGCAGGTAGTGACTGAAGCTATTGAGCTGAATCCTTGCCAGTAGGTTACAGGCTGCAAGAATACACTGGGCTAGATGACCGCTTTTACTGGTTTGCTTTGGGTTTATTGGAAGTTCGTCTCCAAGCTGATAGATAACCAACTTGTAGCCTTCAAAAAGCCGCCTCACCAGTGATTGGCCTAGAGAAATTGCCTTGGCTGTAGACTGATTAAGGGGGTTTTGCAGCAGGCCCTCAGTGGATCTAATGACCGCTGGGTTGAGGCAGTCGAGAATCGCCATTTTTATCTTTGGCGGGTTATCGGATTTTATGATCGCCGGTAAAATTCTGTAGAGCTCAATTGAGTTATTGGCATAATTGGTCGCCGACAGGTTGTCGACAAACTGTTCAGCTGAGGCTTGATCGAGCACCTGGCCATCGGTGTCTGTTGCGAGGTTGTCTGCGATGGAGGGTTTTAAAATGCTCAGCAGGACTGCAATATTATTGTTTGAAGCAGGGCTCATAAAAGTTAGCCTGAAAACGTTGTAGTTGAATTTCCAAAAAGAGGCTCTATTTATCCTTTGATCTGCCTCTAAGTGTAGTCAACTTTTTCTGCTAGTCCGGCAATTCAACCTTGGGAGGGTTTTTCTGAAGCAATAATTTTTCCGCTGGCCTCACAAACTGCTCAAATGAAGGAGAAGTTCGGGTATCATATCGGCCTTTTTAGATAATCGAGAAAATACGCCAATGTCAAACTACTCCACCAACGAATTTCGCTCCGGATTGAAGGTAATGCTCGATGGAGACCCCTGTTCAATCTTGGACAATGAGCTGGTAAAACCAGGCAAAGGCCAAGCATTCAACCGTGTTAAATTACGTAATCTGAAGACCGGCCGGGTATTGGAAAAGACCTTTAAATCCGGTGAGCAACTTGAGGCCGCTGATGTTATGGATACTGATATGCAGTATCTCTACACCGACGGCGACTTTTGGTACTTTATGGAGCCAGAGACCTTTGAACAGCACCAGGCCGATGAGAAAGCCGTCGGCGATGCGCAGCTTTGGTTGAGTGAACAGGACATCGTGGTAGTCACTCTTTTCAATGGCGCTCCCCTGTCGGTGACGCCGCCCAATCATGTTGAGCTGGAAATTGTTGAAACCGATCCTGGTCTGCGTGGTGATACGGCTCAGGGTGGCAGCAAGCCGGCTAAGTTGGTCACTGGTGCAGTGGTGAAAGTCCCTCTTTTCCTCGATCAAGGTGAGATCATCCGTGTCGATACTCGCACCGGGGAATATCAGGGTCGCGTCAGCGCTAAATAAACCCTTGAGCGCTAAATGAATCGGTTAAACCAATGGCAGCCCGGTGCCAGCTTGGCGACTCTGCGTCAGCGCAGCCGGGTACTTGCGCAGCTGCGAGATTTTTTTCAGCAGCGTCAGGTAATGGAAGTGGATGTACCGCTGCTGTCTAGGGCAACGGTAACCGACCTCAATATTGAAAGTATCCAGGCACGTAATGCCGAGGTTACAGGCTACCTTCAGACCTCCCCCGAATATTTCATGAAGCGCCTGCTGGCTTCTGGCAGCGGCGATATCTATAGCCTCGGCAAAGCCTTTCGCAATGCTGAGAGCGGCCGTCGTCACAATCCCGAATTTACAATGCTGGAATGGTATCGCTGTGGTTGGAATGAACATCAGTTGATGGATGAAGTGGCTGAGTTAATCTCTAGCTTACTGCCAGAGATAGCGGTTCGACGATGCAGCTATGCCGATGTATTTATCCAGCACTTGCAGGTTGACCCCCATCTTATTGACTTAGCGGAGCTGCAGAGCATGACGGTTGCTGCCAGCTCAGAGGCCTGGGCCGAAGAGACTCGCGCCAACTGTCTGGATCTGCTGTTTAGTGTGCTTGTCGAACCTCAGTTGGACGATGGTTTGGTGTTGATTTACGACTATCCAGCCTGTCAGGCGGCTTTGGCCAAATGTGCTGAGGACAGTCAGGGGCGTCCGATTAGCCGACGTTTTGAAGGGTTTTTAAATCGTCTTGAGTTGGCCAATGGCTACTGTGAATTGACCGATGCCGCAGAGCAGGCCAGTCGCTTTGCTGAGGATCAGCGTCTGCGCGTACTATCTGGCAAAAATCCGGTGGCTGTAGATCATCACTTGCTTGCTGCTATGGAGTCTGGGCTTCCCGAATGCGCCGGAGTGGCTATGGGGGTAGATCGACTATTGATGCAGCTGCAGGGCGCTGATTCAGTTGATCAGGTTATGCCCTTTAGCTGGGAACGCTGTTAATCGAGCTCAGGGCTGTTAATTCCGCTCAAGGCTGTTAATCACACTTAAAGTAGTGATCCATCGCCTGAGATGGCTCATCACAGCGCGTATCACCAACCACCTTAGCTGGCACACCGGCGACCACTGCATGGGCTGGCACGGATTTTAAGACCACACTGGATGCGGCAACCATGGCGCCTTCACCCACTTCGATATTACCGAGTATTTTTGCCCCAGGGCCAATTAGCACACCTTTACGGATTTTTGGATGGCGATCCCCTGAAACTTTGCCAGTGCCGCCGAGGGTCACCGACTGCATAATCGATACGCAATCTTCGATCACCGCGGTTTCACCAATCACCAGGCCAGTGGCGTGATCGATCAGCAGGCCACTGCCAATAACGGCTGCCGGATGAATGTCGACGGCAAAGACCAGTGAGATTCTGTACTGCAGTAGCAGTGCCAGAGATTGACGTCCTTCATTCCAGAGCTGATGTGCCGCCCGGTATGCCTGGAGTGCCAGAAAGCCTTTAAAATAGAGGAATGGCGTCAAATACAGGGTGCAAGCCGAGTCTCGATCAACGGTGGCGACAATATCTGCTGCCGCTGCATTAATAATGTCGGTGGTCGAAAATGCGCGATCCATAACCGTGCGCAGCATGGCTTGAGGCACTTCATTACTGGCGAGCTTGCTGGCCAGATAGTAGCTGAGCGCGCTGCCGAGACTATCGTGACTGAGAACTGTCGCGTTAAAAAAGTGTGCCAGTGCGGGTTCATCAGTCGCTGCAGATTGCGCCTCGCTGCGAATCTGCTGCCAGATGCTGTGCGGGTCTGCGTTAGGGCTTTGGATAAGCTGTTCAGTGGATATATTCATAGCGCCATTCTGAGTCACCGCGGGGAATTATTCCAGCTTGTTCTTGCAATGCTCCAGATATCTACCTGCGCAGCCCCTGCTCGCAGCAACGCTTTGGCCGCGCTGTTTGCTGTGGCGCCGGTAGTGACTACATCGTCGACTATAGCTACAGATAATCCGGTTAGATTTTTGCTTGTTGGCACCTCTGCAACGAAGGCATTTTTGATGCTGCTCAGGCGCTTCTTGGCACCGAGTAGATGTTGTTCCTGTCCTTTGACGACGCGCCTACAGATATCACTGCGGATCTCAATAGCGGTGTCGAACTCGCGACGCAGATGATCTGCAAGCAGCTGGCTGATGATATGACTCTGATTAAAACCGCGTTGGGTCATTTTTAGCCAGTGCAGTGGCAGGGGGATAATCGTCTGGGGGCAGGGCACTTGTGCCTGCTGGTAAGTTGCGGCTATGCGCTCGGCTAAGACGGCACTGAGCTGTTTAATTTCTGTTGTGTAGGGGTCATTTTTGAGTCGCAGAACAATATTATCCACCGGTGCGGCATAGTGAAAAGCCGAGATGCAGCGGCGATAAGTGGGCGGTCTTAGCTGGCAGTTGGCGCAGAGAGAATTACTGGCAAGGGGCACAGAGCAGCGTTGGCAATGAGTGGTGAGGCGGGGTAGTTCGGCGATACAGTCATGGCACAGGGCGCCGGCGGAGCCTTGCAGTGGCGATTGGCAGAAGCTGCAGCTGCTAGGTAATAGATTGTGGCTAAGCTGGCTGAAAAGGCTATCGGCCACTCGATTGAGTAATGGTAGCACTGCAAACCTCCCTGCTTGCATTGTTGCCAGTGGACGCCCTAAGGGCGCCTTAGGTAGCTATTTTAGGCGACGCTCTGGGTGGGATCCTTTTCGTCTTCATCAGCATCTGAACTATCTGGCCCAGCATCGTTGTCTGCCTTACTTTGCTCTGCCTCAGTAAGACCGTAGTCTTCACTCAGGATACCGCCAGGAACGCTAGGGGCATAATCCCGTGGCACTTCAACGTCGGATAGGTCAATTAGCGGATTGCCATTGGAGTCGAGTAAGCCAAAGTCACTGCCGCCGGCCTTGAGTATCTGACGTGCCACATCGGGGCTGGCCAGGCGCATGGCTTTAGAGGCCAGATGCTCATGGATCTGCCTGTAGCTCTGGGCAATATTGCTGGTGAGATGCGAGGCGGTGATAAAGTGCTCGGTGACCTCTTGCTGGTAGCGCTTTAATTCTCTTTCGCTGGCGGCCAGCTTCTGTTCGAGGTTGCGTACTGATTTCTCGCCACTATCTACCTTTTTCGAAAACAGGTGGCCGGCAGCAGCTCCGATCAAGAAACCTACCGCTGCAATCAAAATTACGCTCAAAATTGTCAAAATTATCTCCCATACTTAATTCGTTACAGGCCTTTAGTGTCGCCAAAGGCCGTTGTTGAAGCAATGCTTTATTGGTCAAAGCGACAACTAATTTCCTTGATTACAGTCTCTAGGATAGCCTTCGTCAATATTCCCAGAGTATTTATCGGTTGTCTTGAGGCGTCGCGCTGGTTAAAGTCTGCGTTTAAGCCGCGATCCTACCATATTCAATGTTAACCCCAAAACAACGCTATCAAAATGATCTGGCTCGCGAGGGCTTTGTCGCAGACCCCGCACAGGCTCAGGCAGTTGATAAACTGGACCAGTTATGCAGCCGTTTGGTGAAGCGCAATCAGCGTAAAAAAGGCGGCCTGCTGGCGAAAATACTGCGTCCTGCGCTGACACCGGAAAAGGGACTCTACTTTTGGGGCGGGGTGGGTCGAGGCAAGACCTACCTGATGGACAGTTTTTACGAGAGCCTGCCGTTTGAGCGCAAGATGCGGATTCACTTCCACCGTTTTATGCGCCGTGTACACCAGGATTTGGAGCAATTACAAGGTCAAGCTAATCCCCTAGAGCTGGTTGCTGATGCCATCGCCAAAGAGACTCAAGTGGTCTGCTTTGATGAGTTTTTTGTCAGCGACATTACCGATGCAATGATTTTGGCGCGTTTATTAGAGGGACTTTTTGCTCGCGGGGTTACATTGGTCGCGACTTCCAATATAGTGCCCGACCTGCTTTACCGTGAAGGTTTGCAACGCCAGCGTTTTTTACCGGCGATTGGCCTGCTTAACCTGCACTGCGAAGTGGTGAATGTCGATGGCGGTCAGGATTATCGACTGAGAGCATTAGAGCAGGCTGAGCTCTATTACTCACCTTTGGGTGATCTCGCTGATCAGGCAATAGGTGCCACCTTTGATAGTTTGGTCGCCGTTGAGGGTGAAATAAAGTTGGGGGTGGATCTGGATATTGAGGGTCGGTTAATCCCCTCAGTGAAGGTCGCCGAGGATATAGTCTGGTTTGAATTTGCAGCAATTTGCGAAGGTCCGCGCAGTCAAAATGATTATATTGAGCTGGCGAGAGAATTTCATTCGGTGATGATCAGCGGCGTACCAATTTTCACGCCGGCCAATAACGATGCGGCGCGACGTTTCATCAATCTCGTTGACGAGTTCTATGATCGCAGCGTAAAATTGGCGGTAACCGCCGCCGCGCCTCTCTATGAGCTCTATAGTGGCGGTCGATTGGGGTTCGAATTTCAGCGCACAGAGAGTCGATTATTAGAAATGCAGAGCCGCGAGTATTTGGCTCGGCCGCACCGCCCATGATGGGCCCAACAAAAAACTTACATTTTGATCACATCGCCCCTTGTAATAGGTGCGGGCGATCATTACAATTCGCACCCTTTTTTGGGATCCCCCAAAGCCAGGCAGGAATAGATGAAAACATATAGCGCAAAAGCAGAAACAGTAGAACGTGATTGGTTTATCGTAGACGCCGAGGGTAAAACTCTGGGTCGTCTGGCAACGGAAATTGCAACACGCCTGCGTGGTAAGCATAAACCAGAATATACTCCGCACGTTGATACCGGCGATTATATCGTCGTGGTTAACGCGGAAAAAATTGGTGTGACTGGCAACAAGGCCACACAGAAAACCTATTACTCTCACACCGGTTATCCCGGTGGTCTGAAGGATATTACTTTTGACAAGTTGATTGAGAAAGCGCCTGAGCGCGTTATCCAATCTGCCGTTAAAGGTATGTTACCCCGTGGACCACTTGGTCGGGAAATGTTTAGAAAACTTAAGGTCTACGTTGGCAATGCACATCCGCATGCCGCACAGCAGCCTCAAGCTCTAGAACTTTAACGGACAGCGATTATCATGGCAGAAACTCAATTTTACGGTACTGGCCGTCGCAAGACGTCAGCAGCCCGCGTTTTCCTGACTGCAGGAAGCGGCAACATTTCCATCAATGATCGCGCGATCGAAGTCTATTTCGGTCGTGAAGTGGCACGAATGATTATTCGTCAGCCATTTGAGATTGTTGATATGGTCAACAAGTTTGATATGAAGATCACCGTTAATGGCGGTGGTAACTTTGGTCAGGCTGGTGCAATCCGTCATGGTATTGCCCGCGCCTTACTTCAGTTTGATGAAAATCTTCGTTCACCACTGCGCAAAGCTGGGTTCTTGACCCGTGATGCTAGACAGGTTGAGCGTAAGAAAGTTGGACTGCACAAGGCACGTAAGCGTCCTCAGTTCTCTAAGCGTTAAGATTAACGCTAGAAAGAATAGCCCGACTCATGAGTCGGGCTTTTTTTTGCCTTAAAAAACAGTAAGTTAACCCTGATCCGTCTATCTCCGTTGTTGCGTATATATGAGTGTTCCGTTATGATGCGGGGCCATTTTTAATTGCATGCGAATCCGCGTGTTTTAACATCCAATTTTGCTGTTTAGGGAGAACGTCATGACCAATGACGGAGTCAACCATAGTCGTCGTCGATTCTTACTCGGTGCTACCTCAGTTGTAGGTGGTGCAGGTGTAGTGGGTGCGGCAGTACCGTTTGTTTCATCCTGGCAACCCAGCGCCAAAGCTAAAGCTGCTGGCGCTCCGGTTAAGATCAACATTTCTAATCTCGAGGTAGGCGCACGCCTAGTCGTCGAGTGGCGCGGCAAGCCTGTGTACATTGTCCGCCGCACGCCAGAATCGCTGGCAGCTATTGCTGATATTGATAGCAGCATTTTAAGAGACGCAGACTCGACGGCGGCTTCCCAGCCGAGCTACGTGAGTGGCTCAGCCCGAACCCAGGCTGGTCGCGAAGAGTATTTGATTTTGGTCGGTCTGTGCACGCACTTAGGTTGCGCGCCAATGTACCGTCCAGATGTAGGAGCAGTTGATTTGGGCGGAGACTCTTGGTTAGGTGGTTTTTTCTGCCCTTGCCACGGTTCAAAGTTTGATCTCTCAGGACGAGTTTTTGCTGGCGTTCCAGCGCCAACCAATTTGGAAGTTCCTCCTCATGTCTATGAGTCGGACGACATTGTTATTATCGGAATTGATGCGGAGATTGCGTAATGAGTAAAGGAACATCTTTTGCTGAGTGGTTCGATTCGCGTATGCCTACGCTCAAGCGCGAGTGGAATCGGCATATGGCCGAGTACTACGCGCCGAAGAACTTCAACTTTTGGTACTACTTCGGCGTGCTGTCGATGGTAGTTTTAGTTATTCAGCTGATTACCGGTATTTGGTTGCTGATGAGCTATCAGGGTACTGCTGAGGGGGCCTTTGCCTCTGTCGAATATATTATGCGCGACGTGGATATGGGTTGGATTATCCGCTATGCCCACTCTACGGGTGCCTCGGCATTCTTCGTTGTGGTCTACATGCATATGTATCGCGGGTTGATCTATGGCTCTTATAAAGCGCCTCGCGAACTGGTGTGGATCTTCGGTATGACCATCTATGTGGCACTGATGGCTGAGGCATTCCTCGGTTATGTACTGCCATGGGGTCAGATGTCCTACTGGGGCGCGCAGGTGATTATTTCCCTGTTCGGTGCTATTCCAGTGGTCGGTGAAGACGTTGTTCAGTGGATTCGCGGTGACTATCTGATTTCGGGTATTACCCTGAATCGGTTTATGTCTCTGCACGTGGTGGCGATGCCAATCATTCTGATTGCGCTGGTGGTCATGCACATTATTGCCCTGCACGATGTTGGCTCAAACAATCCCGATGGCGTTAGCATCAAGAAGTACAAAGATGAGAAGGGCAATCCGATTGATGGCATCCCGTTCTATCCCTACTTCGTGATTCACGATCTGGTGCCCATTGTGGTGTTCCTGTTTGTGTTCTGCGCGATCCTGTTCTTTATGCCAGAGATGGGCGGCTACTTCTTAGAGTATGCCAACTTTGAGATTGCTAACTCCTTGAAGACCCCAGAGCATATTGCGCCGGTTTGGTATTTCACTCCCTACTATTCGATGCTACGTGCAGTTCCCGATAAGCTCGGTGGCTTTATGACTATGGCTGCTGCTATCGCGATTCTGTTTGTACTGCCCTGGTTGGACCGTAGTCCGGTGCGCTCAATGCGCTATAAAGGCAACTTTAGCCGCGGTGCGATTCTGGTGTTTGTTGCGTCCTTTATCCTGCTCGGATACTTGGGTGTTAAAGCGCCGACCGCAGCACGCACAGTGCTAGCTCAGATCTGTACGGTTCTGTACTTCTCCTACTTTATCGGCATCTACTTCTGGACCCGAATAGAGACAACTAGACCCGAGCCAGATCGCATTACCATGGATGGCGGAATTGGTATCTGGAAAACCCTGGGCGGCGTTTTGATTGTTGCACTGCTGGTTGTGTTGCCGATTAAAGCGGTTGGTGCTGAGAGCAGCAAATCATGCGGAACCATTGACTGCGATACTTTTGAGGCTGATCTTCGCGATCACGCCTCGCTGCAGAATGGCGCTCAACTGGCGGTCAACTACTGCATGGGTTGTCACTCATTCAAGTACTCGCGCTGGGAACGTGTTGCCAATGATATTGGTATCCCCAATCAGCTGATGCTCGACAATATGGTTTTCACTGGCCAGAAGATCGGTGAGCTGATGAAAATCTCCATGCCTGAAGAGGGCGCCAAAGAGTGGTTTGGCGTCGTGCCACCGGATTTGACTCTGGTCGCAAGAGCTCGTTCTTCAGAGTGGGTCTACACTTACCTACGTAACTTTTACGCTGACCCAAGCCGCCCTTTTGGGGTTAACAACAAGGTCTTTAAAGATGTCGGCATGCCCCACGTCTTACTCGATCTGCAGGGCTTGCCTGAATGTGCTCCAGGACCAGTAGTGACTGCTAATGGCGGTATTAAGCGCGACCTTTTAACCGGTGAAGATATTCTTGATGACCCCTGTGGTCGTTATAATCTCGGCACTGCTGGCAGTATGACTGCTGAAGAATTTGATGTGGCTATGTATGACTTGGTCAACTTTCTGACCTATGTTGCCGAGCCAATGGCCGAAGAGCGTAAGCATATTGGACGCATGGTCTTGTTATTCCTGTTGCTGCTGCTGGTCTTTGTTATGCTGCTCAACCGTGAATACTGGAAAGGCATTCACTAAGACCGCTAAAGAGTTAGACAGTCCTTAGCTGGCACTAGATTGTTTTACGCGATCTGGGGTATCTAGGGACTATAGTATTATTCAGGACAAACCCTATAAAGGCATGGATTGTCTATTTGGAGCGGCGCTGAGCTGCTCCCTACTTTGTTATTAAAATTTGAGAGGTTGCTGTGCGACGATCGTCGATGACATTATTTTCCGACCCAACATGCCAGTATAGCCACCGTGTACGGATTGTATTAGCCGAAAAAGGCGTTACTGTTGATATTGAAGATATCGATCCCGGCGCGGTTACCGAAGAAATTCTTGAAGCCAACCCCTACGGCACTTTGCCGACACTGGTAGACCGTGATCTCGCGCTCTATGAGTCTAAGGTGGTTATGGAATATCTCGATGAACGTTTCCCGCACCCACCTCTGTTGCCGGTTTATCCTGTGGCTCGCGCTCAGAGTCGACTGTGGATCCACCGCATTGAGAAAGACTGGTGCTCATTGATTGTTCATATTATGCACAATCCGGAAAGCAAAAAGGCCGAGGAATCACGCAAAGAATTACGTGAGTCGTTGATCAGCATTGCCAGTATCTTTACCGATTTACCTTATTTTATGAGCGAAGAGTTCACCTTGGTGGATTGCTGTTTGGCACCGATTCTCTGGCGTTTGCCTGAGTTTGGTATCGAACTGCCGGTCAACCGTCAGGTAAAACCTTTGCATGACTATATGGAAAGATTATTCGAGCGCCCTTCATTCCAAGAGAGCTTGACCGATCTTGAGTTAGAGATTCGCCAATAAAATGAAAATGCGGTCCAACCGACCCTATCTTCTGCGTGCCTTCTTCGACTGGATAGTGGACAACGATTGCACACCTTATGTTGTGGTCGATGCTCATCATCCAGGCGTAGAAGTTCCTCAGAGCTATGTGACAGACGGCCAAATTGTGCTCAATGTGGCACCGCGCGCTGTCTCGAACTTTATACTCGATCTCGAGATTCTGGCTTTCTCTACCCGTTTTGGCGGCATGCCAATTGATATTCAAGTGCCTGTTACTGCCATTGTCGGTATTTACAGTCAGGAGAATGGTCAGGGTATGGTCTTTGAGCACGAACCCCCCGATCTACCGCCGACCCCGCCAAGTGGTCCGAAAGCGGTTAAAACATCCTCAACCCAACCACCTGCTGCACCGAGCGACAAGGCTCCGATAAAAATTAAGCCATCGCTAAGGGTAATTAAGTAGTAGGTATTGTCGGAGTAGTCATTAATGTCTAAGCCAATTGCCATCCTTTCAGCCTCACGCACGCCCATGGGCGGCATGATGGGTTCACTATCTTCAGTTTCCGCAGCCGATCTGGGTGCCGCAGCCATTAGTGCAGCAGTTCAAAAATCGACACTAGGTGTCGGTGATATAGATGAAGTGTTAATGGGTTGTGTGCTGAGCGCCGGTGTTGGTCAGGCACCCGCGCGTCAAGCCGCCTTAGCTGCGGGTCTCACTAAAGAAACCCCTTGCACCACCATCAACAAGGTCTGCGGTTCGGCCATGAAAGCGGTGATGATGGGCTGTAATGCATTGCGCGCAGGTCAGGCGACTACAGTGGTTGCCGGCGGTATGGAAAGCATGAGTCGGGCACCCTACTTGATTCCCCAGGGACGTCAGGGCTACAGATTCGGCCATGCACAGATGCTCGATCATATGCAGTACGACGGTCTACAAGATGCTTATCAGGGCGTTGCAATGGGCCTCTTCGCTGAAAAATGTGCCAACAAATACAGTTTTAGTCGTGAGCAGCAAGATGCCTACGCCATCGAATCTCTGCGTCGCGCCAATCTGGCGATCGATAGCGGTTGGTTTGATCAGGAAATTGCTCCAGTCACCATCTCATCGCGACGTGGTGATGTGGTTGTCGATACCGATGAGCAGCCGGGCAATGCCCGACCCGAAAAAATTCCCCAGTTAAGACCTGCTTTTGACAAAAACGGTACGGTTACCGCTGCCAATGCTAGCTCAATCTCTGACGGTGCCGCGGCACTGACATTGATGATGGCTGATGAAGCTGAAGCGCGAGGCTTAAAGCCGATTGCCTTGATTCACGGTTTTGATCAGAGCGCCCATGAGCCAGAGTGGTTTACCACGGCACCGGTTTCAGCGATTAATAAGACCCTGGAGCGGGTAGGCTGGACAGTTGATGATGTCGATCTTTGGGAAGTTAACGAAGCTTTTGCAGTAGTTGCCATGGCGGCAATGCATGAGCTCAAGATACCCCACGAAAAGCTCAATGTTCACGGTGGCGCCTGCGCTCTCGGACATCCGATAGGCACCAGCGGTGCGCGAATCATTGTTACTCTCATTCACGCCCTGCAGCAGCACGGTGGCCGCAAAGGCATTGCCAGTCTTTGCATTGGCGGCGGTGAGGGTACTGCAATGGCGATCGAGCTAGTCTAGAACTCTAGTTTAAAAGGCCAGTCTATAGCCTAGTCTACGTATTCGAAGACTGTGACAACACTGCGTACGCCACTGGTTTGACTGGCGATCGCAGTGGCTTTTTCAGCATTGATACGTCTTACTTTACCCATTAAATAGACCACGCTATCTTCAGCGGTCACTTCAATATTTGACGACTTAATCTCTTTATCAAAGGTCAGCTTGGTCGCAACCTTGGCACTGATCAGTGCATCGTTGGTGCGCGCAACAATCGACGAATTGCCGCGTACTTGCAGTTCATTGTGAACCTGTCGCTGGCCAGTGAAGGCGCGGGCTGTATCGCCAGCTAATACTCTCAACTCTTTGGTAGGCACTTCACCGGTTAACAGTACAATGGCATTGTAAACATGGACATTAATATGGGCCTTTTTTAAGCTGGGGTCAGCTTTCTTAATGTTGACGCCAATGTAGGTGTCCATTTTTATGTCGTTGATATCCGAACCTATGGGAGAGGAGGTTGGATCTGGGTTTATGGGCTCTTTGACAACCGTGTTGATCACAGATGTGCAGCTGGATAGAAGGCCCATCAGTGATAAAACTAGTATTGTATTGCGCATTTATTCTGCTCCAAAAATATGACTGTCTATCAGTGCGCAGAGGCACTGAACAATTTGTACTTGCGACTGAATAATCAGCGGCGATGGCGCGCCGCTGATATTAATATGGACATCATTATAACTTACCAAGTTAATCAGCGACTCATCGTTTTCCGTTGAAACTAAAATCAGTGACATACCGCGGTCTAGCGCGGTATTGAGTGCTCCTAACAACAGGCTGCTATTATTTCCGCTACTCAGCAACACTAATATATCGCCGCTTGCGGCCTGGGTCTTGAGGGCCTGATTATAGCGTTCGGCAGCGCCGCTCTGTTGCGCGATCTGATTCAGATTGAGTGATGGAAAGCCGGGGCGATCAATTTCATAACCCTGGGACAGATAATCGGTCAGCAGTTGAGCAACTAAACTACTGGACTGCTCACCGCAGGTAAATACACGGTTTCCCGCCAGCAGGGCCGAGGCAATTTTTTCAGCGGCACTGGCTATGGACTCGGCACAGGTTTCCCCCGTCGCCATAGTCGCCTCAATCATTTTTTGAAACTGATTAAAAATCTTTTGATCTACTGCGTCCAATGACTTTTATCCCTTTTTAAATTAGCCGCTACTGGAGAATATTTTCTATCCACTTGATGCGATATCCATCTGTCGAAGAATGATCACAGTTGTCAGGGCTGATGGCGACAGCATCAAACCGGGCACTGACTTTTTCAGTCAGGCCTTCACGCTGCATATAGGCCTGTGCGGCGGCGCTCAAGCGCTGACATTTTTGCGTCGTAATAGACTCTTCGGCTGAACCAAAATAGACACTGCTACGAAAACGCACTTCGACAAATACCATGACTGCATTATCCAGCATAATCAGATCTATTTCGCCCCTGCGGGTGCGAAAGTTTTTCGTCACCAAGACTAGGCCTTTGGACTGTAAAAACGTCAGTGCCAGCTGTTCAGCTGCCGCACCGCTTAAACTCTGTTTTTTACTGCTTGGGAATATCCGTTTTCCCATAATATTATTCCCTGATTAGTCATACCGTTAGGGTTGTGCTGCCACCACTCGGCCATTTTTAAACGCTGCCCATTTTTCGGTACGTTTTATGCTTCCCTCCGAGAGTCGCAGCATCCCAGTTGCGCCAAATACTGGCAGCGCGTCTGGTCGAGCGAGATTCTCGAGCAGGGCGTGTAATAAAAATGCGTCGTAGCCGAGGGCATAGAGCTGACGGTAGGCGGTCGAAAGACGCTCGTCCGGCTTCAGTGGCCGCGGCATATGCCCTTCGAGAGTCCAGGGCATGGCGCTAAATTTGATCCCGCTGAGATCCCGGTTGAGGTCGATCTGCTGGGTCCCGCTGTAAATATGTGAGGTGGCATAGACTGGAAGGTCACCGGCATAGAGAAAGTCCAATGCCGGTTTTATCTGGCGTACTTTCTCTGAATAGCCGAGAACAATCACCAGATCTATATCTTGGCGGCGTCGCGCGGTTGAGTTGAGGTTGCGATTAACCGAACGTCGCAGTGCCAGGCTGCGCTGTTCACTGAGGTCAATTTCCAGTGGTCGCTGTAGTAGTCGAGTGAAATCATTAACACTGTTGGGGTAGCTGATCGCGTCGATGACTGCACCGCCTTTGGCCGTCCAGTAATCGATAAAGTGACTCTGAGCACGCTGGCCCCAGCCACTGTCGGGGGCGATCAGCAATACATTGGTCTGCCCCTGAATCCAGGCTTGGTCGGCGATCTGACTGACTTCGTCGAGCGCCGAGAGTCCAAACTGCAGCAAGTTCTGTGTATCAATGATCTGGTTTTTATCGAGGCGGTTGAGGGTCAGAGTCGGGACCGGCAGACGCGGACTGGCGGCCAGTATTTCGACCTGCGACTGACGCAGAGGACCAATGATCAGGTCGGCACCGCGCTCAACTGCGTTGTTGTAGACATCGGTTACAGGCACTTCGGATGTGTCATAGATGGCTATTTTAGGCAGGCTAGCGCCCTGTGCCAGATTTTCATAATAAGCGCTGATAAAGCCATTGAGCAGGATAGTACTGGGGGTTTCATATTGACCCTGCAGTGGCAGCAATAGCGCAATACTCTTTGGAGCCACAGTGCTGCGGAATCGCGTTGTTAGTGCTGCGGGTCGCGTCTTTGCACCCGGGTGCTCCGGCCAGCTCTGCTCCCATATGGCGAATACATTCTTTTTAGCGCTCGGATCCGCCTGTCGATAGCGCATGGCTGCAGCCAATTCCAGCCAGCCGGCCAATATTCCGCGGTCGTTGAGGTCGGATTGCTGCAGCTGATTAAATGGCAGTTCGCTGAGTTGCAGCCAGATTCGATCATGGAGGTTAGCAATGAGTCGCTGGTCGGTCATTTTTCGTTGATTGTAGAGGCTGCCCAGCTGAATAGTGTTTTCGATGCTGGCTTTTATATCACCACCGGCATAGTTGAGCGCGCTTTCAAGATCTAGGATACGGCGCTGAAAATTCATTTCCAGGCTCTGTCTCACCGCGATAAAGCGCGTCTCGGAGAGTCGTTGTTTGGCGCTGGTCAGCTTCACGCCGGCAAGATCCAGTTCTAGTCCGAGCAAACTGTATTCGATAAAAAAGCTATCGTTTAAGCGATCGCTATCAATAAGCTGAAGCGTGGTTCTGCTCTGGTCTAGATCACCACCTTGAGCAAACAGAATAGCAATATCCAGCAGCCGGTTATCTCTGCGATAAGCCTCGACTGAGCTTATGCGTGCCAGAGCCAGTTCCGCCTGGCTAACCAACGACTCATTGATCTCAAAATCTTCAGAGCCCAGAGTAACCCGCGCAATTGGGCCTGAAACTTGAGTTGTTGTTGGCGCACAGCCCCCGATAAAGGCTAAGATGGCCAGCGCATAAATCATCGAGAGAAAAAGTCGTTTAGTCATGAACTCAAATCAATCCGGTACGTTGTATGTAGTCGCCACACCCATAGGCAATTTGGGTGATATGGTACCCCGAGCAGTCGAGATCCTTCAATCAGTGAAGGTAATTGCCTGTGAGGATACCCGTCACAGCAAAAAATTGCTGGATCATTTTCGCATTGATACACCCTTGATGGCGTATCACGACCACAGCGACAAAAAAAGCAGCCATAAGATTCTGGGGCAGCTCAGTGCGGGTAATAATATAGCCCTGATTTCCGATGCTGGCACACCGCTGATTTCTGATCCTGGCTACCGCTTGGTGCTCGCGGCGCGTCAGCAAGGTATTAGTGTTATCCCAGTCCCCGGTGCCTGCGCGGCAATTGCTGCATTGAGCGTAGCAGGTCTGCCCACGGATCGATTTCGATTTATCGGCTTTTTGCCGGCCAAGAGTACCCAGCGTAAAAAGGTACTTGAGGAGCTTTCTGCTGTGCCGGAAACTATGGTGTTTTACGAGGCGCCCCACCGAATATTGGAAACCCTGAGAGACAGTGTTGAAGTATTCGGGCCAGAGCACAGTGGCTTTATCGCCCGTGAACTGAGCAAAACTTTTGAGACCTATCTGCATGGCACTCTGGCCGATCTGGTGGAAATAGTCGAGGCAGACAGCAATCAGCAGCGCGGTGAAATCGTTTTGGTGTTGGCCGGTAGAGAAGAGAGCGAGAGCACAGTAACGGTCGACGGTGAACGAGTCCTGCGGCTGTTGTTGGCAGAATTACCAACGGCCAAGGCCGCGGCACTCACCGCCAAGATTACCGGCGGTGACAAAAAGCAGTTTTATCAAATGGCTCTGGCGCTAAAAGATTGATATAAAAAAAGACTAACCGCGAATTGCCGGTTAGTCTTTTCTGGCTAGCTCATTCGAACTAGCCCTCCATAGCACTAATTACTTACTGTGCTGAATATCTGCAACGGTCAGTGCCGTCATATTGAAGATGCCTCGCGAGGATACCGAGGGAATCACAATATGCGCTGGCTTGCTAAAGCCATTGATAAACGGCCCTATTAATAGCGCGTCGGTCAGTGAGCGAATCAATCCCATCGCAATATTAGCCGCATCCAGATTGGGCATAACCAAGACATTAGCGCGACCCTGCAAGGTCGATTGCGAGTAGATGGTGTTGCGTAATTTCGGATTTAGCGCACTGAGCACATGCATCTCACCATCAATTTGCAGGTCAGGATGAGCCTCACGCAACAGTTCACTGGCTCTGCGCATTTTGCGCGCCGAGGCGGTATTGGCAGTGCCAAAGTTCGAGTGCGACAACAGTGCTACCTTGGGTTCAATGCCAAAGCGTTTGACCAGATCTATACTCGCCTCAGTAATCTTTACCAACTCCTCCGCAGTGGGATCCACATTCATCGCCGTATCAGCCAAAAACAGGGGGCCATCTGGCATCAGCAATACCGCAGCGGATGAGACCAGCTGCTCTTTATGGGCAGGGCCGAGCAGGTGCATAATTTCTCGCAGATGAAAGTCAAAGCGACCGACCTTGCCGCAGATAAGACCATCGGCTTCACCGCGGGCTACCATCACGGCTGCGATAGCCGTTTGATCATCGCGCATAATCTTGCGCGCGGCGTCCACAGACACACCGTGGCGACCGACGCTCTCGTGATAGAACGCTGCGTACTGTTCATGTCGATCATTATTGCTGGGATCAAATATTTCCACATCGGTATCTAGGTCGATACGCAGGCCCAGACGATCAATTTTCTGTTCCATACCGGCGCGGCGGCCGATCAGGACAGGCTTGGCGATCTGTTCGTCGAGCACCGCTTGCACGGCTAACAGCACATCGTCATTTTCGCCTTCGGCATAGACAATCCGCGCCGGGGCTTTTTTGGCCAGTTCAATAATCGGCTGCATAAACAGACCGGCCTGATTAACAAACTCATGCAAGGTTTGACGATAGGCTTCTAAGTCTTCAATGGGACGCGTAGCCACACCGCTCGCCATGGCTGCTTTAACCACCGCCATGGGTACCACTTCAATTAGGCGTGGATCAAAGGCCTTAGGGATAAGATATTCAGGGCCAAACTTAAGCGCTTCATCGGCGTAAGCCGCAGCCACCACATCTGAGGTTTCCATAGTCGCCAAATCGGCAATGGCTCGCACCGCGGCCATTTTCATCTCTTCATTAATGGTCGAAGCACCGCAGTCCAATGCGCCGCGGAAAATAAACGGGAAGCACAGAACATTGTTAACCTGATTGGGGTAGTCCGAGCGGCCGGTGGCCACAATTGCGTCAGGGCGTGCGGCCATGGCTTCTTCTGGCATGATCTCGGGCGTCGGGTTGGACATGGCGAGAATAATGGGTTTCGGCCCCATCTTTTTCACCAGCTCGCCATTCAATACGCCGGGCCCGGAGAGACCCATAAACAGATCGGCGCCTTCGATGGCATCATCAATGGTGCGATCGCTGGTCTCCACGGCATAATCCTCTTTCCAGGGATTCATGCCTTCCTTGCGACCGGCATAAATAACCCCGGTGCGGTCAATCATGCGTACATTTTTCTTCTGCAGACCCATACTCACCAGCAGGTCGACACAGGCAATACTGGCGGCGCCAGCACCTGAAACCACTAATTTTACATCTTCAAACTTTTTGCCGACTATGCGCAGGCCGTTATAAATAGCGGCGGCGGCAACAATGGCGGTGCCGTGTTGATCGTCGTGAAAAACAGGAATCTTCATCCGCTCGCGGAGTTTCTTCTCCACCATAAAGCATTCTGGCGCCTTGATATCTTCAAGGTTAATGCCGCCAAAGGTAGGCTCCAGAGAGGCGATGATATCAACCAGCTTATCGACATCGGTCTCGTCGATTTCAATATCAAAGACATCGATATTGGCAAATTTCTTAAACAGTACCGCCTTGCCTTCCATTACCGGCTTCGACGCCAGTGGGCCAATATTGCCCAGACCCAACACAGCAGTACCGTTGGTAATAACCGCCACGAGGTTGCCTCTGGATGTGACCGAGGCCACTTCGGTAGGATTCTCGACAATCAATTCACAGGCATGGGCAACACCGGGAGAGTAGGCGAGGGATAAATCTCGTTTATTGGCCAGAGGTTTAGTCGGGCGAATTTCGAGTTTACCGGGTGTCGGATGGGTGTGATATTTAAGTGCGGCTTCTTTAAATGAGTCGGTCATTAACGGGGTTCCTGTTGCGATAATGGAGATCAATAGACGTGCTACTAGGGCAATTCACCTAAGACTAAAACGCCGTACCCAGCAGTAGCCACTAGCTCGAAAAACACATAGATTGTCAAAAAGAGTATTTTACCGCGGCCTATAGACAAATAGCTACGCGACTCTGCTCTGCACGGTTGATATTAAAAATTCTTTGAGCGCATAATACTCTATCGCAACAGGAGCCTTAGATTGATAACCGATAAAAATAGATGGCACTTTGATGCTGTCTCGTTAGTTTATTTGTTCATGTCATTTTTGCTAATCGCCGCATTACTATTTTGCTCGCCCTCTGGCTTCGCTCAGGACGGCAGCGCGCGGGCACTGTTTGCCGATAACAAAGCGGGTATTCTGCAAATACGCATTATTGATATAACGTCCGGCAGCAAGAGCGCCATTGGCTCGGGGTTTGTAGTCGACGATACAGGTCTGATGGCGACCAACTACCACGTGATACAAATGGCCGCCAGCAAGCCCAAGCAATACCGCATTGAATATCTCAGTGCCAGCGGTGCGGCCGGTGACCTGATCTTGGTCGATGTGGATGTGGTCAATGACTTGGCCCTGGTCAAGGCCAGTAGTCAGATCGCTGCAGTGCTGCCCCTAGCAGCAGCTGAGCCGGCTACAGGTGTGCCAGTCTATGCCTTGGGCAATCCGCTGGACTTAGGCTTAACGGTAGTGCCTGGCACCTACAACGGCATCAATCAAACCAGCTATCACCCGCGGGTGCACTTTACCGGGTCACTGAACTCGGGTATGAGTGGCGGACCCACTCTTACTCAGGCTGGCGAAGTGGTAGGCATCAATGTCTCCACCGCGGGCAATCAAGTCAGTTTTCTGGTCCCGGTTACCGCGCTACAGAATTTAATCGCCGAATATAAGTCGCGCGGCCAAGGGGTAGAGGATATCCGTCAGCGAATCGGCCAACAGTTGCTTGCCGATCAGGATAAAAAGTTTGCTCGAATGCTGGCCCTCGACTGGCCGAGCACGGCGCTTGGTGAAGCCGCGGTGGTCGACGAGTTGCCACCCTTTTTTCGCTGCTGGGGCGGGTCTAATAGCAGCTCTGACAAAGCGCAATTGCTCAGTGCCGACCGCACCTGTCGCAGTGAAGACAATATCTATCTCAACGCAAAGTTTAACAGCGGTGTGATTGAGCACCAGTTCTTCTGGTTGGAGGCTGACAAACTCAATGGCCTGCAGTTTTACGCCTACTATGAACGACTTTTCGGTGATTTTGCACCGGGCAACAAGGCCCGTGAAACAGACGTGGGTGACTATCAGTGCGACACCAATTTTGTCGCGGTCAATCAGCTCGAGGCACAGCCCCAGCGCAAAACCACAGCGGTGTTTTGTGCCCGCGCTTACAAAGATTACCCACAGCTCTACGACGTGTTGTTCTTACAGGGTACAGTGGATGATTCCCGTGCCGCCTTTATCAGTCACTTTACCTTGGCTGGTGTCAGTCGCGAAAATGCCAAGGCCTATGCACAGAAGTTTATGGAGATGGCGCAATGGCGGTAATCATTGAACTGCTCGGCTGGGGCGGCAAGCGTCAGCGCTATTTCACTGTTGAGGGCCCCTCAGTTGCGATCGGCCGAGGCTATCAGAATGATGTGGTGCTAGGTGATGCACATATTTCGCCCAATCATCTGCGCCTAGATACAGTCGAAGGGGGTTGGCAGCTGACGGATCTGCAGAGTCTCAATGGGGTCGAGATTGTAAAAAATCCTAATTCGGCTGGCGATCATTTACTGCAGTCCGATTCAGCAATCCTCCTCGGCGAGGGTGCCGAGATAAAGATTGGTCGCACTAGGCTGCGGATTCTTTCAGACAGCCATCCAGTGGATGCCGCTAAAGAGATGCACCACCTCGAACAAGATGTCGGCAAGTTAAATCGACTGTCTATTTGGCTGCCGTTATTTCTCATTAGCTTGGCACTAGAAATCACCTCGGCCTATTCCAGCAGTTTTGTTGAGTGGCAGTGGAAAAATGTTATCCCGATGATTCTTGGCGCGCAGATGGCGCTGCTAGTACTGGCGATTTTTTGGGGTGCTCTGGGTCGTTTCTTGCGCGATGAGAGTCAGTTCTTAAGTCACTACTGTTTAATCCTACTGGCAGGCTTAATCTATACCTTCTGCGATTGGCTGATCGGTATTATGGCGTACAACTATAGCGCCGAGATGGTGAAGATGATTCTCTTGCCACTGGTTGCTCTATCAGTTGCTGCGCTTTTACTCTCCGCCAATTTCGCGCTGGCAACCAATATGCTACCCCGCCAGCGCTGGATTTCGTCCCTCGGCTGTGTAATGTTGATCATTGTTGTTAGTATCAGTGCCCAAATAAGTGGTTGGGGTGAGTTTTCGCCCTATCCCGACTATTTCTCTGGTCTTGAAGTGCCAGCGCTGCAGTTCACCAGCGCCCAATCAGCAGATGATTTTATTGCCAGCTTTGACTCGGTTTTTGCACAAGCTGATCGTCTAGCGCTCGACTAGAGCGACTCTATATCGGCAACGGAACCGGAAATAAAAAAAATAAAACGCCGTGATAGAACGGCAAAAAAAATAGGGATTCATCGTGGAAGAATTTGTTAACTATCTCAATGGCATTATCTGGAGTTCAGCGCTGATCTATCTGTGCCTTGGAACCGGGCTCTACTTTTCATTGCGCACACGCTTTCTTCAAGTTCGCCACTTTGGCCATATGTTAAAAATTATGCGTGAAGGCAAGAGCTCCGAGGCCGGAGTTTCATCCTTTCAGGCGTTGACCATGTCGCTATCCGGACGGGTTGGCACCGGTAATATCGCCGGCGTCGCAACCGCCATCGCCATTGGTGGCCCAGGTGCCGTTTTCTGGATGTGGACCGTGGCCTTTCTCGGCGCTTCCACAGCTTACATTGAAGCCACTCTGGCGCAGATTTATAAAGAGCTTGACGACAACGGCAGCTACCGCGGTGGCCCAGCCTATTACATTGAAAAAGCCATGGGCCAAAAATGGTATGCCTGGACCTTTGCCGTGGCGACTATTATTGCCATGGGCTTCTGTCTGCCGGGTATTCAGGCCAACAGTATTGTTGCTGCGATGAACAATGCCTGGGAGATTCCCGCGCTGATCACTGCCTCTGTACTGGCAATCGGCCTGGCGATGATCGTTGTCGGTGGCGTCAAGCGCATTGCCCACTTCGCTCAGGTGGTGGTGCCGCTGATGGCCGCTGGGTATATTCTTATCGCCTTTACCGTGGTGTTTATCAATATCGATATGGTGCCCACAGTCACCAAATTAATTATCAATAGTGCCTTTGGTCTCGACGCTGGTTACGGCGCCATTATAGGTATGGCCGTGGCCTGGGGTGTTAAGCGCGGCGTTTATTCCAACGAAGCAGGACAGGGCAGTGGCCCTCATCCGGCTGCGGCGGCAGAAGTCTCCCACCCGGCCAAACAGGGTTTGGTGCAGGCCT
>Ga0307488_10000155_pt1 | contig 50616 bp, 41 predicted proteins | sample SB02metaG_FD_202248 | JGI IMG/M metagenome (GOLD analysis project Ga0307488, IMG submission 202248) | Sea-ice brine microbial communities from Beaufort Sea near Barrow, Alaska, United States - SB 0.2 | ecosystem: Environmental > Aquatic > Marine > Coastal | place: USA: Alaska | collected... | reverse complement strand
AAGTTCATAGATTCACTTACACCCAAAGAAACAGAATTCTTGTTTGGACATGAAGTGTTGCACAATGTATTTGAACACATGCTGGTTAGAATAGGTGACAGAGATCCACAACTTTGGAACATAGCGGCGGACTATGCCGTTAACCAGATATTGAAAGATTCTAACATTGGTGACATGCCCAAAGGCAAGAAAGGTGAGAACAAAGGCTTTCAAGACGACAAGTACAAAGACTGGGCTAGTGAAAGAATTTACGATGACTTGTTTAAGACTGCCAAGAAGAATGGTAAGAAGTTCTTGGAGAAACTAGGTGAGTTAATGGATGATCACCAAGAGTGGGGAGATGCAGAAGGTCAAGGCAAAGGCGGAGACAAGGCTAACACGGCAGGTAAAGGAAAACCTGTGTACACTAAAGAAGAACTTAAAAAAATTAGAGACGAAGTTAAAGAAGCAATGGTGAGTGCCGCACAGAGCACAGGTGCAAGTAATTTGCCAGGTGCTTTACAGAGATTGGTTAGTGATCTTACAGAGCCTAAAATGGACTGGAGAGAAATACTACAACAACAGATAATGAGTACATTGAAGTCCGATTATACTTGGATGAGACCTAGTAGAAAATCATGGCACACGTCTGCCATACTACCAGGGCAGAACAATGACGAAATGATTGACATATGTTTGGCTCTTGATGCCAGTGGTAGTATCAGCAATGAACAATGTAAAGAGTTCCTTACAGAAGTTAAAAACATCATGGATCAATACAAAGACTTTAGAATACATTTATGGTCATTTGACACAGAAGTTTTTAATCCTGTTGTGTTTACACCAGACAATGCAGAAGAATTACTAGACTATGAATTAGGTTCAGGTGGTGGTACAGAGTTTGAATGTAATTGGGATTACATGAAAGAGCAGGGAATAGATCCTAAGAAGTTTGTTATGTTCACAGATGGTTGGCCTTTCAATAGTTGGGGTGACGAACACTACTGTGATACTATATTCTTAATCAATAATCCATACGAAAGAAACATAGAAGCACCATGGGGAATGACAGTTCAGTACGATGAATAGTTTACTGCAGATGTTATGGGAAACTTTCAAGGACTGGTTCATGAATGAGGTATCTATCTCTATCATGTGCTTTGGACTTCTCTTTATAGCATTGTGGAGGTACCTTGCATGATGATGTTTCCAAACTCAAATCCTTATTCCGGAAGAATGGAGAGAGTGAAGAATCTCCGTAACTGGATGATAGACACTGCCACAGTTCTCTTTGACGATTCAAAAAACGATCTACGTGCATTGCCAAGAACAGTGAGATTGCAGTTGCTTCTAACTTTGAGTTTTATTTGGTCCACTGCTTTTACCATTTACATATGGGGTGTGATGAGAACTGACATATGGTTAGGATGGTTTGGCGGACACCTGGCTATAATATTTGCAGTGTATTACACATTCAAACAGTTTCATGGAATGCAACACACATTAGAACCTTCAAAAGAAGAACCACCAATGTACGATGATGTTTGGGGAGCCTAATGAAGATAAATCCAAACAATTTTTTCAAAAGAGAACTAGACATATTACCACCACACTTTGTGAATACAGTGGTAAAGGCACACGAGGCCGATGTGGAAAAAATGCGTAAGTGGATCTATGAGAACTGTTCAGGCAGATATTCAATCACCAAAGATGTCATGTATGACGGAGACACGTCAAGATCAATTACCGTGCTTGGTTTCGAGAATCCAGGTGATCTAACCTTGTTCGCCTTAAGTGGTAAAGCTCAGATAAATCAAAACTAATCGTTGCACTCCATAATTAATTTTAGTATAATATACGTATATTAATACCAATTGCAATTAGGAGAAAATTAAATGGCAAAAGAAGAAACAAAGAAAACGGAAACTGTTGAGGCACCAAAGGCGGCGACGGCCCAGCCTACTGCCCCGGCACAACCAGACCCCATGGCACTGTCGATCGGTGACTTGAAAGGTCTAGCATCAATCATTGATGTGGCATCTACAAGAGGTGCTTTCAAAGCCGCTGAGTTGGCCGGTGTGGGAACACTTTTCAACAAGCTCAATTCGTTCTTAGTGAATGTAGAGAAACAAGGTGGCCAACCAGGAGCCGCAGGATCAGAAGCTCCAAAGGAGAAGTAATATGTCACTAATAAATGTGAACAACCAAGCTATGCCGATGGGTGCAGACTCAGGAGCAGGTGAGGGTCAAACAGGTCCAAAGAGACACTTCAAACACATAGGTGAACTTGTGGATGGTGGAGCAAAGGTAGTAATCATGTACAGAACAGTGCCTGGTGAACCTAACAACTGTCTTGTTGTAGGAGTTAAATTCTTAACAGACTTGTACCACAACTCTTTGATGAAGGCTGTAGAATCAGATGGCGGACAAGACGCAGAAGAATTTGCAGATTTCGCCGGCAGACAAACGTTCCCAGATGGAACGAACATGTTAGCGATGCTACACAACGACAACTACATCAAGAAGTTCAAGACTAACGAAATCATGGTTACCTTTGGTAACACTGCTGACGGTAGAATACTTCTTAACAAGTTGAACGAAATGGTCGCCAAAGAGCAAGGTGTGAATATAGCCGACCTTGCAAAAGATCCGGACGCACCAGCGGAAGCACCAAAGGCTAAAGCAACAAAGAAAGCGGATGCCAAAAAGACAACCGCCAAAAAATAGCACATGGGTACAACTCACGAAAGATTTCGTTAGTGAATGGCCGGAAGTTTTAGAAGGGTTAACCTTTCAGAACATGCCGGTCAAGTACCTGATTTACATCAATATCAAACTTAAAAACAACATCACCATACACTACGACATAGCACAAGAGTTGAAAGTAAAGAAACAAGATGCTATTGCAAGATTCCTAAAACAGACTCTAGAATACAACTATCGGAAAATAAAAAACGTGGACATGAAGTTTAACATTCCAGCATTAAAGAAAGATATGCAATCTAAGACTACACTGTTAATGTCAAAAACATTCAAATAGATGATCACCCTTTCTGGATTCGGTTACGAAGATACACTGGAAAACCCAACCGACGTATTCGCAGAGACATGGAAAACAAGGAGTTTCATTAACGGGCCTTCTGTAAAAAAATTTGAGAAACAGTTTGCGGAATATTGTGGTGCAGACAGTTGTGTTGCAGTAAGTTCATGCACTTCTGCATTACAATTATCATTACTTGCACTTCAAATACGACCGGGAGATGAAATCATCACCGTGCCATACACATGGGTCAGCACAGTTGAGGTAATCAAACAAGTTGGTGCCATCCCAGTATTTGTTGACATCGACCTAAATGACATGTGTATTGATCCCAAACAAGTTGCCAAAAAAATCACAAAGAAGACCAAAGCAATCATAGGTGTTGATCTTTATGGAAATGTTTGTGATATAGACGAATTGAAAAAATTCAATGTTCCGGTGATACAAGATTCTGCACAGAGCACAGGTGCTTACTACAAAAGCAAAAGGGTAGGCAGTGTTGCTGACCTTACGTGCTTCAGCTTCTATCCCACAAAGAATTTAAGTTGCTGGGGAGACGCAGGTGCTGTCACTGGCAATAAGAAATATTTAGAAAAAATTAGCCAATTAAGAAATCATGGACAGTCTGATAAATTTAAAATGAACATGGTAGGATGGAATGCAAGAATGGATTCTATACAAGCAGAAGTGCTTGTAAACAAGTTACCAAATCTCGACAAGCATAATGCTAGACGTAGAGCGATTGCGACACAGTACAATGGTAACCTACACAGTGTAGTGGAGATACCTGTGCAAAATCCAAATAGCACACACGTCTATCATCAGTACGTAATTAAACACGACAAAGTTGATCAAATCCAATCCTTCATGTTGGGAAAAGGTATACAGTCAAGAAGATACTACCCAACGCCTTTACACAAAACCAAAGTGTACAAAGACAAAGGTTCATATCCAAATGCCGAATACTGTAGCAGTGAGGCATTGGCCATTCCTGTACATCAGTATTTGACAGACAGCGAAGTGGCCCTTATAATAGAAACAATTAAAAAGGTAGCATGAAATTAGCAGTAATTGGAACAGGATACTGGGGAAGTAAAATAGTCGAGACGGTCAAGAACATGGGATTGCCTGCGACTCTTTACGATATAAATGATAGCCTTGACAGTATTGTTCCGAGTCTAATAGACAGTGTCATCATTGCCACACCGGCTCCGACCCATAAAGATATTACAAAAATAATGCTGAGAAAAGGCATCAACGTGTTAGTCGAGAAACCTGCATTCATGAATATGGCAGAATGCAACGAGATCGTACCTTACACTGCCAATGCAAAATTAATGGCTGGACATATATTGTTGTACAACGAACACTTTGATTTCTTAAAACAGACAGTTGTTGATAAAGAGATATTACACATAGAACATCGTAGGTTGGCATGGGGAAGAATGCAGAAGGATATCAACCCAATATTACACTACGCACCACACGACATAGCCATACTAGATAACCTCCTGGGTCTTATGCCAGATGAGATACACAGCACAGGCATACACATTATAAAACAGCCACAACCAGATTTCGTAACTTGTAATTTAAAATACGGCAAGGTGACTGTGCAACTACAAATGGGTTGGTACTACCACGAGAAAGTCAGAGATGTAACTGTGATAACAGACAAAGGAACACTTGTATGGAATGATGCTGAAAACAAAAGTAAATGGATTAGCCAAACAATAGAGAATGGTCGTCAGATACAACACATGGATCGAAACAAGACCTTCACTGAATCCGTTTCTCCTTTGCAAAGACAGATAACTGCATTTGCAGATTACTGTATGAAAGACAAATTACCAGATTCGAATATTGAACACATAAAAAGGGTTACATACATTGTAGAGTGTATGGAAAAAAGTTTACACACAGGAGAGGTAATATGTCCTTCAAAAGAATACTAGCCGTAGGTGCACATCCGGATGATGTTGAACTAGGTTGTTCAGGTACCTTATTGAAATACCAGGCGCAAGGATCTCACATAGATATTATTGTCTGTAGGGATGACAACGCACCTAAACCAAGTGTGTGGCGAGACAAAGAAAAAATGCAACAGGAATACAAGAAGTCTGAAGACCTGTTTGGAATTAAATTTAACATACTGAAAAACCCAATAGACGAAGACGGGCGTCCTGTCCTTACGTGGAACAGTAAGTTTATCAAAATTATGGACGACATTGTGTACAATGGCAACTACGACCTTATCATTACACACAGTCCAGGTGACCATCACCAAGATCACGTGAACACTTTCCATATCGTTAATTCATCACTGCGTAGATGGAAAGGTGAATTCTGGCTAATGGAGGGTGGGCCATACAGTAACAAAAATCAACAATTCAAACCAAACGTGTTTGTGGATATATCTGATCACATTGACAAAAAAATCGAACTTGTAAGTTGTTATGACAGTTATTTCTCTGACACACTTTTACACAATATCAAGGGCCTGGCGGCTTACAGGGCACAAATGACAGATTCAAAATACGCAGAAGCATTTGAATGCAAATGGAGAATAATATGAAAATACTAGTACTAGGAGGATATGGATTTATAGGAAGTCACATATGCCAACAATTGAAAGCAGAAGGACACACAATAGGTATCGTTGATTGTTATCATCAATACTACACCTTTCCTGATTGGGAATACCATCCTGTCCTAAGTCAAAGGAAAAAAATAACAAATGCAGACTTTGAATATATCGGACAGATCGAAAATTTACAATTCATGGAGCAGACGTTTGAAAACTTCAAACCAGATCGTGTGATACACGTTGCAACCTATCCAAATGCAAGAATGGTCAAAAGAAACGTACTTGATGCCACCAACAACATGGTAACGGCCACAGCATACGTGCTTGACCTATGCGTGAAGCACAAGGTTCAAAAAATAGTGTATGCATCAAGTAGCATGGTGTATGGAGAGTTCGACAACAAAATCCCCGATGAAACTGTTGTACCAAAACCAAACACGTTGTACGGATCATACAAAAGACAAGGTGAGATAATGTGTAAGATTTGGAACAGAGAGTATGGTCTAGACTATGTAATCATGCGTCCATCAGCATTGTACGGAGAAAAAGACACCATAACTCGAGTTATAAGTCAGATGTTGAAAAGTGTTTTGACCAACGGTGACATGACCGTGCAAGGACCTGAAAACAAACTAGACTTTTCCAATGTTTTAGATGTTGCGAAATACTTTGCGTTGGCATCAACCAACGGGGTGAAGAACGAAACTTTTAATTGTACCAGGGGTAATGGGAGAAAAATTATCGAGGCGGCGGAAATAATAAAACAGAATCTAGGCATAGGAAACATTATAACCAAACCACACGACACATTTTATCCTAACAGAGATACGCTGAACAGCGACAAAGCAAAAACAATGTTTAACTTCAACCCTCAAATAGATATTGAGACGGGCATACCAAAATACATCAATTGGTTTCTAAATCAGCCGTTCTATTTTGAAAATTTAAATATTAATCCAAAGTTTGTTCTGGGTACAAAGATTTAAACTGCATTTCTATCCATTCGTAGTCATAGGAATACATCAGTTTGTCAAAATCATCTTTGTACTTTTCATAGTGTGCCTTGCCATCTAATGCACCTCTGTGCAACCACTCCGCGTTTTCGCCTTTGCCTAGTGTGAGCCATTTCTTTAACCTGTACTGTGATTCAACAGTTGGTTTCATTTGTAATAGTTTGATCACTTCCCTGAGCGATGATCTGTAGGCCAACAATGGTGTTTCGTTACAATTACTAATGGCAGAAAGTATTGGCACAGAATGATGTGCTTGTGACATTGTGAAATCTAATCCTGGCCTTGGCGTTTTCATCACGAGATCCTTGTTGTACAATATCACCCCTCCCCAGCCATACCTTAAATCAATAGTTGGTATGTAACAGTCAAATATGTAATGACAAGGATTCCTTAACCTGTCCGGCTGATAAGCGAAATCGAATTCATCGACAAGATTATTTTTTGGGAACACAGCAAAGAAATATGGTGTGTCACTCATCATGGCGGCGCTAAAATATGCCATTGTCTGTCCCCGCACTCCATTGCACCATTTGGCACGTGGAAACTTCGTTTTTAATTTATTGTACCTCTTTTCTGCACTTGGCTCATCATAAGATATAAACACAATGTCCATTGGTTTGACTGCATAGTCATAATCATGATGCACACTGCTTTGGATATCATAGAATTGCTTTAGGTTACCTCTGTTTGGTACAAGCATGATATCTTTAGTTTGCCCCCATGTGTACAGTTTGACATCATCCCAGAAACTTGGATAGAAGTTTGGGATTTTTTGTTCTGATAGATCACCATTTATCATCCAAACGTAAAATTTGTCATTATATTGTTGGTAGGAATCATTCATTTTGTCAAGTTTGTAGTAACATTTTTCAATAGTGTTTTGGTACAGGTTGCTGTGTGCATGATAGTTGATGTCTTTGTAATCTCGCAGATGTTTCATATTGTTCATCTGTTTTTTGAACTCAGCCGTTGGTATCAACATAACATTGCCTTCTTTGTTTATACCTCCTTTTGGATTAGTGTTGTACCACACGTGTATTTGCTTTTTCTCATGTTGCTCCGGAATGTAATCTATGTCTACCGTAGCCATGTTCATAAAGTTAGCGAAGAACCAGAAGTATTCTGTCTTAACATCTTCTACCACAGTCTTGAGAACGTCAAAATAATTTTCAACGAAAGGTACAATTCTAGTGTTTGCGAATGGCGATTGAAAATTTTCTGTTTTAGTGAATCTTACTTGTATACTATCAAATGCCATAGTATTCTCCAATACATTTGCACACATATAAAACTTCTGCTTTTTTTAGGAAAGGGTGTATCGGTAATGATAAAATATTCATACAAAATTTATCTGCATTTGGCATTTCCTGTCCTGTGTCAAACATCTTCATTTTAGACATAGGTTGCTGGTAGTGTACCTGGGTTTCAATGCCTTTTTGTTCCAAGAACTTCTTAAGGCCATCTCTGTCTTGCGTCCTTATCACGAGTTTGTGATTATTTGATGTGGTTTCTGTGCCAGTCTGTATTGAACTTATTCCAAGGTCTAGAAGTTTGTGTTCATACCACTGTCTAACTTTTTTTGTCCTACTGAGAAGTCCTTTGTATTTTGATAAAATAAAATTTAAAACGTTTGCATGGTCATTGCTGAGGCACGAATTGTATCCATAATCTAACTTGCCTGTGCCTGCCGAATGGTACCTTAGGCTTCTGACCATGTCTGCTTCTTGTTCGCTGTCTGTAAGAACCATTCCACCGTTTCCAAAACAAGGCAATGGTTTGCTAGGAGCAAAACTTAAAGTGCTGATATCTCCAAGTTTACCGCTGGGTACTATATTGTAATAACTTCCAAAACTTTGTGCCGCGTCCTCTATGAGAGGTATGCGTCTTTTTACACAGTACTCTTTCAACCTTTCATAGTCCGCCAGGTTGCCAAAAAGGTTAACATACACAACAGCACTAGGCAGTCCAAAATCAGGCAATTGCGAAATTAGTCCTTTATTGTTTACATCTACAAATTGTATTGTGGCACCTGTGCGTTTGATTGCCTCCGCTGTGGCCAAGTAACTGACCGCCGGACACAACACGGTGCTTCCTGCTCCTATGCCTTTAGCCCTCAAGGCAAAATACAGTGCATCAGTTCCACTGCCAACCGCGACACCATATTTCCTTTTTGCGAACTTGGCTACTGATGTTTCAAATTTATCCAAGAACGAGCCCTCGGTGTGCCTACTGCTTATGACGTTGCCCGAACTCCACACCTCTTTGGCTCTACGTGTGATCCTCCAACTATATGCATCATAAATTCTGTCTACTCCGCCAAACTTTATCATCCTAATACTTTGACTCCATATTTGTTGGTAAATGCTTTACCATCTTTCCTGTCGTTTACGATCGGTTGGCCCTTTATGTTCAAACTGGTGTTCAAAAGTATAGGGCAACCCGTCTGTTTTTTCCATTCCGTTAACAACGCATGAAACCCTGGATTATCCGTCTTACGCACCGTTTGAACCCTAGATGTGTGATCATGATGTATTATGGCAGGGAAGTCTTTACCATGCGTACACGCCGCTGTAAATTGCATATAAGGGGTGTTTTGAACTGCTTTAGGCAGGGTAAAATACTCATTTACATCCTCCTCTAATATGGCCGGAGCGAACGGTCTGAACTTCTGTCTTTTCTTAATTCCGTTTACTAAATCCTTGACCTCCTCACCCCTGGGGTCTGCCAATAATGATCTATTACCAAGTGCTCTCGGACCAAACTCTGCTCTGCCACTTGCAACTCCCACCATCTTGTTTTCTTTCAATTCCTTGATCAAACTGTCCACAGGATACTCACCTTCTATCTCATGTCCTAAGAAAGGGTGTTCCCATTTCAAATGTGATTTATGGTGTGCGGCTATGCAACCTAGACTCGAACCAGAATCTCCTGGGTTGGGTATTATCCATATGTTGTCAAACAATCCCATGTTTGCCAAAACCCTGTTGGCGGCACAGTTCAACGCTACCCCTCCGGCATATACTAAATTACGACTCCCATACTTGCTCGCTCTCAACCAAAGGTCTGCCAAGAGTTCTTCAGTCACTGCTTGTATCGATGCCGCGATGTCCATCACGTCTGCATTTGGTTCCCACTCTCTCAACCCCCTGTGCAAATTTTTCTTCAGTTTGAACGGAGATTGATACACGAAGTCATCATAAATTTTTTGTTTATATCTGGGTGTGCCATATGCGGCCATGCCCATTAGTATGTATTCTTCTTCTGCAGGTTTAAGTCCGCAACGATGTGTAAATGCACTATACAATATTCCTATGCTGTGTGGATAGTTGATTGTTTCCTTTCTGTCTATCCAAACTTTGTCTGCAGTTGATATAGAAACAGTTTCCCATTCCCCTATTGCATCAACAGTCAGTATAGTTGCTCCTTCGTCTTTAAACGGCGACGTAAAGTATCCTGCCGCGGCGTGTGAGTCGTGATGTTTTACATACTCGTCTATTTTAATATTGAAATGATCTAAATGCCAACTTGGTAGTTCTGTGTAACTGAACGCATCGCCCCACTGTCCTGCATACAACTGTCTTGTTTTCTTCAACCAAGGTTTCTCATAGTAAACAACTTTATCAAATGGTCCAAATGTATTTGCTTCATTTACTATTGCCCAATTTAAAAAGTGATCGTTTTTGACTTTCGAAAAACGTTCACTGTGTGCCGCCCATAATATCTCACCTATGCCCGAACTGTAATCTACAACACTCATAGAGGCATCATGATTCATACAGTTTATTCCTAGTATTCTCATTCTCTGCCTTTTTGCTTTAACCAAATTATGTCTCTTATTTCCTGTACCACAAGGTATGCCCACATCTCTGCGTCCTTTGATGTGACCTTGGTATTGTATTTGCTAGGTGCTTCGAACATTTTATTTGTATCTTCAAATCTACCCTCTTTGATTGTGTCCATCCATATGACATAGTCTGCATCAAACTGTTCTCTTGTTTCGTTTGTAGGACAAATAAAGTCCGCCACAACGATCCTGTTGTTACCAACGGCCCCTTCTGCCAGTGTCGACATCCTCAACGACTGTCTCTTTCTTCCCTCTGGTGAAAAGTCCCAGTCATCCGCTTGTTTCCTTATCTCATCAGCATTAAGCCACACAGCGTTCAATCTTGGTGCTATCATCTGTGCCAGTGTTGTCTTGCCTGATCCAGGTAATCCCATTATTAATATCTTCACTTGCCCATTTCCCAACCTATCACTATGCCGTAGTTCTCTCCACCGTTGTGTGTTTCGTATGCAGGTGATATGAACCATGTGCCTACTTTGTATCTCACCATAGGCAATACATCTTGTGACTTGTATCCTGTAACTAGTCCTAGTTCTAATTTCCCATTTTCAGTTATTTCAAATTCTCTGCCAATGTATGTACTGATCCTATCCTCAGAATTGTAGTAGACGCCTGCAATTGAATTGTCTACTGTGCATCTTGCATGTGGATGTAGTGCGTTGTAGTCCCCTTCGAGACCTAAGTGCATTGATACTGCTAAAAATAATCCTAAACAATTCATTTTATATTAAACCATCCTTTGGCTCTGCTCTTCAACACTTCCCATTTCTCTAATTCTATATCGTATTCAAAGTTTTGGGTGGTTAAGTTTTTTCCTACCTGCTTGGCTCCATTTTTCAAATGAAACTTTGTGGCCATTTCTGTAAGTGGTGAGAGTGTTACTAGTCTGTTTAGGTGATTTGATTCCTTTATCATCTTGTACACTTCGTTGACCATGTGCTTTCCACCGCCTTTCTTCTTGGCCCACACTGTGTATGCTATTGCTATCGAACCTTGCACGCCTGCCCTGTGTACTGCCTGCATTGCGGCGTCCTTGCTCAGTGCATCCATGTCTTCAACACTCTTGGGAATATCATGGGTGAATGCGAAACACATAACCGCGGCAATATCACCTTCCTCATCTTTTATCCCGTATATCTTCCTACCGTATGCTTGTCTAAATTCCAAACTTAATTCTGGTCGCACAGGATCTTCCTTCACATCGATGAACGGAAGTTCTACAAGTTCAAACTTGGGTGCCTTTGCAAACACTTCTTTAATACGTTTTTTTAACTGTTCCATATTATTTGTATATGAATGGGTCTTTCTTCTTTAATTCTTTTAATCTTTTCCTGTAAGCTCTTTCCTGTTTGAACTTCAGCCAAAGATTTTTTATCCAAGTGAACATTATTTTTCTCCTATTAGTTTATTAAACATTGGTAGCATTAATTTTACAGCATCTTCATGAGCTTTGTCTAGTGGATGTGATGTAGCATAATCATACTCATTGAGTCTGGCCCATTGGTTAAAGCCCATCATTCTCTCGCCAAAACTGAACCATTTGGTAAAATCTATTTCGTTGTGCAGTGCAGACAGCAATCCATCCTTGTCTTTGAAGTGATCGAACTCTTGATAAAACAGACTGTTATCCGCAAGTGTAAACATGAATGGTATTTTCTTCTTCTCCAATATGTTCTGCAACCAGATTATACTTTTCCAACTGAGAAATATCTCATGGTACTCGTTGGATGCGTGTCTGTATAGTGCATCCGCAAAAGGTTTGACTCCCGTGTCGACCATTAAATCTTCTCTGTCTTTCCATTTTACCCTTTGTTCTTCTGATCCTGCTATGTTTCTGTGCCTTTCTTCTGCTGATATACTTGCGTCCCATGGCGTGATCGACGTCCATCTTTTATCTTCCAACTCGTTGTGCTCTGGCATGGCCCAATCATATCTTGAACTGAAACTCCACATCGCAACAACACCTTTTATGTTTTCCGACTTGTGAGTTGACAACTGATGGAGTATTCTACGTGCTATCCCACTGTTACTTGCTCCCGGAAGTGCTGTGTTCACATAGTTTCCTTGAGTCTCTTGGATTTTGTTCAACAAACAAGACCAATTACTGTCAGTGTCCATCAACTCAGAACCAAATGTAAAACTACATCCGCCGGCTATAAAAATATCACTATTCATAAATTCCTAAAACTTTATTTAAAAGTGGGAAAACCTCACCAAAATTTTCTTTCCTGTACTTGTCAGTACGCAAAATTCGCCTTTTCCTTTGTTCCCTGATCTCTGGAGTGTCCCTGTCAGCGGCATTCATAAATCGTATGCTGGGTTGATAGTCTGTTAGCATACCATACCTATCCACTACTATGTCTTTAATTTGTCTGGGCAGTGTCTGTATGTTGAATATATCGGGCTCAAAACAGGTGTTGACATAGAAGAACTTGGGCTGGTATTGTGCAACCCATAACGCTATCTTGGCCCAGTTGAATACGTTGAATATTGATACCGTTGAACATATCTGAAATTCCATATTTGGTGTCTTCATTTCCTTGAACTTGATTAAATTTTGATTAACTTCCCTCCAATTGGCAGGATGTCGTTGGTACTCGAATTGTTCTCCTACGTCGTCAATACTAAACGCTATCTCAACGTGTTTGAAACAACTCCAAAGATCAAATATCTCCTGTGGTGGTAACTGTGTGCCATTAGTATTGTAGTGTATGTCTATGTTCTTGGCATATCCTTTCTCTACACAGTGCATTAATATCTTGAAGTGGTCCTTGATCATGAACGGTTCTCCGCCTGTGAACTCGAAGTACTCCACGTGTGCGAGATCTTCTTTTAGATCCTCAAAAAATTGTGGATTACGTTTTGGCCATCCACCCTCTTTCAATTGTTTTCTAGCTACAGGATTATCTTTACCCATGGCTGTTTCATAATCTATTTCTTCCTGTGCCCATTTGCTGGAACTCCACGATCCGCATATCCTACATTTTAAATTACACACGTTGCCCAACTTAAAGTCTATGAACTTCAGCGTTGGCTCGCTATCAGGTGTCCATTTTTTTAAACTTTTCCTCATCTTATAAAAACTGTTTTGTCGCTTGGAAGTCTTGCCTGCGTCTTCTTCCTGCCAACAGCTCTGGCAACCTGCAGGACGTTCACCATTCCTAAACTGTTCACGCAGTTTTACCATGTATTCTGTATCTTGTATGGATTTCAAACTCTGCTCGTAAACTTTGACTCCGGGCACACTGCCTTTGTATAGACAGCAAGGTGATGCCCCTCCATTTACGTCAACTTCTAAATGTGTCCACGGCAATGGACACACATTTGTTTTTAAATACCTGTCCACCATTCCAATACTTCTTTGTCTGTTACAAGGATTTTTTTAATATCTGTTCCTCTTACCCTATCTAATCTTTCAACTGTTTCTTTTCCATTTTTTAATCCTGCCTGATATACATCTTTTCCATATGTTTCTTCATACGTAGGCTTTTGCTTTAAATCTTGCAAAGCACTAAAAAAATAAATGTGTTTGGTTAAAAGTTTTTTATTCTTTGTTAAAAAATCATCCACTATTCTGTTTAATATTTTACGTGGCAAACACATTGGTGACCACAAGTTCGATGGATCAAACCCAAATACCCTCTTGGCTAGAAGATCCACGTCTAGTTCTTCTGCGGTATCTAACATTCCCTGCAGTCCAACCATACCCGGCATGGTCATTGTCAAATCCATCCTTAAATCTCTTCTACTTTTTGTGAACTTTCTGGCATACTGCATGTTCTTGAACCAAACCTCCCATTGTAGGCCAGTACGCACATATTCTCCGACTTGCCCTGCTCCGTCTATGCTGGCCAATATATTCCAATACTTGAATTTGCTTAGGACATCGTCGAACAGATTCATACCAAAGAAATTTATTCTACTCATGTTGGAGTTATATCTTATGCTTACACTGTCTTGATAACCAAGATCTATTATCCTTTTCATTGATTCCCAGTGAATCTTCCACATCAACGGTTCGCCTCCACACCAGTATATCTCCTTGATAGTTTTTGACTCTACGGCGTCCTTGAATTCATGTACAACCACAGTATCGTGGAACTTATCAATCTCTGCTTTGATGTCTTTTCTCATCCACATCTGCGAAGGGTCATTAGGGTTCCAATCATCATTTTCTTTGTTTTCGGCCTCCCAACTTGAACTCAACATGTCTCCACACATACGGCATTTGAAGTTGCACAGGTTATTAAATCTATAATCCCAACTTGTCACCTTCATGTCTGTATGGCCATCATCCGTAGTCTTATCGTATGCTTCATTAATTTGGTTCTCATACAACTTGTTGAAATGCGTCCTATAGGTTGCTACAGAAAGTAATTTTCCATTGCAAACTTGACATTGGGGTACTTCATTGCCCTGCATCAATTCCTTTCGAATGTCTTTCATGTAATCGCTATTCCAGTGCTGTTCTAGTGTATCAGGGGAAAAAGGTTCTGATTTTTTATTCAAATCAATGTATTGGTTGAAAGTCTTTGAATCCTCACGTGAGCTACAACATAACCTTCTTTCCATTTGTGGCGATAGATACGTGTGTGTCCATGGTGCCATACAAAAAGTTTTATTCCCCTCACTTGGTTTAATCCTTTTCATATAACTCCTTCAATTCTGGAAAAGTTTCCGTTATTTTCTCATCTCGTATGACATCTAACTTATGCATGTGGTCCTTGAACTGCTGTATATCCTTGCTGTTATCTCTTCTCATCATGTAATCTAATCCAGATTCAAATCCCTTGGTCGCCCTGGTAAGATGATCCAATGGTCTTAGCCATTCTATGTGCTTCTCAAATTTCTCCTTGACCTGCTGTTTGAATGAATCTGGCAACAGATCAATTCTTTGTGCATAAGGATATTGTAACAAATTAAAATTAAAGTCTTGTGGTTTTAATAATCCTTGATCTACCCAATTCCTGTGAAAGTCTGTGATGTGTAATGCATTAATCAATCCAACTGTGCTTGATATGTAAAAATCAACATTTGGACAAACTTCTAGCATACGTTTTCTATTTGCCACAACATCTTTCCACACTGTGCCCTTACGCATGTATTCTCCCCTGGCTCCTTCCGCATCTAGGCTTGCCCCGATAGAAACAGAATCAAATTTTTTCCATAATTCCAGCACATCGATGTCTTTGTATTTTGTTCTTGTAAAGTTCGTATTATAGATTAACCTCACATGATACATCTTTCGTTTATCCAACTCTTTTAATATCCTGTAGTGTTCTTCCATTATGATTGGTTCTCCGCCAGCAAAGTAAAACTGTTCCACATGTTCAAACTGCTCCAGCATCTGATCCCATATGTCGTTACTGCTTCTGCCCACTTTTAAAATCTTTGCATGATTAGGTGGACTGCCTGTCAGCTTCTTGTGATCTTCGTACCAGTTTGAACTGAACCATGTACCACAACTCCTACAAGCAAGGTTACACAGGTTACTGAATCTTATATCCCAATACTTAATAACGAAATCTGCTGTACCGTCTGGCTGAGTGTTATCTATCATTCCGATATTGTGTCCAAAGTGTTTGTTGGAACTTAGACGTAAACTAAAAAATCCAGACTTTTCTTGATCATAGCATTTTGTACAATGTTTACTGGGCTTGTTAGAAAGCATGTTTTTCCTAATGCCTTTCATATCATCATTGTTGAAAACTTCTTCCATGCTATTCTTGTTAAGATCACCGACAGGATACTTGTCCAATGCGAAACAACAGGGATATGCCCTTCCATCAGGAAATGCGTGTATGTGCATCCATGGCATCATACAGAAATTATCGCTGTCAATCAACAACTCCTTTTGTGCAGGGGTCATGTCTTTGATCTTTAATTTTTCGGGCTCCTTAGCCCCGTAATCATATGCCACGATACCATTCTCCTATTATTGGGAAAGTCTTTTCAAAGTCTTTTCCGCTTCGTTTATCATACTGACTGTAAAACGTTTTAAAGTCTTTCTGTAGTTTACTCTGTTCGGCCGCACCTGCGTGTGGTGTCTTTACAACATCTAGGTAATCAATAAGCCTCTGTGTTTGATTAACCTCCATGTGTTCTAAGTGTTTCTCGTTGCTATTTAAAAACTTTACCAAGTCCATTTTAAATTTATTTCTTAGCTCATCGGGTAGCACAAGGGGTGATTGGAAACTAGGAAATCTTAAAATGTTTAGTGTGTAGTTGATTGTTGGCCCATACACTTTGCCTGCACTTTTGAACCATATCATTTTCTCCAATAGCTCGGGCAATGATTCCAAGCACAATGCATTTATTGTACACATATTGTGTATCTCTGATGGCACTTTATCCACCATCATGTGTAAAAGATTAGAAAACCACTCACCGTAGTCTAATCCATCTCGTATATACTCTGCTTGAGTGTGTGTTGCTTCCATGCTGGTGTACAGGTGGAAGTTTTTAAATTGTTTCAATTTATTTTTAAATCTATTGATAATACTTTGCTTTGCACCCAAGTTGGAGTTTATAGCAAGATTCATATTAGGATTCATTTTGTCACCTTGTGTTTCTATCCAATCTAACAGTCTCCATAGGTTGGGAGACATCATAGGCTCTCCGCCTGTTATTCTTAATTCTTGTAAACTCTTGTGTAGGTCTGTTTCCCACCATTTGTAAAACGCTTCCACGTAAGGATTTGTTTCTTCCTTTTTGTATGGCTCTGCACTTTCATGACTGTGTGTGAAATGGTTACGTCCGTCTGTCGTCATTCCAGTGTATGGTCCTTGACGTTTTATATTGTTTGCCCAGGTAGAACTGAATGCAGGATTACAGTACGTACAAGCAAAGTTACATGTCCTATCAAATGCTATTTCTAATGTTTTAAGATTCCAGTCTGTTTTTGCATCCGACTTGTGTGCTTCCTGTAATGCCTCATCTGAAAATATTTTTGACTTGTACACCCTATCACTGATGTTATCTCTGTTGATATCCTCTATCTTCCAACAATACTCACAACCCTTAGGTCTTTCTCCGCACTGCATCTGTTTACGTTCCAGTTTCTTCTGTGCTGTGTTATGTATTGCACTTGGATTTGTTTTAATCTCTTCTAAATCAATCTTGTGCGGAAGTGGGTGATGACAGCTTGTGGTCATTCCACTGCCCAACCATATGGTCGCGTTGTACCATTTGGCTCCACAGAAACTTGCACTTTTAGGGTCTAGTATTTGTTTTTTATATTCTAAATCATTCATGCGTTTTTGCACTCCACCCAAAACTCTTCCATCTCAGGGAAAGTGTTCAAGAAGTTTGTTTGTCGTCTTCGATCGTGTTCGTTAAAAAATGCGAAAAAATTCTTTTTTTGTTGCGTACTTGTGTCCGCGTTTTCTCGCCAGTATGCGAGATTGCGTTGCATCTTTTGGATCTCGAAGTCTTTGAATATGTGTAGTCCGTTTTCCTCTCCAGAATTATTCTGCATGTACTCTATGTTTTCCTCGTGTATGGCCTGGTATGACCCTGGTAGCAGTGTGATCTGTTGCCATGCGGGTTGTCTTAACAGCGGTACATCAAACCATATTCTCTGATAGGTCTTGCTGTACTTTGTACGCAGTTCCAGTATCTTCTCTAACAGCCTGTCCATACTTGTTATGCTTAGATTGTTGTATGTACATATAAACGTTATTGAATTACGGACAGGAATACGCTCTAGAAATTCTTCTACATTGTCCATCATGTAGTTGAAGTCTAATCCATTACGTATGTACTCTGCTTTTTTACCGTATGCATCTACACTAACAAACTGCATCATGTGTTCTACTTTTTGTTGCATACATATTTCCTGTGCCATATTAAAGTATTTTTCTTTCAGCTTCTTATCCGGTGGACACATGTTTGATGTTACGTTTAGATGTAAGTCCTTCTTAGGGTGATCTATTATGTATTGAAACACTTTGTATGTGTTCTTGTCCATCATGGGTTCTCCGCCAGTCATACGGAAATGCTTTAGATTCTTGTACAGCGTGGGCCACCATTTCCAGAATGCTGTAACATATGGGTTGTCCTCCCTGTTGGGTATTGGGCGTCTTCTGCCTTGGAAGTGTTCTGGTGCATTGTGGGGAGGAGATGTGGGATATTGGCCATACCTGTCCACCTCCTTGCCCCACGTTGTTGAGAACTGTGGAGAACAGTAACTACACTTTAGATTACAAGCGTTGTTGAAGTTTACCTCCACATACCTCGGTGTCCAACGTTCGTCCATTGGATTCTTTCTGATCTCTTCGAAGTCCTGCATGGCCCATGGCTCACCGGATCTGTAGTGCCTGTCTGACATCTCTCCAGTCTTTTCCATGTTCCAGCAGTATGAACAACCATCGGGTTGTTCTCCTCGAAGCATCTGTTTTCGTTGATTAATTTTCTCTGCGGTGTTGTGCAGTGCGGCTGGGTTGAGTTTCAACTTCTCCGCGTCAATTTTGTGCAATGGTGGATGATAGCAACTGTTGGTCAGTCCCGTGGGCAGGTGCAGTGAGGTCTGGTTCCACTTGGCCAGGCACATCGTGGGAGAAACTTCTGCCAACTTGTCTTTGGCCGTCAGTGCATCTGTTTTGTAATCACTAGTACTCACGATCTTGTACTCCCTTGTTCCTGTGTTGTGGCATCACGAACCTGTAGAATCTGCTGTCTGCCTCGTCCATTTCTGCAATGGGCATGTCTATCTGCTGTCTAAGACTGTTGCCGAACATTTGTAGTTCCTCATCTATGTTTTCTGGATTCACTTCATTGAAATAGTTTTGCATTTGATCCAAATCTCTTATTTTGAAGAATTCGTTGTTGGGTTCGATCACTGTGTAGAAGCAACCCATTCTTGCACCCAGCATGGCATACTTGCCATTGTCAATGTCTGCACCTATGGTACACCAAGTGCTCAAGATATTTAGATTGTTTCTCCATATGGATCTGTAATAATTTTTTGCAGTAATAGGTTTGCCCCTTTCGGTGCTCATTTTCACTCCTTCCCTATATCCTGCCACGAATGCCTGTTGCGGTGTTGCGTTTATGATTGTTGAAGAATAGCAGTTATGTAGATTCTCGTGTGGTACTCCCCAACAGAAGTCCATCTGATTTTCGTCAGTGTCAGCGTTCTCGTGTGTCCGCATGCTGAGGCAAGTTTCCTTGTCCCATCCAACTAGCCCACCATTGCCGTAAACCAACCCATTGATGTTGTTCTTAGCCCTCCATCTATGTACAGCTTTCTTATTTGTTTTTGACCAGTCTAACGTTTGCAGTAAGAACGTTTCATCAATGATGTTATCACCATCCACACTTATGAAGAAGTCTGTCTCTGCTGTCTCTGCCGCGGCCTTGTGTGCAGAATCAAATCCTTTTACACCGTCAACACGTTTTGCCCATGGCACCTTGTTCTTGAGGTCGACCCAGTTCAGTTCCTTGTTGGGCTCTGCGTAACTGATGTAAACGAAATCTAGGTCGCTTACTCTGATTCTGTCTTCCATGTGTAGCCCTCCTCAGCAATTCTTTCCACCCAGAAAGGATCACCTTTATGAAAATGACAGCCCATTTTATCTTTTTTAAGAGTAGGAAACTGTCTTTTATTTTTTGGCATTGGCTTTACAACAATCTCGTTGCCTTTCAAAATGTATTTGTCTTCACCTGCTCGCATTATCTCCAATTTTTTTCCTAGGCTCACTTCAACTTCGTTGCCCTGTATTGTGACTGTGTGCTTTTTGACCACAGGCTTACTGCTGTCAAATGCTTCAAAAAATCCTGGCATCAATATCCTTTGGTATATTTTTGTTGTGGTAATGACAAATCCTGCTTTGTACATATCCACCTATGTATAATTTTTTATTAACTTTCAACGGATACAGGTAGTTGTCATTTTTAAATTTTGTGTTAATTTTATTCACATGCTGTTTGTTGTGCATGAACTTGAACCATTCATAATCTATTTTGTCCTGTTGTAGAGGATCCTGTATTTTGTTTGCCAACGCATATACCACATCCGTTGTGGGTTGTTCATCATGGCAGTTGACCAGTATGGTCTGCTTTACAGTCTTCCATTCTTTTATTATTGTCTCACACAGATCATAGAACTGCTTGGCCTTGACACTCCTCCTGAAGTAGTGAAGTCCATTGTATACGTTGGGAAGATCGTTCCTTACGAAAAGTTTTCTATACAAACTGTGTTCAACAACTTCATCCCTGTAGTTCCTGCAGTGGTAAGAGAACACCTGATCATGTTGCCATAGGTAGTTCCACCACCAGTCAGTGTTTTGTGTGAACATCATGTCCGCTTCAAGTTTTATTGTGTGTGTGAACGGTGACAGGTTAAAAACTTTATATTCGTTATTGAGTTTCCATTCCTGCTCTGCACTGTCATCTTGCTTCAATACCTTAACAAAATCAAACAGTTTGTCCTCCACCGGCTTGTCAGTTATTACACATACCTTGTTGTGCTTATTGAATTTCTTTATGCTGTTTGCTAGTGTCCTGCTGAGCTCTATGTAATCGGTTGTGGAGTTGTTCAATGCGAACCATACATATCCCTTATCCATTACACCACTCCTTGTCCATCACGTGTACATCCTGCCCTGATGTAAAATTTACATTGTTCCCGTACTTGAAAACGATGCCATCATCGTCACTGCCTATAACATCCACACTATCTGCTAACATGGCCATCGGGGTGGGTATGCGATTTCCAAGATTCAATTGGTGCAGTGCTATAGCGAAAGCGTAATCGTTCCTGTAATTCGTGTAACGTATCCTGTAAAGATTCCTGTAGTGTGGGTAGTATTCCTGTACATGGTTTATCATGGCAAATATTGCCTTGGTTCTTTCAGTCTTCTTGAAAAGGGTCACTGTCGCCCATACCAAAGGCAGGGTGCTTTCGTCCTTGCCCATGATCATGTCTTTGCCTGTGAGATCATGCACACGGTCATGTAACATCATGTCAAACTTTGTGTTTGCTAATTCTAAAAGTGTGGAAGAAAAAACAAAATAGTCACAGTCCATCAATATAGTTGTGTCGTAGGGCGAATGTTCATATGCCAAGGCACGCTCCTTGTTGTACCATGCCACACTTTTTCCCCTGTAGGGTCTTGTGTTAGTAATGCTGTTTTCTACCAACTTGTAGTTGATCATCCCTAATGGTTTGAATTTTTTAAAAGTTTCTAAATTAGTAACTATTGTAATTTCTAGTTTTAAGTATTTTCGTATCTGTTCCACACAACGTTCAGCCAAACTGTGATAGTTTAATTCAGGTGTGTCAAAACAGTACATCAGTACACCGGTTGTCATTATTTTCTCTCTTTTGCGAGATCGTGATGTAGCTGTTGATACGAGTTCAGTGTTTCCTGGTTTCTTTCTATTAACTTGTTTAGGAAATCATTCGGATCTTTCACATGACAAGGATTGTCATTGACATCTAACACGTAGAAATCTTTGCTGTGTTGTCTGAGTGTGCTTACCAGATTTATGGTGTAGGCATCTGCCTTGAACAGTCTCTCGTTGTATGCCATCAGCTGTCGAGAACGCATCTTCTCCAATGCATTCTTCTTGGCCTGTGCTACTTCGAAGTTGCGGTCCGAGTGTTTCTTAATATTGCCAATATCCATAACTGTATTATACAGTTAATTATTGGTAAAATCAATACCTTAAAAATTTAATTACTTGATTAGATGCTTGTTTGTGAGGGTGCTTATACCAGTCACTAGTAGTACACCACGTGGTTGATCGCCTGAGTGAACTAGACTGTGTACAAAATCCTTGTTGTTTATGAATACTGGTTTGCTCACATCTATCATTCCTGCATCCTTGAATTTGAACTTTACCTTTTTATGATCTCCCGATATACGTAACCATAACTGTGAAGGTCCGTCAATGATGTGCTTGCCAGTAAAGTACGTGCAATCATCCCTGTGTATCGGTATCACCGACTCGGGATCTAATTCAACATAGGTCATCTGTAAGACTTCAACAAATCCAACCTGTTGCATGGCCATTCTTAAATTTTTATTTTTTAAGTCTTCAACCATCATGGTAGGCAGGCCTGGATTCCTTTTCCACGATTTACACTTCCCTTGACCGGTAAACTTCTCGTCAATGAATGTTAAGTCCTCGTCAAGATCAGTTGCTGGATCTATTTTTGGAACAGGTGGACCATTATATTCTATGTATGGAAGTTTGTTATAATCACTCTTCATGTACCAGAAAGGCCCATCTCCCTTTGCAAAGAACCTCTTTATGTGATCGGGCACGAAGTCACCCCCCACTTTTTCGTTCCAGCTCACCGTGTGCATGTACTTCTTGGATAGGTCCTTGACTCTCAGTAGGTCATCCTGTGCTATGCACTCTGACACACGGTCAAACACTTCTTCTATATTGCCGTTCAGCCATATCTCGAGTCCTTTCTCAGTCTTCTGTGCGGAGTTTATGAAATATCTTAGATCAGCACCACCAATTTCTATCCTGACGATCTCTCTTCTAGTCAGGGGTATTGTAATCTTGTGCCATGTAGGTGCAAGATCAAATATCAAACCATGTGTTACGGTTTCACCGTCGAGGTCCTGGCATTGTATCTGCACGTCCTTGTCTGTGTTGAGGTTGGTGTGTATGTGTACCTGCATATGCAATATTTAATTGCAGGAAATGTGTGGTGGAAAATTTATTATCCGTTCGCTACGTTGTTGCTTTCAATGGCACTTGCTGATATGCCATACACTGGGTTTAGGCCCTGTGCAGTGGTTGGATTCATTGTGTGTAGTGCCCAGTCAGTGGTCCCAATAAAGTTCTCGTTGACGTCAATGCTTGACAGATTACCGTCAGTGTAAAGTATGTCTCCTGAGTCTGCGTCAATCACTGAACACTTGACTGTGACTTTCACTCCTGTTCCATAAGTTGCATTGTCAATTTTTGCCTCAATCTTGAGGTCCATGGACGTGTATGTTCCGTTGGACTGTCTCAGTACCATCAGTGTCGTGTAACCTGTTCCTAGGTCGTCAACACCATTTGCAAGGCCGTTTGTTTGTAAACTCTCGCCTGATCCTGATCTCGTTGACACCTGTGCACCTATGTCGAAGTTGCCCATTGCACTGATCAATTCATCAACTGAATCATCCTTGTCTGTTGCTGAACCGCCACCGTTGGCGTTCCTGGTAAGTTGAATTCTGATCTTGCCTCCTGCGTTGAAGAAGTATCTTAGATGGTCTCCACTCGCGAATGTCACGGAATGTTCTACGATGTGAGTTGCACTGAATCTTGCACTCGCCACCGCACTCCTTAATTCTGAACTCTCAGTCAATGCTGTCGCGTTAACGGAACCACCTGCCACTGAGTTCGCCAGTGTTAGAAGGTCCGCCGCCACTGCTGATTTGATCTTGATAGGATCTCCTGCTGTGACCTGTCCTCTTGCTGTCAATGAATCGTTGGTGTGATTAGCAATGTTGTCCATTCCGGCAAACAATGCATTCCAGTTTGACGCATTGATAAATTGCGTGCCTGCTACGACAACAGGTAACTCGGCCTGTCCTAGTCCACGTGGACCTGCACCGTCGCCTGCAATGGTGTTGTAACCATAAGGAGCACTAGAGTTGTTAACGAATGCGTTGTATTCGTCGTCTAGTATCTTTTCTCCTACTACATATCCCATAAAACTATTTAACTCCTATGACACATTCTGTTAATTGTGTGTCTACAGTATATTTATCCTTGATCAGTCGACCCAGTATGTTAAAAGTGGTTGCTTCACCTTCCGCCGCTACACGTGCCTCTCCGTATCCTGCTGATACTATACGATCTCCTGCCGAACCCTTGCCTGCTACCTTAACCGGAACACGTCCTTTCAGTGCTATTGCCGGGTGTGTCTCGTTGTTGCCTGCTTCTGCATTCATCAAATATGCTGGAGTGTCGGATACAACACCAAAAACTGCATCAGATTTATCATCCATGCATTTTGTAATCTCTTCATTGCCACCTAGCACCACAACTTCACCTGTTTCCAAAGCAGTGTCTGTGGCGTATCTCTCTGCCAAGTCAGCGTACTGGGCCGATGTTGCTGTTGCATGTACAACGTTTGCTCTAATATCGACTAATGTCGGTGCAGACATTTCACTGCCGCCCACGTCAGTTGATTTGAATGCTGTCCAGGCTCCACCGGCGTTGCCGTGTATTGTGGTGCCATCGTCTGCGAATGTTTCATCCCATACCCAAAACAGATCTTGTTCTGTGACCGTTGATGAATTTCCCCTGTTGACTTTCAGTCCGGAGAAATTTGGCATTCCTGAATTTGCAGATATGTTCCTGTTCAGCTCAATAATGTTGTCTTCAACCGTGAGTGTTGACGTGTTAATTGTTGTAGTGGCTCCGTCAACTGTTAAATTTCCTTTTACCCTAAGATCTCCGACTGTCGGCAGTTCTAATAATCCTGTACTACCATCCATGGTCATCATGGTGATTGTTGCTCCGCCATCGTTGACTGTGAAAATTATATCCTTGTCCTGTGTTACATTGGCAATAGTCAAATTATCACTGGAAAGGGACATGGTGATGTCTGAACCAGCACCAATTGTGATACCTGTGTCATTCAATACACCAAAACTGCCTGATGTGGTGTCGTTGGCGTTTGACTTTAGGTAGTTGGCCGCACTAACGCCGCCTAGTGCATCTGAGTCTGTTGCTGTGCCTCTGAATTGCGCCGACGAAACGCTTGATGAAAGTTGTATACCTTGTGCTACTGCTGAATAGCCTGCCGCCACCAGTGCCGCACCGTTTGTTTCAGTTCCGCTTGGTGTGAATGCCAAACTAGATACCACGGCCACCACTGAATCATTTGTAACTAATTTTAAAATATCTCTGTTTGTTCCTGTGTTATCTTGTACTGTTTCTGCAAATGCCTGGGTCACACCAGATCCTGCTACTGTGGTTGGACCAATCAGGGTAAATGATGCACCATTGTATGTGTATAACTGATTGTTTGTTGTATCGAACCAAAGATCACCTAGTACCGCGTTGGTTGGAGCAGTTGTTGAGTTGGTTGGGCCACCTGCTGGTTTAAATTTTGTACCGTCGTATACATTAAGCCTTTTGTTTGTTTGGTCAAACCAAAGCTGACCTTGAATTTTATTGTTGGGAGCGGATGTGTTATTGAAGTTTTCTAGAAGCTTGACAAGGTTCTCATTTAATCTCTCTCCGAATCCTGCATACCCTTTTCCGATCAGTGTAAGATCAGTCGTGGTTGTGTCGATAGTCCCATCAGCTAGGGTAACCAACAAGGTTCCGAATGTGTTGTTTATCTTGTATGCCATTTCTAGTTGTTAGATGCGTTGTCTCTAACGTCAGTCAAGAAACTCACATCACCCACTAACTTGATCAATATAGACGCAAGTTCTGGTGTCAGCATGTTATCAATCTTTGCCTCTTCCTCGTCAGTCCAAGCCGCCTCGTAGTTTGCATTGATGTAATCTGCTACTTCTTCTTTTGTTGCCATTTAAGTGTCTCCTTATGCTTATTTATTATGCTTTTCAATCTGCTCATCGTCTGATATCCAAGTTAAATCCTCAGAATATGAGCCATCGAGATCTCGCAGGAAAGTCTTCACGTTGCTCTCCGTAAGCACCATATCGTGGTATTTTCCATATCTTTTGTGCAGTGCCTGTTCCTTTGTAGCTGTGTACACCAATTTCATTCCCCTGTCCTTTGCCAGTTTCATTATACTGTCTATACACAATTTTAGACATTTATGCACATTCCTTGGTTCTGCTGTCTTGTCTGTTACTATCCATTCCATGAAAGCGAACTGTGTTCCTTCTCCAAAATAAATCCCCCCGGCACAAACGGGCTTTCCGTCTACTTCCACTATTATACCTGCAGGTGGTAAGCACTCTTTTGGCACCACACCAAACTCCCAGTCAGTCCACCACTTAACTAGAGTGTCATAATCCTTGTCTCTGTCCCATGGTCTATCTTGCATTTTTTTGAATCACTATCTTGTTGACATTGAATGTTGACTCAAAACAGTAACGCACTGCTTCAGCCACTTCTTGTGCTTTTAATTTTGGTAGATGTTCCCACAACCCTTTGGTCATGTCTGTGTCTACTACATCTGGACAAACATCGTAGACAGACAAGGGTTTTTCAAACAACTCCTCTTGCAACTCATTGATGTATTCCATCAACTCTTTCTTAATCTCACAGTACTGGACATATTCAAATTTTTTCCATACCTTGAATTCATTGTAATCTTTTCCTTCATCAGTACCTGACGTGCTTGTTATCACTGCAACTTTCATGTGATCAAACGAGTGCCTGCCATATATTCTTTTTAGAAGATCCAACTGTCCCTTGCCTGCGTGGGCGTTGATAACAACAAGGCCGCAACCTTCGATCTGTTCCAATATTTTATCTTGTTCCGTAACAATGTCATAACCATTGCTTCTACTCAAACCAATAACTTTGTATTTTTTACTTTCGTAAAGATCAGCGATGGCCTTGCCTATGCCTCTGGTGTGACCTATTATTGCTATCTTATTTTTGTTTTCTTGATTCATATACATCCGCTAAATTTTCCAAGCCCTCAAACTCATCATTGTAGTGTTGGTAATAAGCTTCAAACTTCTCTTTAGTGTATAGTGATTCTTTGTAAAAGTCAATTAATAACGTGGTTCTTTCACTTGGATTGCTGTTGTATCCATTGTGTAGTTGTAAGTCTGGTTGGAATACAAAAGCATCTCCTGATTTCCAGATGTGTTGTGCTTTTTTCTTGGTTTTCAAGTCCATGTAAAACATACCACTGTCCGTTCCTCCGCCGTCGTCTATGCAAAGTTGATATCTCCAGCCTCCTTCGCTATCCTTGTGGTTACCAATTTTCGTGTTTGGTCCCACTGTCATAAAAGCAACATTGGTTTTGTATGGGAATTTCCTCAGTATGCTGTACAGCATGGGATAGTCGTTAAATTCTTGGCCCTCGTATGTGCCTGAACTTATACCCAGTGCTTTCCATTCGCCCTTTACGTAATCACCTTCACGATCTGTGTCTCCTGGATAGAACTTATCCTTGTCTGTGTAATCTTTTGGATCTCCCCTGACACTGTTCGAGAAGTCCTCCGGGTTAAGGAATACTTTGTTGGGTTGTGATTTGAATTCGTGTGCTATTTCCTTGAAATGCTTTTCTAATTGCAGGAAACAATCACCTTGTTGGCCGTAATAAAAACTTTTATCAATCATTGTTTAGTATTGTAACATCATCGACCAGTGTCTGTCTATCATGATCCTGCCAAATACCAAAAAATTTCTCACCAATAGACAATAATTTTTGTTTCTCATCTATCTCAAAGTAATCAGTAAACTCTATACCATTAATAATAATTCTTCTAAGTTCAGATCCAAATACGTAAACTATGTGTTCATCATCTCCTAATGATTTACCATGCTTACTGTCTGCTACTCTCGTCCATGTACCATCTTCTTTGACCATGTGCGTTCCTGAAACTTTAATACCTTTGTAATCAAAAAGATCCTGAATCAAGAACTTACCTGTTGCAAACACAAATCCACCAACTGCAACTTCATCTCTGATGTCTACCTGTTCCACGGCCTTGAAAGAACCATCTGCCATTGTGATCATTGTGCCTGCTATAAAACAACCACCACCGCTTGGTCCTGATCCTGCTGACCCGGAAGTAGTACCACCACTAGCGTTACCAAATCCTGCCGCTGTTGGAACTAAAAGTTGATCTATACCGGCGTTATATAACGCCTTCCATGCACCGCCAACTTTAACATACCCTGCTGTGATTAATTTCCAATCACCGCCAACTTTTACGTATGATGAATTGATGTCTTTCCATGCTCCACCTACTTTAAATTCTGCTCCTACACCTATGTTGAATACTATTGTTGCTGTCCCGTCGGCACCTGTTGCACTTGGATTTCCACCTACTGCCGCTCCACTAACATAAAATGCATTACTTGTGCCTCCTGGCGTTACACCTGAACCGTTGTCCTCTGTACCACCGGCCGCTGTGTTAGATCCTGACTTACCGCCGGAACCTCCAGTATCATTAGATCCACCGGAACCACCTGCACCACCATCAGTACCTCCACCACCAGCACCTCCACCACCACCGTCTCCGGAGTGGCCTGCACCATTCTCTCCCAGTGTTCCTGGTGAATTCGATGTTGCTGTGTTGGTATTAATTCCTGCTGAACCGTTTGAGTTTACTCCTGCTCCTCCACCTCCGCCTCCGCCTCCAGCGGTTGCGATCTCGTTGCCGTCTACCTGGACAGATGTGGCTCCACCACCTCCGCCGCCTGCTCCTGAGGAACCTCGTCCACCTGAATTACCACCAACACCTCCTGAGTATCCTGCTATGCTTTTTCCGTTTGTTCCACCTGGTGCGCCGCCACCTGATGAACCGCCTGCACCGCCACCGCCCACTGCAATAGTGAGTGTCTTGCCGATGTTTGATGTCATTGAAATGCCTGTTGCACTAACGTGATGTCCAGCGGCACCTACGCCTCCAGGGCCAGCCGCATCAGATCCTCCACCGCCTCCTGCGCCGCCCCATAAGTGGACAGCAAGTGAAGTTGTACCAGCTGGTACAACGATAGTGGTTAGTGTGCCTGTGAAGTTGAATGTCCTAGCGACTGCTACCATGGGATTAAGCCTCCCTTACGAACCAGAGATCTCCGTTTGAACCTTGACCTGATGTTGGTACCGAGGTCTCTACGTATCTATTTCCAGCGATGCTGTTGCTACCATCATTGGATATTGTTGAACCACCCCATAACTTCAGTGATTTAGTAAGCTGTCCTAATGTTGTAACATCAGCACTTGTGGTAGATGAAGATGATGTAACAGGATCTCCAGTTACGTTTAGTGTTAGTGTGGTCACTTTCAAGTTACCTGTAGATGAATCTGTAGTCAACGGTTTGGTGCCTTTGTTCGAGTCACCGTCGTCTGTCATGTCTGACAATAGTAATAGTTTAGAATATGTTTGGTTCTCACCTGCAGTCCAACGATTCTCAGATACGTCATAGAATAATCTAGCGTCATCAGTATCACTAGTCTCAACAATAAGTCCTGCGTCCGCTTCTGAACCACCTGAGTTAACTTTAAGGAAAGTGTCTGAATGTTCTACTATGTTGGATGACGTGTAGTTGTATGCACCACTGACATTTATGTTTCCTACTATTGTAAGGTCACCTGTGATGTCTACTCCGCCGTCTGCACCTGTAATTTGTAAAGGTGTTTTAGTTGTTCCGCCATCGTTGATTGTGAATTTTAAATCTTTGTCCTGTGATGTCTGTGCGATTATAACATCGTTGCTTGATACCGTTACTGTAAGTTCCTGTGCATCACCAACTATAACACCCGAATCTGTGTCGATGGTTAGTGCACCTGTAGTGGTGTCTGCCGCATCTGCCCTTAAGAAGTTTCCACCTCCTATAATTGTGCTTGAAGTGTTTGTTGTTTCTGACACATCAATGTTAGCCGCTTGTGTGTTCGTACCGTCAAACACAGCACTCAAAGTTGAGTTGAGTGTCATTCCTGCCTTGATAGAAGCGAAGCCTGTCTGTGTCACGCTTGGTGTGAATGTTTCTTTTGAAAGTATCGCAACCCTTGTGTTTCCTGCGTACATTGAAGATACAACCTTGTCTCCACCTGCACTGCCCAGTGTCTCTATCTTCCAACCTGAAAGCGTCTGTGATGCGGTGTAAACTGGTCCAACTAGTACGAAAGCTGATCCGGTGTAAACATAAAGCTGATCATCATCTGAATCGTGCCAAAGGTCTCCAGCCGATGCTGATGTTGGTTCTGCTGATTGGGATTTAGCCGCCCCTGTGGGTTTAAATGCTGATCCGTCATACACTTTTAATTGTGCTGTGTTAGTGTCGAACCACAACTCACCTGTCAAAGGTGCTGTGGGTGCCGCTGTGCCGGAAGCGTTCTCTAATAATTTTACTAGGTTCTCGTTAAGACCTTCACCAAATCCAGAGAAACTCTTACCAAACAACTGCAACGAAGTGGTGTTGTCTACCGTTCCGTCCGTTATCGTTGTAATTACTGTTCCGTCTGTTTTGTTAATTGTGTACGCCATTTTGTATATTTACCTCGAGATATATTAAGTTGTAAGCACCGGACTACTTGAAAAATAGTTTTGTGTTTCAAAGTTTAAAATTGTGATCAGGTGTTTGGAATTAGTGGTTGATCCGTCACCTACATCCTCTATTGCTTGATTCACTCCATCTACTGCAAGAGTTATAGTTCTTATCGTAGCCGTCTGTGTAACCACTGTTAAAAATTTAAGTGTGCCGTTTTGCATGTTTGTGAAATTTAATGTTACATTAGCATTCACATAGACTTCCGCCCATCTTGAATTTGACATGTCTATTGTTTGATTACTTGTGACTCCCGAGCTTATAGTTCCAACTGATGTGACATCTCCTATGATAGAATTTGAAGTCATGTCTCCGTTTACCTGTAAATCATCGTCTATGGTCACAGCACTTGAGTCTGTAGCACTCAATGCCGTACCTGTCACAGACAGGCCGTCTATGTGGACCGCCCCTGTGCCTGCACCTTTGAGTTCCAAGTTGTCATTGGATCTGCTGGCTATAATTAAGTTGTCATTTATTGTTACACCTTGAGTCTTGATCTCTGTTGCGTCTAATGTGTCTAGGAACGCTGTGGCGAATCTAGTGCCATCAGTACCCACGTTGTATGTGGAATCTGCACTTGGTAGTATTGCCCTAGATGTAAGTGTGCCTGTCAGTGTTCCACCAGCCAGCAACAAGTTTGAACTTGCCGCACCTGTGACTGCTCCTGTCAAATCTCCAATTACGTCACCTGTTAAGTTTCCTATTACGTTACCTGTTAGTGGGCCTGTGAAAGCAGTCGAATTAACTGTTCCGGATACGTCTAATATTGTTGTTGGTGTCGTGGTACCGATACCTATTCTCGATTCTGAACCGTCCATTGTCATCAGGGTAGTTACTGTACCAGCATCATTGAGCTTGAATGTTATGTCCTTGTCTGAGATGATGTTCTGGACCACCACGCCTGAGCTCTCTACTGACATTTTTAAGTCACTGTCTATACCCACTGTCAATCCTGTGTCGTTGACTATTGCAAGAGTTCCGGATGTGGTGTCGTTGATATTCGATCTTAGGTAGTTTGCCGCGGCAATGTTTCCTAGCTTGTCTGAGTCTGACGACACTCCTGCAAATCTCAGATCTGAGATTGCTGTTGAAAGCGTTATACCTTTTGTAATTGTTCCAAATCCTGAGATTGCCGCCTTGGGTGTGAACGTGTCTTCTGAAATTATTGCAATTAGATTCCCATCATTGAACCATTTTGTGACATTTTGTGAACCATCCGTTGAATCTGTTATTGATTCGTAAAGGAATCCGTTGGTGTTTGTGCCTGATGAGGTAGTTGGTCCTATCAGGATGTTTGAAGTTCCGTTGTAGAAGAAAAGCTGTGATGTGTCTGAATCAATCCAAAGATCACCTGTGACCAAATTAGCTGGTGCAGTCGACCCATAAGGCACACTACTTCCTGATGGTACAAAGTTTGCACCTGTGTAGACTTTCAATTTCTCTGCCGAGCTGTCATACCATAACTGTCCCACGATAGGCTTGCTCGGTGCAGATGTGTTTGCAAAATTTTCTAAAAGGTGTAAGAAGTTTTCAGCAATTAATTCACCGTACCCTGCATAACCTTTTCCAATCAGACTTAAATCGGTCTGTGTGTTAACACCACTATCCTGCACAGTGTATGAACTTGGTGTACCTGAACTATTTGTCTTGTTAACTGTGTATGCCATTAGTATCCTGTGTTACCACCTGACGTTGTTCCACTCACTGTGTTTGAAGTTGACAGTGCAGTTGAACTTGTTTCGGTGAATGTTGTTAATGATTGTATTCTCAAAGTGTAATCTATCTGTATCAATCTGTTCAAAGACTTCTGCACAGGGTGGAATATCACGTGTGTCAACAATTTGTTTGTCGATCCGTTTTCTGTTCCTTCCCAACTCTTAAGTCCCAACTCATCAAAGACGTAATCGCCATTGAAATCTGTAGTGTTATCGAATGCCGCCTGTCCAGTGGGCTCACCGTAGTCCAGTGTGCAAGTCACAACGATGTCAGTGTACTTGTTACCTGCTGTGTGTCTCACTTCCATCTTGTTCCTTGTGGTGTCTTTGTTGGTAGCGGAGTTGTCGTCTATGACTTTGTAATATGTTTGATTGTATAAAGTGGCGTTTGTTCCTGTAGAGTTTGGAGTCAGGTATGTAATGATACCTGTTGGGTCTACACTTGTACCACCATTTCCTAGTGCTATCTCATGCACAAAACCTGTCGTCTTATTTGCTAATGAGTTTGCCAGTGCCTGGGACATGTTTTCGTAGTGAATTGCATTTCTCTTGTCAACAATCACCTCACCTGTCTCTGGATCTGAAATCTTGATATGCCCAGTCATCATAACACCTGTGTTATCCTGAGGCTTCTTGTTCTCTTCTTTTGATTCTGTTGGTTTGTTGTCCTGTGTCATCTAGTGTATTTATTCAGGTGCGTTTGTTGGTTCGTTAGCTATGAATTCAGCCTGTTGAGTGGTTGAAGCCTGTAATCCTTTACCATCAGCTGGATTACCATCTGCCGCCGTGTACCATACCTGTCCCTTCTTGTGTAAGATTTTTACCTGTGTGCCAGACGCCGGTACAGAGCTTAAAGTCACTGCTGTCGTGCTTCCGTCCACAGAATAGTTAATAGTTGATCCATCCTCGCTAGTGAGCAACAATCGTTGGCCACCAATGAATATGTCTAACTCACTAGCAGAGGCTGGGGTTTGTGATAGTGCGAACGTTGCCGTACTTCCGTCACCTGTGAAGGTGTTGGTGTACACAGTGTCCGCATAAGGGATGGTTTGAGTACCAGACGCATCTACCACTTCCGTGCCTGATCCATGCTCCTTAATTCCTGTACCAAGTGTCCCACGTCTAAGTTGTCCCAACGTGTTACCTGATTTTGTAAAATATTCTATTCTTTCCTTGTCTATAAACACCACTCCAGGAACGTTCGCGGAAGCGTTCGGTGTTGGCAATAGTGTCGCGTCCTCCACAGTGATGCTCTGTGTTCCTGCTGTCATATCTAAAGTTAATTTTGTTGTTGCAGTCTTAGAAATACGTTTGTAGAATGTCCTGTTCATCATGTCTTTGAAGATCCTGAATCCTGTGGCACTGACCGCTGTGTCTACTGCGAAGTACATCACATCTAATCTGTCAGTGGATGCTATCGTTCTTCCGTTCACCGTTATAGTATTTCCACTCACAGTGTAGTCACTGCCCTGTATCAACTGAACACCGTTAAGCCATGCATAAGTGTAACCTGCATTCAATGTGTCAAATCTCAATTTAAATATACCAGACGGCCTGCCCTCCAAAACTTCCCTTCTCTGTTTCATTCCCAATGCGTTATTGAAAGTTGTTACTGATAACACATCACTTGCACTCAACGAGTAAGGTGAAGTTATGGCACCAGGTACTAGTACTACATCTGCATCTGTTCCTCCGTCTACAAAGTACTGGTGATCAACCAATGTCGATATGCAGATTACATCCGTTGCTGTTGGTACTGATGCTGTAACAAATTCTATATTTTGATTTCCTGTGTCTACCGTGTAGTGTGTGTTTAGATCTTTCTGTACGCCATTCACAAATACTTCTACTTGAGATGCTGACGATATTGTCTTAGAAGGATCAACGGTTGAATCGTCTTCTAGTCCTGACACTACACCATAAGTGTACGTGCTTCCATCACCAACATAGTAGGTGTTGTCAGGTCCTCTAAGGACTCTTCCATTCAATTCCACTATCGTTAGTCCAGAGAATGGACCTATCGCTCCTGGCGGATAAGTTAAACTGTATCTGTTGGTTGAACCATCATAAGTTATTGCCTCACTCCTAACACTAGCAAAGCTTCTAGTGGATGTAGCTGACTTATTGAATCCTGCTATCTGTATGTAAGTGTCTGCACCAGGTGCCGAGTTAAATGTTACTGTGATTGTGTTTGCAGATGTTGATGAAGAATAAGCAGTTGTTGGTACGCCATCTACTGTAACATAAATGTCTGATGACGTAGAATCTAGATTGAATTCGCCCCTAGTAGATGTAAGGAACGCTGTCGTGCTTCCGTCACCTGTGAAAGTGTTCAACACCCTGTAGTTCTCTCCAGATATTGCAAACACTTTAGTCGATATCTGACTGTGGTCAGCCGGCGCTGTGTCGAATGTGATAGTTTTATTAGCAACGTCAATTGTGTAATCTGATATTGTAGAATCCAAAGCACTGCCTTTCTGCACTGCACCGTCTACCGCTACAGTCACAGATCCTAGTGTGCCTGGGTAGTCACCGATGCTGAAAACCGTTGTTGTGCCATTACCTCTGTAATTCTTTTCCGATATGAAAGGTACGCCCGACTCCGGTGACGTGTAAACTTTGATGTCCACTGTGTCGAACATCTGTCCAGGAACAACCTCTTCAGGTGCGTAGCTTGTGTCTGGTGATAAGAAATCATCACCCTCAAGCACTATGTCACTTGGTGCGTGTCCAAGAGCTGAAGTAAACAGTCCGCCCTTGACTATTGAATCTAATGTCCTGTCATCTGTTGGTGTAAGTACACCGTCATCATCGAAAGGTATAAACTCTACAAGTGCATTCAATTCAGGTGTTTCGCTGATAGCAAAGTTTACCGTGGATCCATCACCCCTGATAACATCATTAAGTTTTTTCCTAGTGCTGTCATCTTGCGTGATGTACACTTGATAGACATCAGTGGTTGCAGGAGCAGTGCCAAAATTGTAATCATTGTTTGTTCCATCAGCCCTGAACGCCTTTATCCTGGAATCACCGTAGTTGTCCCAAGGGAAATCATACCAACCTGCTTTATCCCAACCAGCTTCCTGTGAGAACAGCAATCCTGTTACCATTGTTCCGCCATAGTCTACACCAGTCATCACTTGATCAAGTTCGTTGCCTGGCATGCCAGATCCTGGCGTGTAGAAACCTTTGGTTCTGTCTGCCGCTGTCAGTCCAATTTCGTTTCCATACACTTTGTACAGGTTGCCTATGCCCTCGTCAAAGTCTGTTGTCGCCGTAAATGCGTTCGTAACCTTGTAAAGTTGGTTGTTGTGTCTCAAAAGATCGTTGTAGGCATAACTTGTACTCGCTGTCCAATCCGCCACCCTAGACGTACTCGAGACCCTGTCAAATTTTATTGTTGTGTTGAAATCTCTGACCAGATCGTTGTCGAGGTTCGCATAAGCCCTAGCCGTGTCTGTTGGCGTTGAACCATCAGTTGCACCTCCTGTGATCACCACCCTCGGTGTGGCCGTGTAGTTTGCCCCGATACCTGTCACGGTAATTTTAGTGACTGTACCATCCTGTATAGTGGCTGTTGCCGTGGCCGCTGTCACTGTAGGTGTTTCGTATAATTTGTATGCTCCTGACTTAGTCGATGTAGCAGTGATTGATGTGCTTGGGCCATAGAATGTTGTAGTGTAACCATCGAACGTATATGTGTTGGTTGTGCCTGAACCACCATTCTGGCTGTCCCATATCTTTGCCTGTGCCTGACTTGAGAACAGAGGATAGTAGTAACCATAGGTACCCGAAGTTGAACCGCTTGAACTTGTTGCTTGTATTTGGAATGGACCTGTTGATGCCACTGTTCCGCCAACTATTGTCACAGTTGGTGTTTTGGTATAACCTGAACCACCTGCTGTCACAGTAATTGATGTAACGTACTTCTTGTGGTAATTATTCCACATCTGCCATGGATACTCTGTAAGTTTAGCGGTGTCTAAGTCAACGTTCAATGGTCTGATCTTGCCAGTAGTTGTGTCATAGAAGGTTGGATTGTCAAAGTCAGAGAATAGTCCGTCCTGTGTTTCAGTCTTGTCGTAACCCAGTCGGTACTCTCTTAATTTTGTATGGAAAGGTTTTACCTCATTGATGTAACTCTCTATCCAACTGTCAGTTCCTGTGGTGTAAGTTTTTCTCTGATCCAGTTGTCTAACTGAATTCTTAACATTAATGAATGACGTCTTGAACATCCAGTCAACATAGGTCTGTTCCGAAAGAACTTTCCTTAGTCCAGTAAAGAACAATGTGTTATACTCGATGGCTAAATCGTTAATGAATAAGTCATCCCTCAATGCCGTTAAAATTTTCCTTGTCTCTGTGCTTGGTTCTTGGTCAAAGAAGTTGTCATCAAAATTATCAGCGCCTGCATAGCCCGTGGCGTCCTGTGAGTAATCATACAGTTTAGTGCTTAACCTTATTGTGCCATTTTCTGTACCAACGTTTGTGTATCCGTCTGCAGTCTTCATGAAAAGTTTCCATCCACCTGTGTCAGCACTTGTGACCTTCACATGTTTGCCTATTGCTAGGTCAAGCGAGTCAAGTTCGTATTGGTAGGTGACCTGTTTGTCTATCTTGGTGTTCTCACTATGAAGCATTCCGTGAACTGCAGGATCTGTACCGTACCAATCTGTGTAACTCCAATATGCTGAAGTGTTGTACGTCTGTAGTTTTGTTCTAGTAAATTCTGTGCCGTCCCATGTGTATATTGCCCAATAATTGTTCGCCGTCTCATCTGCTTTAACCAGATACTTTACACTGCCTGATAGGTCTGCTGTGTTCAAGTAAGTCAGTTCTGCGTAAGTGTCAATTGTTGCGTCCCACTCCAGACTCTGTGCAGTTGGTTCAGGTTCTTTTGAATCTAAGTTCGTTAAGTTTATTTGCCCAACCAATTGATTCTTCTTAAGAACTGTGTTGGAGTAATCAATTATTTCTTTAAGTGCCGAGTACCTGTTGACATACCAGCTTTGTCTAGGTCTCACATTGTTTCCGTATCTCTCGTTGACTGGCAACTCAGGATCAGGCACAAGATCTCCTGTATCATTTTTTCCTATTAGCGAATCCCACCAACGTGCTTCTACCCTGACACCTGGTCTGAAATCTTCGTCTCCCTCTCTAACCAACTTCCAGATGCTGTGTGCGTCGCCTTCGAAGGCATTTGTCCTAATGTCTATGTTTAGAACTATGTCGTCATTGACTAGATCGTTTACATTGAAGATTTGCAGTTTGTTTGTGTCAGTGATAGCATAGTATTTGATATCAAAACTAATTGGATTGGCTATAAGGTTGGCCACAAAGGCCACTGTGTTCTTTCTTTTTCCATTTTGGGGTAGGGTAGATTTGCCCTTGACCCAGTAGTAATAGTAGTTCACGAATCTGTCTAATCTCGAATCGTATCTCTGCTTGACAGTGTACTGTGAATCATCACTGTACAAAGGAGTTCCAGAAATTGTATCTGTGGTTCCTTCGGGTCTCAGAATCCATTCACTTGGAAGCAATTGGGATTCAGTCCATTCATACACATCCACACTTGACCCTGGGAAAAGTTTACCCCAGTTGTTTTGTCTGTACTCCTGTGTATCTTGTTCGTACCATAACCATTTCACTGTTGACAGATCCCACCATACCTCTCCTAGGTGCTCCTCCGCCCATGGTGTTTTACTATTTGCATTGCTTCCGACGTTGTAAGTAGCCGGATCCCACGCTGTCTTGATATCTATCTCTCTGTCTGCGATACCTAGTATTCTTCCTTTGACTGGATCATATAGGTCATAATGATCTCTAACCTGTTTACTCTTATTGTTGAACTCAAAAACTTGTCCTAATTTTTCTATGTCTATAAATGCCGTCTCCGTCACTATATTTTTCCAAGCATACTCGCTATTTGTATTCAAATCAAAATTTGTCACCGTGCCGTCATCGACTATTCCAGCGTTACCCTCATCTTTTGGTGAGCCAACCAACACTTCATTGTCTATCATGCAGACTCCACGTCCAAAGTCGTCGTTCCCAGACAGGCTGTCGGCAACCAACATGTCGTCTATTACAAATTTTGTGTTGTACATTGTGGCAGTAAATGCACCACCCGAACCCGTATTAAGGTCCACTACGTCGGTATCTTGTAGGTCAAAACTAGTCTCTCCGGAGTCAAACTTCATCTCCCTAAATGTGGCAAACTGTTCTGCCCCTATGACCAATCTTTTCCCTGCTTGATTGATATCAAGAGTGGTTCCAAACTTCATGTTGTTCTGTGTTTCCGGTGCCAGTATGGTTTGCTGTAGGGTGTAAGTGTTTGTTGATTCGTCCGCATTCCACTTGTAGTAGTAGACTGCTCCACCATCTATCTGACTGGTACTGCCGTCATCCACACCCGGTGCACCTATTATTAATGTTGTGCCATCCTTGCTCATTGCAATACTTTCACCAAACCCTATGTTCAATGACGAGCCGTCTGCTGATACTCCTGTAAGCGTCTGTGCCAGTGCGAATGAATTCTGTGTGCTTCCATCATTGCTCTGTGAAGTCCTTGTGAATATCTCTACCTTGCCGGCATTGCCTGGTGCCAGTGAACTGACTGCCAATATATCGCCGTTGTCATTTGCGGCCAATCTGTGTCCAAACCTGTGTCCTGCGCCACTGTCAGGTGCTTCAATTGTGTAGTCCTGTGTCCAGGTATCATAAGTTGAGCCGTCCGCTCCAACACCCCAAGTGTACATGTAAACTCTTCCCTGATCACTATCATGCCCTGGTGCTGATATGAAAAGGTATTTGGTCGGTGTTGTCCTCACAGAATCTGTGCCTGGTTCCGATATCTTGTGTTGCCACCCAAAGTTCAGTCCGTCATTTGACGTGGAACCATCTGTTGGTGGAGATATTGTGCTCAGTAGTCCGTATGCGAATGTAGCCGGATTCCATAGATATACTTTTACCAGTCCACTGTTTAACTGCCTTGTGCTTCCGTCTGAATCAAGTGTGTTGGTATAAGGTGCTCCTGCAACGATATAGTTCTCATCTGTACTGATAGATAGTGATTCACCTAGTCTGCTGGTGTTGTCGTCATTCTCTGTCATCGTGGCTGTTGCTTGTGTTAAATAATTTGTACCTGCAGTTGTTGAACTCCTAAACAAGAAAGTTATCTCTCCTTGCCCTTTACCTGGAGCGGCAACAACTATAGATCTTCCATCATTACGTGCCACTATCCTGTGTCCAAATTCCTGTTCTGCGGTGCTGGTATCGGGCGAACGTATCAAACTTTTAGTGTATGGATCTTGCTTCTCGTACACACGCCATAGGCCTGAACTGTCTGCGTCTGCGAATACCTTGTCTCCAGCTTGATCTGTTGTTGTGTTCCTATCTCTATAGGCACTGTAATCAATGAGATCGTTAACGTTGTCCATTGAGTTCAATCTCACAGACACGAATTTGTAAATGTTACCATAGCTGTCTGCTGTTGATCCATCTTCTAGTGCCGGTATGAAACCCACGTTGCCTGTGTAATCTATGATTACGGCTTTGTGACTTGGTGTTGCTTTAACTTCATACACACCGTTTAGTGTAGTCTCTTCACTGTTAGAGATCGCAAAGTAGTCGGCCTGTGTGGTTGATGATCCTGCTGACAGATTATGAGATCCAGTAAATGTGATCTCCAACTGTGCGTCCTCGTTGATCAGTGTTAGATTTGCTATCTTTATGCCTGCACTTGTGATCCTAAACACGTCCCAGTCTTTGTTGCTCTTGTTTGCAACCCAGACGAGATCATTAGCAGTGATCGAGTTGATATCAAGATTGAGAAGGCCTGTCACATCGAATGCGGTGTGTTGTACCTGAGTCAATTGTGGATATCCTGCCGTTTTGAAAACCTGTGCAATATCCCTGCTTACACCTTCCTTGGTGTAGTCCATTCTGCTGAACGTACTAGTTGCTGTGTAGTCAATAGGTTTGTAGTAGAAATCTATTTTCGCTATGCCTTTTGACCCTCTGTATGACACTGTGTCGTTGCTGTTATCTAAAAGTTCTATGCTCTGAGGATTTTTCCTTATCTCATTGTCTTTCAGTACTATCTGTACATTTTCGGTCAAATCAGTATTTCCAAAATTGCCTGTCCTTATCATCCATTCAGGATAAAGAGCTAGATTTATATCTTCTCCCTCGTACTTGGCTTTCAATATTTTGTCTATGGCGTTCTGTGTTCCCTTTTCTCTGATGTAACCTTGATAAAACTTGTACTGAGACACATCGTTAACGAAAAGGTTTTCTAAATAGTCCCTGCTCTGATATCCTATCAACCTCTGGGCCAGCTGTTGTTGTGATTCATCAAAGTTGTTGCTTTCAAGTTCATAGAAATCGTTGAATTGAGCTATCTTGTATTCGAAGTTTGGAATAAGTTGTGGTGCTGGTTTGTTATCCTTCTGTGTCCAGTTTGCAGTTACAAACGTAGATGCGGAATTGTGATTTATCTTAGCAACATAAAACTTGCCTTGGTATTCAACACTGTCTCCTATCCTGTAGTCTGTATTGGCCAACCAATATGTGACCTGTGCGGCATCAAACACGAAACCTGGTGCATAGTAGTCACCGTTCCATCCTGCGGTCTTCCACCCTACTAACTTCAACCTCTGCTGTCTGAAACCAGTCGATGGCTCATAAATTATGTCTGAGAACACTGTGTTGTTGTCAAAAAGTAATATGTGTTCTTTCTGCACTGTGTTCAGTGCTATATTGTATAACCCTACTGTGTCGGATTTAATTGCTAGTTCGAAAGTCTTTCCTATCCTTTTAGTTGACAACTGGCCAATGTCTATCTTCCTACCACCTGAATCAAGTATACTGTAGTCTCCTGACAGATTCCTTAACTTTCCTACCACACTGTTTTCAGTGTCCAGTTCAAAGCCGTCTGCGGCCGGAGAAACGGTTACGGCCGATCCTGGTGCCCATTCCTGGGTTGTCCAGAACAAGAACTCCCTTACTGCATTTTCCCAGTTCAGTGTCTCCTTAAGCTCTTTTGAAAACTTGTTAAATTTGAATCCTTGTGATTCCAGCCAGTGTCCGTATCCAAGCAAGAAATCCGTAACATCTTGTATTGTGTTAAAAACGTATCCATAAGGAATAGTCTGTGTGATTTCTTGATATGTTGCATATCTTTTCACTTGCAACGAACCTTGCACCGATACCGGTGATTCAGTAGCAGTCTTTACAGGATAGTTAAAGTTGAAATATGGTTTGACTGTGCTGTAACCTAGCACTTTGTATCCACCTAACACAGTTGATCCATCTTTACTGATGTCTGTGTTCTTCTCAATTAGTACTCCAGAGTAATAAAAACTCTCTACAGGGTTGGATGTCCTGAATAATATCTTATAGTTCTCGTCAGGAATAAATTTAGATCCTGATGTGGATCCAGGTGAAACACTGTCTGTTAGTACTTTAATGTTTTCTTTGTCCGTGAATCCGCCTAACTTGTAAGACAACTGCACAGTCAATGCTTTCATCTTGTCGTAGTAGAAAGATTTAGCATTGAGATTTTTTGACACCAAGTGGTTAACAACGTAAGGTTGGTAACCTGCTGTCTGATATCTCGTTGTGATACCTGTTGCTGTATCTGTTTTCGTTTCTAAGTGGTACTTGGCAGTTGCCAATGTCATCCTTAAACCTGTGTCGGCATAAATTTGATTTCCAGATACGTTTGTTGTAAGCCTAGACGGATCAAAAAAGTTTGTGAAGAATTTTGCTGGTTTAGTCAGAGCAAGTGTCTTCATTGCAGTGAATGGGAATGAGCTAGATCTCCTCCAGGCCGTCTCCGCTGGTGCCTGATCTCCGAACTTCCAAGCATTCTGTCTACCCGGTATATCATAATTTGCAACTAGTCCTGCCGCCAAAGGATCTAAAAGATTACCTGATGCATCCACTGGTAGATATGACTTGATTCCTGGTTTGCCGTATCTTCCCGGCTCGGTTTCAATCGCAGTCCATAGAACGTCATTGGCTGATGTATAAGGTGCTGGTCCGTAAAGTGTCTCCCAATTGGTTGGCTTCTCTGAATGCCCAAACATCTCCCATGGTCTCACATGAGGAGCGTCTGTGTCATAGAAATATTTGTATATGCCTCTCCAGTGTCCCGGTAGATTTTCACCTATCAGTCTGCCTTTCGATCTGGCGTAGTTATACGTGAACGGTGATCCTTCTGTGAACGCAGTGTTGTTGATGTACTGTATGTTGTTCCTGCCCGCCCATTGGTAAAAATCAGGACCCATCACACTATCGATTTGATTCAATGTGTATTCTGTAGATCCAAATGCACTTGGCGTCACGTCATTGATGTCTATCAAACTTGCATCATAAGATGTTTTAAGATTGTTATAGATTCTTTTCTCTAATTCTAAAATAAGATCATCACGTTCGTCGCCGTATGCTTTGATAATAGACCCGTCGTGCTTCCTGATGACTGTAGTGTCTGTGAGAAACGTTGTGTCTGTAAATGTTTCTGGAGTGTATTTTGGATACATGCCCAATTTGGTAGGCGATGGAGGCATGTAACTGCCTGTGGTGTCCTCATAATCTTTTATAACAACTGTGTCGCCTTCTACTAGGGCCTTTGATATCAAAACACTGTCATCGACTGTGCTGAAGTTGTAGTCTGTGCCTAGCAACAATTGAACACCGTTAAGGTATACATAAACTGCTCTATTGCTTGTTGTCGTGATGCTGTGTTGCGAATCTAATGCATATTCTGTTTGAGACGCACCCATAACTGTGTATGATCTCGTAGCTACATTCTCTCCCCACCCTATCATGTCTTCGTAATAGAACGGGAAACTGCTGTTCCTTCCCGGAGTGATTGCAGTTATGATTTCGTCAACCCTGTCAGCGGCCACACCTTCATACGCTGTTGCCATGGCATGTGTCAGGAATGCGTTGTACCATTTCTCGTACTCACGGTTAGCGTAATCGATCGCTGTGATGGTGTTTGCATCTTGATCTATAATGTTGAACACAGCAGGTAGCAATGGTGCTTCATGTTGATGTATGCTACCACCTTTAAGTCTAGCGTCCGGTTTGTCCCTTAGATTTGAAACACCCGGGATAGCGCCTGTGACATCTTGATTTCTATCTAGTATGTCTCTGACGTGATTTAAAATTTGTCCAAATGTAAAAGTACCCAACTGTTGGTTGAGACTATTTGTTGATAAATTTTGTGGCACCTCGTATATGCCTTTGTCGCTTATCTTGTCGACACTGCTGTAGCCTGCTATCCTGATCTGATCGTCTACTTCCAGCTCATTGTTCAACTTGACGTATCTGTTTGTTGTACCATTGACTAGTGTATAGTCAGTGGTCAATGTCTTTCTTATTCCATTCACAGATACTGATATCTCTAGATCGGTCAGTGTAGCTGAATTCTTGTAGAAGTCGATAGGGAACAACTGTTTCTCTGTGGCATCTACTATGAAGGTCCTTACCACACGCTGTTTACTGTCAGTTGTTCTTTTGATCCAAGAACTTCTAGAGTTGTGCGTAGTACGGCCTGTTGTGTAGTGTAAGTGTCCTTCTCCTAATCTTTTAGTGACAGTAGTTGTTCCACTCTTGTAGGTGAAACTGCCCGATGTATGATCCGAATCAAAAACTATATCGCCAACATTGTTTATGGTATTGTATTTGACTTTAATTCCTAACACCGTATCAGTTGTTGCAGTATCCGACGTTGCGAATTCAAACACCTTGGCTCCTGCGAATGAAGAGTTTGGATAAGTTGTTGCATCATCGAATGACACGTGATTGTTGTCAAACATGCTGAACAATGGTTGTTGGTTAACTCCTGTCTTCTGTTGTGATTCAGTCCATGAAGTTGTTGCAAGGTCATAAAAGAAAGTTTTTCCTTGATTATTTGTTCCAAATTCTATGAACACACTGTCATTCTCTCCTGGTCGACCATCTGCTTCTTCCGTTAGTGATATGACCTGTGAACTGTCTCCTGTATTGGCAAAGCTAACTTTGTATATCCTGCCCTTCACCGTTGGGTCAGTGTCCGCCGCAAATATGACTCTCATGCCTTCCGCCAGTGCAAGACCATCGACTATGTAACCTGTTTGAAGCACAATGTTGCTGAATGCATCCGTGGTCACTGTGTCGTAAAGCGTCACCGACCGCTTGGCCACTGTTCCGTGATTGTAAAGTGCAAGTCCAGAATCAAACTCTATGATCGGTCTCTTTGCCCTGTCGTCTTCGTTCAAAGTCGGAGTGAAACCTCCCACTCTAGCTGTTTCCTCGATGACAGATTTGTGGAACCATCTGTTGTACCTAGACCATGCGTTTTGATCCAATGAATCTCTTTTAATAGTGATGTAGTCTGTGGTTTCTGGAGTGTAGTACGCCTTTGCATATGGTCTCGAATCGTAACCTACCGAATCATAAAGTATAGTGGATTCTGCGGCATAACTGGCAGGAGTGATAAGATCATCTACGTCTGTGAGCGTGATCGCTTCACCAACCCCTTCTACATAATACTCTTTGTTTTGATATGCAGTTGGAACCAGAGAATTAGTGAACTTGACTTTCATTCCGTTCGAAAGATCCAGTGTCCTTAGGCTATAATTTTTAACACCTATTAAATCATTCTCAGGATCTATGTCAACTGTGGTAGTGATATCTCTGATCTGTAGTATGCCATACATGGCATCATGATTGCCACACTGATAATATAAAGTGTCTGGTGCACCTGTAGTAGGCACTGTGAATGTCACGGTTCCGTAATCTGCTCCGTTGTTCGTTACACCCGTATCAAATATAGTAGACGTTGACCCGTCCTCAGACACCTTGCTCTTGTAAGGTTCTGTCATGATCCAGAAAGGATGTCCTTTGACATTTAAATTGAATTTGTAGGTGTTGCCCCTGTACAGTTTCAGGATTGGATTTCTCTCATTTTCCCTGTGTGGGAAACCGTAAGCCCTTGCAGAACTTCCGTCGTCTTCTGCTATCTCTACATTGTATTCTGCCACTGCTGATGGTCCAACAGAATCTATCTCAATAGATCCAAGTCCTTCCGGCACCCAGTAGTACTCTCTGTAATTGACCAATTTGTCGTAGTCAATGGCCGGGTTCCAACTGTACACTGTTTCTTTGTTTAATTTGTCGTGATTGTCAACATTACCACCGAAATACTTGATCTGGTTGATGTAGTCGTCATAGGTACCTGTGAATTTAACCTGGTCCTCTGGGTTTATTGACGTGGTGTCTTTGTCCGTGTAGGTGACAGCTGGTTCCAGTTGGTATGCCATCCTATCTCTGCTTGTAGCAGGCAAATATCTGTCATTGACTTCTCTAGTGTAGGAATCCTGCCTGCCTACGAAGCCGTCTAGTCTTTCAAGTGAACCTTTCTGCACCAATGGATCTAGTGTACTTGCAAGAAATCTCTGGTTGCTGTCTGTCCTATAAAAAGCAGGAAGATGTTGAACAGTCCTTCTGTACTCGTTAGAACCTTGCTTTACAACTTCATTATTTGTTAATGGATTTGTCGGATTGTCAGCCATTAGTATCCTGATCCACTACTGCCGGAACTTGAACTTGAGCCGGAACTTGTTGTAGTGGAGCCTGATACTGCTGATCCTGATGTGGATCCTGATGTAGTGTTTGTCGTGGCAGTTGATGTTGATGTAACCACAGTGCCTGAGGACGCCAGTTGATTGGCCCCTAGTGCAGTTATGATAGAAACATCATCAACGGTGGCCCCACTGATAAAAATTTCGTCCGCCGCTGAATTCAGCTGGAATAAAGATCCAAATGTCTGTCCTGATTGATTTGGTACAATAACAACAGTCAATAAGTCTGGAGCCAGTTGGTTATGGACGTAAGCGGCTAATTCTGTAAAATAAAATGCATCACCAAAATCCCAGTTGTCCAATGCAAAGAATTCATTTATTGCGGCAATTACACGTGTTTTTATAACTGCGTCTGATATGTTTGTCTTAGAATTTTTGACAACTTTGAACGTTGCTTGTAGTTGTTCTTCTGCATTCGTGCCAAACAGTATTTTGTATTTCACTGGATGATACACTATCTGATCAGAAAGTGATTTCAAAGGATTAAGTGTGCCTGCATAACTGATCCTTAATTGATCCGCTGTAGACGTGTCAGGCATAGTGCCACCGTCCTGTAGGTAAATCCTAAACAGGTTATCATAAGTCCTTTCCAATAGGTATACATCTACAATGTTGGAGACACTTGGATCTATTCTCGTTTCCTGTCCTGCATGGTGTTTGTATTGAAAATTAATAGAACTCCTGCCTTTCCTTGCAATATAATCGGTACTTGTTGTAAGTGTATTCGTAGTTGAACTGTAAGACTTTATCACATCTTCGTCCAATGAATAGAAGTAAAACAACTGGCCGTCCGTGTAATTTCCAGTGCTAAGAGTTATGTCGGCTTCATTTTTGCTAACAACGAAATTAGATGAAGCGTATGGTCTGAATCTTTCTATGTTGTTGTAGGACAGATATTTCTCAAAGTATACAAATTTAGTAGACTCTGAAACTGTAGGTTCTACAAAGATATCAAATATTTCTGGATTATCGACGACTCCATCGTCATCATCATCAAAGAAACCAACTTTAATTTTCCTGTTGTCCTGGAAGCCGTCTGCTTCTGTCACTGTGTCTACCACCTGCCAACTAATAGGGTAACCTATGCTGTTGCCTGATGAAACAATGCTGTTTGTCTTTAATATTTTGACTGTGTCTTTCACACTCTTCCCGGTCTTGTAGTCGTAAATTTTTTCTTCAAGATCATAGTGGAACTTGTTCTGTGATTCTGATTCAAATACGTAATCCAACTTCCTGTATTGCACAGTGTAGGTGTTTCCGTCGTTAGTGAAATAGAACCACCAACTTGCATCTGCGTTAGTTCCTGCTGTGTTGCCTTGATTACCTAGGTCGAAAACTGAGCTGGTTGATAGGTTTGTTGAAGTTATTATCTTCCATGTTTCTGTGTCTATATCATATCTAAGACCAAAATCTTCATAGTCCTCAATCCTCTCAATGATATCTGATTCCAGTGTAGATGAAAATGCTGTTGTTAGGTTTGGAATAATTGCATTTATCACAGAACCATCTGGCACTGTGTTATTGAGTGTCACAGGTCCTACACCTGATTCTAAATTTCCTAGTCCGCCGTTTGCACCATCTAGGACTACTGCACCTATCTTGGCCCATACTCTGTCTTCTGCATTTTCCGTTGTTGAAGTCACTAACGTGCCGTTCAAAAACTTTCTAGTGTCAGGAGAAGTGAATTTGATCAATGCTCCAGGTTTTGCGTACTTAAAATTGGACGTGGCCGAATCACCTAATGCTAGGGCACCGCCTGATGTGAAATATCCAGTGTTGGTGTTGGTAGATGTGGTTGTTGAGTTCCATGTTGTAGCAAGTGTGCTTACATCCTTGGTAGCATATTTCAAATAATAGAACTGCCTTGCGTATGCAGTTTTTAATTTGGCCTCTACTGATTTGTCTATCGTGGACTGTATGTCACTCCTGTTATTGAACGTGAAAGTGAACTGCTGTGTTGATTCTTCCCTGTAAAGTATTCCATCCTCTGCGAACACACTGACGTTCGAGTATGCACCTGTTGGATCGAGAATCTCTTTGGCTCTGCTTATCCCTGACGCTGATCTGTTCACGGATCTTACTTTCACTATCTCCTGTGAAGCTGACAAAGGAACCACTTGGTAGTCCTCGGCAGTTATCATCCTGTTCTGTGAATAGTAAACCTGTGATGCTTTTTCTTTTATGGAATCGTTGGATTCTGTAGCGGCCGAGTTGTACACACTGGATTTAAGACTTACACTAATTGACAATGATTGCTGTGCACCGTTGGCGTCCGTGTATGGCACAGTCAATTGAACGTTCTGCATGTCAGCTGATTGTATGGCAAACTTGGCATTGTCGCTGACCCTGTAGTACGTCCTGAAACTGCCTAGTGGTATGTTTGAGAAGTTTCCGTCACCAAAAACTAAATCTACTGCATCATTATTTTTAGTAACCACATTGTAGGTATTTCTTTCGCCTTTAGCTAAAGAGTTATAAATTGCATTATTTCCAGACAGGGCAGGAACCTTGGTCCATTCCCCTGATAGCTGTCCAAACTGGTCTAACTTATAAAGCCAAAAATCCGAGTCGTTGATGTTTGTTGTTTCCAAACTTTTTATGTAATTGGTCACTGACGTTTCAACAGCAAACTCTTGATTTTGCATTCTGCCTTGTTTGAAAAGGAAGAAGAATCCTGTGTTGTTTGAACTGTCTCCAGAACCGTCTGTCCTGTATGTGTATGTCAGTCCCGTGCCTGGCACAGGCGATGATTCATAAATTGAGTCAGAATCTGTTATCGTGCTTGGCACAATCTCAAACTGTCTAGATATGCCTCCAACACTTTTTGTAAAATTGAATATGGGTAGATCTAATTGATTAGAACTCAGTGTATATACTTCTGTGTCTATGCCGCCTATTTTCCCAGACTCCCTTGGATTGCCAAACAATTGTCCCGTTTGATTTGCCGCATTAAATATGGCTGTGAACTGCTCTCTGTAGTTGGCATTTGCAGAATCATTCCATATAATATTTGAATTTGATAAATTTGTACCTGAACTGTCTAGTACATCTTGTGTTGTAGATACGCTATCTATTTTCAGAAGTCCTGTTGCAGGTTTGTTTCTCTTGGCGTTGTAGTTTATTAACCTAGCAAGTCTTAAAACGCTATTCCTTCTTTCCGCAGTTTCGAGAAAGTTCTCTCTGGCATTCAAGTCAACCCTGAAAGACAAGGCCTGCGAGATGTATGCTATCAGATCTATCAGTGCCACGTACTCCGAACTCTCTACAAAGTCATTGAAATCATCTGGGTAGTTCTCACGGAGATAGGCAACCATGGTCCTTCTCAGTGTCTCGAAATCGTATGACTTGAAATCCGCCTGTTGGAATGCCTGGTAGATCTTTCTCCAATCTTCCGCTACTAGTAATCTGTTTTGTCTATCTGTTGTGGCCATTGTGTATACAACGGTATTTATGTGTTAGGAAATGTGCGTATATTAAGATAGACGCAATAGTGAGTTCTCATCGAAATTGAATCTCAATTTCTCCGTAATGTTCAGTGGCACATACGTTATAGTGGCTTGTATGGCTATGCCCTTGTCCGCTTCTGTTACCAATATTTCCTCTGTGGCGATACGTGGATCTGCGTTGAGATTGGCAGTGATGTCATCAACTATGGCGTCTTTAAGTTGCTCTGTGAATGGTTCGAATATGGCGTCATATATTATAGTGCCAAACTCTGGGTTCTCGACCCTCTCGCCCTTACGTATGCTTAGTCTGTTTATGAGATCCTGCTTGGCGACCTCGAAGTCATACAGTTTGAAGTTCTGCTTGTCCGCACGTGAACTGAAACCCTTGAAGGTCACCGTCTTGTTTGATAAGCCACCTGCTCCTGATCCTGAATCTCCGTATGCCATATACTGTATTTACTCCCTAAAATCTAAAGAAATCCTTCACTGCACTGATGCCTGCGTTGACAACAGACGATATCTGTCCTTGGATGAAATTGATCACTTGTCCTTTTGGATCTTGAATAAGTTTCTGTATCTCCGTGGCCTTGCCTACAAGGTCGTTTAAATTTTTAAGGGGCAATTTGATGTTGTCGTTAAGTTTGACCACCTTGCTGAGTTTGTCTGCCACTGCCTTTATACTTGGTTGTTTCAACAGTTCCGCTTTGATAACTTTCAATTCCGTTGCTGATAGCCCTGGACTGCTTGCCTTGATCTCTGCCATCGCTTCATTGATGAATGCTTTTGTTCTTTGGGTACTGCTCTGCCTGTCATATGGTTCGTGGGTAACGAAGTCAGACACAGTGGTCTTGTTCTCTATCTTGTTGGGTTTTCCCTGTGCCAATGCATTGTCGTCATCTATGTCTATCAATCCTTGCGTGACCTTGATTCCCACAGCATCTGGATTCAACCAACTAGGTCCCCATGTGCCACTGGCACCAACTGAATTGAAATGCACCTGTGATCCAGCTAGGTCAATCCTACCTGATGCACCGTGTGCCTGTGTGCCGTTAGTGAAAGATGTTATGCCGTCCCTGGCATAATTTCTAACACTGCCTTTCTGTGAACTGTTCAGTATTCCTTTTTCTCCCATGGCGAACAGGTAACCTTCAGCGTTAAGAGCCACATTAGTCTCAGATGTGAAATT
>Ga0307488_10000154_pt1 | contig 50622 bp, 52 predicted proteins | sample SB02metaG_FD_202248 | JGI IMG/M metagenome (GOLD analysis project Ga0307488, IMG submission 202248) | Sea-ice brine microbial communities from Beaufort Sea near Barrow, Alaska, United States - SB 0.2 | ecosystem: Environmental > Aquatic > Marine > Coastal | place: USA: Alaska | collected... | reverse complement strand
ACTGTTTGATGCCCTGTATGGAGTGCAGTCAGCAAGTCTTACCACTACATTAAGTGCAACAGAGTCCAAGACTGTTTGCCCACTGTATAAATCGCCCAATACAAGACTCAAGACTGACCCTTTCTTTTCTTCATCGGAAGGCTACGCAGTGCGCAAACGTTTTGGACAAGTGCGATACCGAAAGTCTGGGGGGAGGAAGAGTCGTGGTTGGTTTGTGCGACGTTCTCGCGCGAGCGAGCGCGAGTACCACCGGACACACGAACACTACCAACGCGGGCGTGGTTTGGGACCCCAAGGAAACCTCGATGTTCGTGTTGCGCCCGTCGCACGCGATGGCGAGTAAACTGGGCTAGCTGGTTTATTGGGTCGATGGAGTTTTTAAGAATCGTACAGCAACGCACTCTCGGAAGCCTCGACGCACAACGACGCGCACACGACACCCTTCTCATGTCCTCCGACGCAGCACATACTGTCATGACTGGCGCGAGCGGTGATATCGCGACCGTATCCACTCCCGCGAGCCTTGCTGACGCACAAGAAGCCATCCCCGGCCTTCTCGACGACATCGTCGTCGCGCACGTTCTCAGAACTGAGCATTTCGACGATCTCGCACGGCTCCCAGCGGTGAGCCGCGCGATGCGCGATGCGGTGGCGCCGACGGGGCTGCGGTTTGTGGAGCTTCCTGAATATACGGCCGCAGCTCTCGGATGTTTAAGCGCGTTTCAGCGCCTGCAACGGCGAGGTCGCCTGACGCGTCGAGATTACTTTTGTCAGGCAGCGGCGAGGGTTGGAAATCTCGAGAAGTTGAAGGAGTTTCGCGCGGATGACACACCGTGGGGGTCGACGTGTTGGGCGGCGGCAAGTGGCGGGCACCTCAAGGTGCTGCAGTGGGCACGCGCGAACGGCTGTCCGTGGAGCGAGTGGACGTGCTCGAGCGCAGCGAGGGGCGGGCATCTCGAGGTGCTGCAGTGGGCGCGCGCGAATGGCTGCCCGTGGGACCAGATACGTGCTCGGATTCGGTGGAGGGCGGACAGCTGGAGGTGCTTCAGTGGGCGCGCGCGAACGACTGCCCGTGGAGCGAAAACACGTGCATGTGGGCGGCAAGGGGCGGCCACCTCGAGATTCTCCAATGGGCGCGCGCGAATGGCTGCCCGTGGAACGCGGAAACGTTTTGTATCGCGGCGAGTGGCAAACACCTCGAAACGGTGCGATGGTTGATCGCGAACGGGTGCCCACGGTGATGAGACCCGAACCTTATGGCATCAAAAACTCTCTCCTCAACCCTACTTTTTTTCCTTCTCCTTCTCCTCTTCGATTTCCGTTTTACATAAAGGACACACTTTGTTGTTTTCCACCCACGGGGCTAAGCACTCGCGGTGGAACTCGTGTCCGCACCGCGGCAGGACGAACAGGTCGTCGTTTTCCTCAAACGCGCATCGGCAAACCGCGCACTCCTCGTCGTCGCACTCGTCGTCATTCTCATTCATCGCGCAGTCACCGACCGACTGTTTGCCACTGCGTACCAAATACGTTTTCTTACGTAACGTCGCCATCCCCGCAATCGAAAGTCCTTTGCTTTGCGTCCCAATGGTTTCGCCGAGTTCGGTGAGTTCCTCGTACGTCATCTGGTCAACGTCAACGCCCTGTGATTGTTACACGAAAAGTGTCAGTGTTGTGTATCGCGATGTATGGACAAACAGTCAGGGCATCCGGTGACACGTCCCTTCCCAGGACGAGTATATCGCGTGTATTGGACGATGTATGGACAACAGTCACCGTAATCGGTCTGAACAGTCACCAGCTGAGAGGTAAAACAGTGCGTGGATTTGGGAAATACAAACGTACCTCGCCGTTGTCGTCGTCCACACCCGCCAACGCAAACATCCGGTGCTGCCACTCCCGCGTGTCCTCTTCCATTAACTGCCGCGCCAACACGAGGGAAGGGTCTTCCGGAGAGGTGTTTTCGTTGTTGTTGTCGCCGAGCGCGACGCCATCGCCGCCGGGCACGCGAAAAACCGCGTCAGGCGACGCGCCCAGAGATTCAGACTGGTCCGCTAGTTGGTCGTTTCCTCCTCCATTTCTGCCAGGCGACCTGGAAGCTTCGTAAAACGCGCGTTCCTGTTCCTGAAGCAACTTCGCGAACGCTATGGAGGAGGCTTCCTGTTTGTGTGTATTTGTGGGGTGAAGAGGCGGTGAGTGTTTAGTCTGGCGCGCGAAGAATCGAGAGGAAAAGAACCGCGTCTCAAAAAGCCAAAAAAAAGCCTCCGAGGGGAAACAACGACAGTCGTCTCGTTAGGTAACAACAACCGATCTGCGGGGAAGTGGAACGTACGTCCGCGCGGTTTGACGACGCTTCGTTGGCGACCGCTGCTACGTCGGTTTCCTCCATGGTTTCGTCGTCGCTCGCCTCGGATTTGACCGGGGATGAGGGTGTTTGAAAGGTGCGTAGTGTAGGGTCGTGACCCGTGGCCCCGAGTGGCGCTTGCGACGATCTACTTTCGATTCTTCCTCCCTCTTCCGTCGTGTCAATCGTGTTGCCAAAATCCAACACGCCTTTTGACGCCACCTCTCCGTTTCCATCTTCGTACTTAAGTCCCTCCTTTCGTTTCCCTTTCCCCACACTGGGAGGCGTCACCGGCGTCGCACCGTCCACGCTTCTTCGTTTCGCAACGCGCGTCGTGCGAGCGGACGCCTCCATGGTGCGTCGAGATGTGACGGAGCCAGCAAAAAAAAAATCAAAGAAAGAGAAAAATAAAACGTTCCCCTCGGAAGGACGGCACGAAATCGTTTTTCCCGGTGGTGCCCGCCACACGGCCACGGCGCGTGCCTCCTCCCACTCGGAACGATGCCGACGTTCCGGGACCGGGAGCGGGAGGAAGCGGCGGCGCAGCTTGAGCGTACGAGCGCGCAAAGAGACGAGCTTAAAAAAAGAGCCGCGAAGAGGGTTAAGGAACGCGAGAAGGCGGGCGGGTTGGGCGCGGCTACATCTCATTCAACGGCTGGTTTTGCAACCAGACCCGGCGCGTCCCCGAGCGGTGCGGGTGGACCCACGGCTCGGTCATCATCACTGGCAGGCCCCCGAGGGTCAACCGCGAGTAACTCGCAATTGACGCGTCCGCCACGCCCACAACACGGCCCTAAACAAACCCAGTGGGGCTTATCCCCGTCCGAGTGGCGTGGGGATGTTGGTGCGGAGTTGGTCACGCTGCAGTCGCAAAACTTTGCGTTGCGACGAGAAAGGGAGGCGTGGGAACTTGAACGTCTTCGGTTGGAAAACGCCGCGAAGGCCCGCGGGGTGCCGAAGTACGGAAGAGGTACAAGCAACCCGTCCCCGCCACCGAGCTCGATACGGAGCGGCGGGGGTGAGGACGACGAGGACGGGCCTCGGGTGTCGCGAGGGGTCCCAAAACCAACAACGCGAAACGAAGTTGTGGGGATGAAAGGAGCAGAATCGTTGCCGCCGAAGAACCCTTCAAACCCGGGGTCGCGAAAAGGGTCACGACCTGCTTCAAGGGAAACACACGACGAAGGCGCTGCTACTCAATTCCAGTCGCGAAGACATGAAATCATCGACGACGTTTTCGCGGGGGGACAGGAAAACACGCCGCCCAGAGGGAACGTGAATGACGACGATGAACACGATTTTTACGACGATGAATCCCCCGACGCGAGCCGCGCCGTCGCGAGCGCGGTTCAACACCTTTCGGGCGCCGAAGGTACGTATTGCAATTCCCAAATCCTGACACACTATTTGCCTATTCAACACTGACACTTCTTTCTATTTATCTCAGCCATGACGGCTTTGATGATGGCTGAAATGCGAGCGTCAAGGGGTGCGGTTGATGAGTTGCGCCGAGAAATGCGGTTGGAACGGGAACGCGCGCGGCAGCAAGAGGGGCGGCAGCGACGGGAGCTGGAACAAACCAGGCGAGCGGCGGACGCGGCGGTGATGACCGCCGAGAGCGTAGCGGAGAACCAAAAAGCGCACATGAGTCACGTCATGAAAGCCGCGGAAACAAGAACGGAGACCATGGAACTGTTAATCCCGGCTGGCAAGAAGAAGAAACAGCAAACCGACGCCGCGTACACCGCGGCGGACGTGGCGGACAAGGCTTTGACTCAAATCGCGGAGATGGTGCCGGGAGCGACTGGGGACTTGGAAGAGCAACAGGAGATGTTGCGGAAGCGGCGATTCGACCGACACGCTGCGCGGCTTGGGCAAATCAGCGCCGCGGCTAGCGCAATAGCCGTGGCCACTGTACACAGCAACGCCGCGCGGCTTCAAGCGGAGAAGGACAAGAACAGTAAAGCGGCGCAGACGGAGGACCAGCTTGATAAGTTTCTTTATGCGAAAGTCATGACTGATTATTTTCTGCCGGCGGTGCTGTTATCGCCGGAGGACAAACTCGCGATGGAGCTGAAGCGAAAACGGGAAGCGCTAGCCGCAGCAGAAGCGAGTCGCCGGTGGACGCTGGCATGCGAAAAAGAAGGGAGCAACGGAAGGAGCTCGGAGTACTGGCTTTTACGAAGAGAAAGTCTAGACACGGAGGCGGTTGCGTTGAAAGTCGTGGCGGTTTCGTTTTCCGAGTGCGAAAAGGTTACGCTGAAGGTGCGGGGCTTTCCCAATCACCACGTTCCGCCTCCCTGATTGCCCATACTCGTCCTGACGAAGGGACTATTACCCTGACTGTTTACTCATACACATTACGAGAGACTGACCCTTTCTTTTTATCGTGCCAGGCGATTCGAAAAAATTTCAAATCCGAGCTGCAAGTCAACGGCTCGCCTCCCGGGTACCTGGGCCACGGCGCCATCGCGACGATCACGAGCGCGGTTGGGGATGCGGAAAGAAGAGCGGGAGATGCACTGACTGATGTCTATAACTCGTTCATGAACGAAATCACGGCTGGGCAGAAAAACGGGTTCTTGTCCGAAGACGAACGCGTGGAGTTGGACGCGCGAAGCCGACGACTCGTCGCGCTTCTCGACGCGCTTCTTCAGGATTTCAAACGCGAGTGCGTCGCGGTTTGCGACGGGCCTATGGAAAAAAAAGACGCCGCCGCGGTCGCGGCGATTGGCACCGCCCCCAAAGGAATCTTCGCGGATGTCATGAAGCTACTGGAACCGGCGGCGGCGAGGTTGACTTTGTTGGCTAGGAGTGTTCGGTACGGCCTTGCGCGTTTCCCAAATCCCGCCGACTGTTTACAGCCCCGTCCGTGACTGTTCCAGCGTACTACCGCCCGTAACATCTTGAACAACTACGCACAACACAAGTGCACTGTTCCGCCCGATTACTCTAAGTGCACTGTGTCCGGCCCGATTACTCGGACCCCAATCCCCCATACAGTACACCCGTAGACTCAAGACTGACCCTTTTCGTGTAACACTCACAGCGCGGACGCCGCGAAACTCAGCGCGAATCAGTCCATCCCGATGCGGCACACGTTAACCAGGGCCGATTCCGTGATAGACACCGCGATTAAAAAAGCGATCCTGCCGTTGTTACCAGCGTTGCGCGCGGCGCGGGCGATGGGCAAGGTGGACGCAATGGGAATCGGGGCTTTGTTAATAAACGTGGACGCGGCGGATGCCACGGTTTCCGCGGCTATTGAAGCGCTAGCGCCAGCCGTCCAGTTCGCGGTTTGGCAGCTTCGAAACGCCCCGGTCGGCCCTGCGACCGGCCCGGGGTCTTCCAAAAAAATGAAACCCCTAAGGCCGGATGACCCAGCTGAAGCGTTGGCGGAGGTGCACGACACGAAGCAGACGTTGGACGACGCGATGGAGGCGGTTGGGGCGGCGCTGAGGCAATCGAGACGAAAACTACTCGTGGAAACCGCCGCCGCGAAAACAGAACTTTTAAAAGTCATCGCGGGCGATTTAAGTCTGGACAAAGAAACGCAAAGGGACTCCAACAACCGCGCGCCCCCCCCTCCTATTCAAGCCAGGGTCGCGAACGGCGTGTTGAACGTTACTTTGAAGTTAAGAGACGTGACGAACCGGTGGGGCAAGTTGTTGGACGACGCCGCTCTGGCGGAGGCGGACGCGCGAGGCGGCGCGCCTGAACGGTTGACCCTGAAGTGCCGGTCGTCTGCGGATTCCACCCCACGAATACTCCGAGGCGCGGGCGACGTCGCGAAAAACCTGATGCTTTCGTGTACGGAGATTTACTTCCCCGTCCTCGCGCCGCCGCCTCCGCCGCCCCCACCCCCCGCGAACAACGCGATTCCGTTTTTGCATTTGGACGAGAAAACGTGGAAAAAGGGAGACGAAGCGGAGGAGCTCCCGGTCGATCCGCCCGAGGTGGGTTTCCTTGAACTGGAAAAAGAAGTCGACGCCGCGTGTTTTTGCTTAGCGGAGGTAAGGGCCTTTCCCATCCAGCACATTCCGCCTCTGCGATTGCCCATACCACGAGACTGACACTTCTTCTTTTTTATCGGGCCAGGCGGCGGAAGGGACGTGTTCCGAAATTTCCGATATTGTTGGAACGATTTTAGCCAGCGTGGTGTTCACTAAAGACGCCGCTGATGCTAACGATGCTGATAAAGTTAAACAGTGCACTAGTGTGGAGTTAAACTCGGTCATGACCGGCTTACAAAGCTTTGAAATTCTGGTGAAGGAGGCGTTGGGTGATTTGGAGGAGGACGCCAAGGACGCCGCGGCGTTCGTTAAAAAAACAGCCATGCCGCCCTTTTTCGACTACGACGAGGACTACGACCCGTTACTAAACCGGCTCGGGAAGTGCGAGGACCCGGATTTGGAGGTTCCGAAAGATCACCGGGTCAACGCGCTTGATTGCGCCAGGTACGTGTTGGGGCTTTCCCAAATCCCGGACGATTGTGTTCCCATACAAGACTGACACTTTCTTTTGACTGCGCCAGCGCCGGTACGCGGATAAAATCCGCGGAGAAGGAAGCGAGGGAAAAAATATATTTGGCGCTGGCTGAGGCGAGCGCGGTGTTGGGCGACTTATTCGCAAAGGCCTTTGCTGAGCTCCACGAGAAGGGTGACAACCCGTTGCTTTGGAGAGTCAGTCCCGAACCGTCATGCCCCGGGCCGGTGACCCTCGGTGTTCCGCAAGGCCAAAGCAGGGTTCCTTTTTGCGGAAGCAGCGCGGGGTTGAGTCAGTTTGAATCCGCCGCTGAAATATCCCAAGGCCTGCACGAAGCGGAAATCGCCGAGGCGAAGCGGATCATGGATAAAGGTACGTATTGGGCCTTTCCCAAATCCAGGCACTCTGCTTGCCCATACACGACTGACACTTTCTTTTATTGGTATCAGAAGCAGCGGAGCTCGCCGCATTGGCTGAAGCGGACGCGCAACGGGACGCGGAGGCTATCATGCCCGCTTCGACGCCTACTAAAAAGATCGAGGCGAGAAAACCGCCAGCCGCGGATCGACAGCTGGCGCCGCAGAAAACGTGCCTCCCCAACCGCAACTTTTACGAAAACATGAGGAAATACTTCGACGAGGAAACCGGGGTGAAGACCCTGAAACAGGTGTTCTTCGAAATCGTGCCCAATCCTTCTGGCAGAGGCGCTGCGGATGGACAGCCTCCTATGGACCATACAACTTCCGAGGACTTGATGTTACTCAACGTCTCGCAACTTCGCGAGATTGTCCAGGAAGCGGTGCCCGACGTGACGGCGCGCGAGATGCGGCACTTCGAGGTAAGTATTTCCCAATTTACCACATTCCGCCTCCCTGATTGCCCATACAAGACTGACATTTATTTTATTTCAATCAGGTGATGACCCTTCCCGGGGGCGACGGGGTTGAGATTGGTGACGTTGTGGTGACGTTGCGTGAGCTGAGGGACGCGGTGAGGGGAAGCCAGCGCGCGCACAAAGCGGCGAGATTCCGGGCGAGTTCTTTAGGCTCGGCGGCGCACTCAAACGAATACGACCAAGCGGTCAAAGAAAAACCCCCTCCGGGTAAGTTAACAGGCGGTTTGGAAGACGTCCTCACTCGAATGCGAAGCTCCCTGGAAGAGGAACATATCCCCACCAAGTCCCTGTTTCAAGCCTTCGACAGTGACAAGGATGGTTACCTAGACGCGGGTGAGTTGAAAGACATGGTGTGGCGGTTACTTCCCGGTTTGGATCCGGATGAAGTGAGGTTCGCGCTGGCGCATTTCTTTGAACACATTTCCAAAGAAGACAAAGATCCTTCGTATTCGGAAACTTTAGCCGACGCCATCGCCGCGGGCGAAGACGGCAACGCGAAGAGAGCCACCGTGGTGTACAAAACCTTCGACGTCGCCATGAAGGCGCTCGCGCTTGGGGGGGGGACGGGGGAGAGTAACTAGTTTTGGTGTTGTGAACGGAAGCACCGAAAGGGCGGCGTGTTGGGTAAGACGTGGTTACGCTTTCGGGTAGGTAGTTTTATACCTTGGTCTGTTATACTGAAGAGTAGGTAGTTATGCTTTCGAGTAGGTAGTTACGCTTTCTTTTCTTAACACGCCGCGCCCCCGCCGCTTTTCCAGGCCCAGTAGTTCCCACGAATGGGGTCTATTTCGAGTAGTGTTTTTAGCATCAATTCCTTTTCCGCCGAGTCACCGAGAATCTCGCACAGAAACGAAAGCGCTTGGCGGCAGGTTTTTTGGGAGGCGGTTGCGTCGACGTCGACGTCGTTTTTTTCCCCGGCGCCATCCACGGATTCCGCCTCGAGTTTGGCGTCCGAAAAGCCCCGCGCAAAACCCCGCGCGATCCCTTCAACGCGCGTTTGAATGTTTCGGTCGTAACGACAAGCGCTCAGCCGGGCGATGCCGCGTAAATACGACCAAGCGCTTTCGTTATCCGGCGCCATCGCTATCCGCGTCTCGGCGAATGCGATCTCGTCGGTGACTATTTTCGAAAAGTCGTCGGAACCCCTTTCGCGTTTGGTATCGCCGCCGCAGTCGTCCCAAACCCCGAACGCCACCACGAACCGCTCGGTCCACGCGCTGTTGTTTCGTACGTCTTGTTCTATTTTCTGTTCCGTGAACGCCAATTCCTCTTTCCACAGACTAAACGCCCGTACGCACCACGACCGGTGCGTCCAGGCGTGGATGTTTTTTGAATCCTGGTCGAGCGCGTTTTTCGTGGCTGCCGTAAATAAAAGAAAGTGTCAGTCTTTCGGGCCATGTTACGTGAGTAATTACGGGCGGGGCAATCCGCGGAGGTAACCGTCCCTTCTGGTACGAGTATGGGCAAACAGTCGTCTATGATTTGGGAAAGGCGTAACACGTACCTGCTAAATTTCGCGCGGAAGATTTCGCCCCCAGCGCCGCGCTGACCAACCGCATGTGGTTCCAGACCTGGTAGTTCTTGGGGTTCGCCAGGCACAGCTTCGCGGTGTACGCGAACTCGTGGTCCAGCAAGCTAGGGTTACTCGTATCGTTGTCGTCGTCCATCGCATCATCAACACTCATCTCACCTCCACCGCCGTTGCTCATCTCACCTCCACTCCTCTCCCCGTTCCTTTCCATCTCCACCATCGCCTCCACCACTTCCCACCGCCGGTGCCACACCGTGTAGTTCGCGCCGTTCATCGCGATGGCGTCTGCGGTTAGGTCCAAAACCCGGCGGCTCACCTCGCCCGACACGAACACCGCGCGGAAGTAGTTCATCACGTCGACGTACTCGGGGCGGTAATCTATTGAAACGATTGGGTTTGCGGTTTCCGGCTGCGCAATCGGGATCACGTCTTTCCACCCGACGCGTTTGGAGTACGCAAGGCACAAATCTTCGTCATCGGAATCCGAACCGGCACGTTGCTCTTTCGGCGCACTTCGCGGCATCGCCGTGCCACGTCGCGTAGTGAAGCGAACGGCCTGAGGCACGCGCGGGGAGGAGTGTGGGGAGGATGACGATTGCGTGGGTGCGTCTTCGAACTTTTGAGAAAATCGGAATTCTGGGAACAACCGAAAAACGTGCTTCGCGAAAAGCAACGACGCCGTCGTGGCCGCACAAGAAGCGGCACGCGCGGGGGTCGTCGCGTGTAAGAATGGGAGAACGAAAGCGATACCCGCACGGAAAGGCGGAAGGCGACTGCGCGACGTGCACCCCCTGCCCTCACGGCAAGGTGAAACGCTTCTGCGCGGCGTGCCACCCTTGCCCCCACGGCAAGCTGAAAAGCAAGTGCGCGGCCTGCAACTCCTGCCCTCACGGGAAGCTGAAATGCAACTGTGTGGCATGCAACCCCTGTCCGCACGGCAAGGTGAAAAGCAGCTGCGCGGACTGCAACCGCTGCCCCCACGGCAGGCGGAAGAGCAGCTGCGCTGTATGCACCCCCTGCCCTCACGGCAAGGTGAAAATCAGGTGCACTAAGTGCTGCACCTCCTGCCCTCACGGCAAGCGGAAAGACAACTGCGCAGAGTGCACCCCCTGCCCTCACGGGAAGTCGAAACGCAACTGCGCGGACTGCAACCCCTGCCCGCACGGCAAGCGGAAAACCAACTGTGTGCAGTTCAACCCCTGCCCCCACGGCAAGATGAAAAACGACTGCACGGTGTGAACCAGTTGCCGTCACGGCAAGCGGAGACGCCACTGGGCGGCGTGCAAACCGGCGCGCGCGGCTCCGCCGAGTTCCAAGCGGGTCAAGCGCGAGCCGGAGAGTTCGCCCGAACCCGAGATCAAACTCGAGTTCGAGATCAAGCAAGAACCGTTCACCATCCAAGGCTGATGCCAAAAACACGAGGGTGATTAGACCGTCACAGAGGAACCCTTCACCATCCGCGGCTACTGCGGGTTGGACGACGGCCGGTAAAGAAAAAAATACTCCTTGTAGAGTCAGTCGCGGCAGATGGTGCGCGTCGCGATTGAAAGGCACTAAATACATTGTTTGCATTGAAACGAGCCCTGGCTAAATACTCAGCAAAACCACCGCCCGCTCAAGCGCGTCTTCCATGTGCGGCGCGTCTTGTCGAATCGCGTAAACCGCTTCTGCGAGTTTTTCCCGCCGTCGAACGGCGGCGTCGAACTCTCGCTCCAGATCCTCGACTGACTTTTCCAAATCACCCATACCTCCTTCTTCGATTTTAAGAAACCGGTCCAGCATCCGCGACGCTTTCAGGGCTTCCAAAGCGACTCGTTCCGCCTCCCGTTCCACCGCGACTCGCACGTCCCGCAGGTCGTCGGATCGTTCCTTTAGTTGCGCTAAAGCCTCCCGCGTAGCGGCGAGCTCCTCATCCGCTAACTGTTTCTGCGCAATCAGCTCCTCGACGGACAAAGACGTAACCTCCACCTCACCAACGACCTCGCCAATCCGCCCTCTCAACTCGACGCACTGCTTTTTCAGTCCCAGCTTCGTGGTTTGGTCTTTCTTCAAAGCGCGGCCTTTCAAGGCGTTGGAGTTGGAAGAATTGCCTCCCAAAACGTTCCCGCCGCCCTTCCCTTTAGCGACCCGCGTTTCCTCCCTCAGCTTGTCCCTCGCCAGCCGCGCCTTCGCGCCGATGGTTTCCCGTTTATACACCGCACGCTCCACCTTCCGCATCAAGATTTCCGTCATTTTTTTTAAATCAACCTCCCGCAAACCCATCCGCGCGATTTCTTTTCGCATAGAACCGACCACGTCGTCGCCCACCCCGGGATCCAGCGCCGCTTGCGTTTCTTTCTCAAGCGCGATTTTCCGTTCCCAAAGCATGATCTGCCGCTCCGCCTCGATCACCTCGCCGATGAGTCGCTTTGTTTGGCACAAAGAAAAGTGGTTAACGTCTTGTTTATCGCGTGTATTGGACGATGGCCTGGTCAACAGTCACCGTAATCGGTCCGAATAGTCACCAGCTTCGGTAAACAGTGCGTGTCGGATTTGGGAAAGCCCAAAAACGTACCTTCTTCTCCTCAGTACTGCTGGCTACTTTTCGTTCAATACCAACCGCGTTTTGTTCCAAATCAACCAAAGTGCCGTGAATCGTTCTTTCCGCGACCATCACATCCGTCAAAAGGCTTTTGGTGTCGATTTCGTGTCGCGACGAAATCGCGTTTATGCGCTGTATTTGTAAAAGAAAAGTGTCAATACATTGTATGGGCAAACAGTGTGGATGGGATTTGGGAAATGCAAATACGTACCTGCTGGTCGCCCCGCGCGCGTTCCATGGCCAGCTCCAGCGTTTTGATCTCTCCCATCTGCTTCACGTGGTTCTCTTCAAGCCGTATTCGTCGCCGGGCACACACGGTGAGCTCCGCTTTTAACCTTCGCGTTTTCTCACCCAAGTTGTTGTTCTCGTTGACCTGCGGTTGTTACGCGAAAAGTGTCAGTCCATTTGTTGGGCGTGTATTGGACGATGGCCTGGTCAACAATCACCGTAATCGGTCTGAACAGTCACCAGCGTTAGAGATAAAACAGTGTGTCGAATTTGGGAAACGCGCAACACGCACCAGCGAAACCAGCTCGGTTTGGTGCCCGACCCACCGCCGTTGCAGGTCTTTGATTTCCTTCTCCGTCGCGTCCGTGGTTTTGGATAGGTGTTTAATGTTAGCCTCCATCGGCCCGAGGTTCGAATCCTGCCCGCCTAAGTTTTTCGTCAGCCGGTCGAGCTCGGCGCTGAGCCGCGTGACCTCCATCCCCTTTTTCGCGATCTCGTCGTCTCTTCGTGCGATTTCGAGCTCGTACTTTTCCACCGTGCGGGTTTTTTCGGTCAGTTCCTCTTCAAGCGCCAGTCTCGCTTCCGTTAACTGATCCACCAACCCTCGATGCCTTAAGACTTCGATCCGCGTTTTGGCGATTTCGTTCTGCAGGTTGATCGTCGCCTTTTCTTCTTGAGTTATTTCTCGTCGCATTTCTTTCGCGCTCGCGACGACCCTTTTGGCATCCTTCTCCGTGGTCCCGCGCTCGGCGAGGCTGATACCAATAAAAGAAAGTGTCAGTCTTGTATGGGCTAACAGGGAGGCGGTGTGTGGTGATTGGGAAAGCCTTACACACGCACCTGGCCAACGTTTTCTCGTCCAGGGTTTGAATTTCTTGCTTCGTCGCAGCGGTGTCGGTCTCGACTAAACGCAAACCGTCCTCCAGGGCGGTTTCCTCGGTTTTCGCCCTCGCAAGCGCCGCGTCCGCTTCAACTTGCGCGACAACCAAACGCTCATAAGTCTCCGCGAGCTTTTCCTTCCGGAGCAAAACCTTCTCCAACTGCTTCTGCGCCGCGTTGGCTTCTGCTTCCGTTTTCCGCAAAAGCGCGACGAGCTGCTCGTTTTTCCGCGACTGCTCTTTCATGGACGCGCTCTTGCCGTTAGTCTCCGCGTCCAACAGTAGCATATCCTGCCGCTGTTTCGTTAAAGCTTCTCTAGTAACTTTTAAGGCTTCGTCCCTTTTAGCGTTCCCCACAAGCGCGCTTTTCCACTGGCTCACGAGTTGCTGCTTTTCAAGCTGCACCACCGCCATCTCGTCGTTTGCCGCGCTTAAGGTTTGCCTAGCCAGCTCAGTTTCCTTTTTCTGCGCGCCGGCTTGCGCCTGGAAAACAGAGTCTCTGGACTGCAACTGCTTCAGCGTCTGTTGCAAGTTATCGATAAGAACGTCCTGGGTGAGTTTTTCTTTTGAGTTTTGCCAGAAAAGTGTCAGTATTGTATGGGCAAACAGTCGGCGGGATTTGGGAAACGCGGGGACGTACCTTTTTCCAAAACCTTCGATTCCTTCTCCGCCGCGAACGTTTCTTGTTTCGTTTTGGAAACGTCCAACCGCAACCCCTCGCGTTGAGTTTCCAACTGCGTCAGCGTTACGTTCAGACTGTTCAGCTGTCGCTGTTTGTCGTCCGCGCTTCGCTTTTTCGAATCCGCGTCTTCTTGTCGTGTTTCTTGCCACTCCTGGAGTCGCTCCAAGTCCGTTTCGATTTGAGACCGTTTCGCCGCCAGCGTACTCTTTTCACTCTCGGTCGTCTCAAGCTGCGTCTGCAACCGGCTCAGCGTTTGTTGCGCCGCGTACAACTCGACCCCCACGCTTTCGCGATGTCGTCTCTCGCGCTGTGGTTGGGTAGGGTTTAGGGTAGGGTTGTTCGGGTTAGCGGTTGGTCATGGCGGGCGTCGATGCGATGGCGATGGCGATGGCGATCAAAATGTGGAACCGAAAAGGGACGCGGTGCGAAATGCGATTTTTTATCCTCCACGGGTCATCGGGCACCACGCGGCGGGCGCGGCCCTTTGTTATTCGGGGAAACAGAAAGCACCCCATCGAGTACGATCGATGCCAGTGCTACCAGTGATACGGCGGCCCACGGCACGTCCGGCGTACTCAAACCCAACACGTACCTCCAGGTGTTCTCGCCTCGCGCGTATCTTGTCCTCGATCTCTTTTCGCGTGTTGAGCAGCTGCTTCTTCAGCGCGGTTTGCGCCCTTTGCAGTAACGGGTGGTCAGGGTCCAGCTCGCCATCCGCCGCCTGCGAAACCGAGCCCCCCAAGTCAGGGCTCAGTCCGTCGTCGAACTCGGGCCCGTCGCTGTCGCTCATTTTTGACGCCGCAGAGAAGACCGGTCGTCGTCCGCCGCGCGCCCACACGCAATGCACGCAACGGACACCGATTCCGAGTTTAGCACCTCGCAAAGAAAGAAGTCTTCGCCTTTTTCAGTCCCCTTTCCAAAAGAGGAAATCGGAACTTCCGCACGGGCAAACAGTCTTGGGTATTTGTTTTTTTCTCCTTTCCGCTCCACGAAAAGAAATCACTTCTTTCTGGAACTCTGGACTCCGTGACACACTCGCGCGGGCGCTTTCGCGAGGCCCGGCAGCGGTCATGCCCACGAAGAAGAAAAAAGCGACGGCGGCGAAGAAGGAAGAGCCCGTTGGCGCGTTGACGGAAGAGGAACGGCTGGTGTTAGCGCAGGGTGAGGCGCTCAAGGTACGTACCCAACTGGTAATTTTGGCAGAATTTAAGGAGCAGTGGTCCTCGCGGTCCCGAATGGGAGGCATCCAGAGCGTTTGAATCTCGCGCTGACGCACTCCATGCCCCTCCCTCTGCGATGACTCCCTATACGCAATCTCCCTCCAATCAGGCTGAAGAAGCCGAGATCTCGGCGAATGAACAACGTCTGTCGCTGTTGCGTGCGCAAAGATTGGACGAACACCGGCGGTGGGCGAAAAACGAAAAAGCCATAGTCGCGCGATGGCTGGTCATCATGCGACAGGCAAAGAGCGAAGAGTTGCGGAAGTACGTGTTGGGGCTTTCCCAAATCCAGACACTGTTTGCTGCCCCGTTCGTGACTATTTGAGGGCACTACGGCCGTGACATTTACTGGCGTACTGCGGTAAATTGACACAGTACTGGTACCTGTTACAAACCCATACTCGAGACTCACAAGACTGACCTTTTTCTTTTCCAATCCCAGCTCCGCCAAGATTGCTGCGCAGCGGCACGCTCAACAAATAGACCTGAAAAACGCGCTGTTGAAAAACCTACAACAGGACCTCGACGACCACGAAGTGCAGCACCGCTTCGCGGTGGGGGCGCACGTAACGCAGGTGAACGACTTACTGCGGCTGCACGACCAGCGGCAGCGGGAACAATCTGATTGGTTCGCGAGCGACGCGAGAACTCTCGCGGATTCTTTTTCAGACGAAGCCGCCGAAATCACCCAAAGACACGCTAAGCAGAAGCGGGATATGCTGGACGTGCTTGATGCGATGGCGAAAACCCACGACCTTAGCTCGCACCACCAAAGAGCGGCTTTTGAAACTTCAAGAGAGGAAATCAAATCGAAAAACGCCGAGGAGTTTGACGTCGCTCGGGCGAAACTGGAAAAGGTGCGGGTTTGGTTTTTTGGGGGGGGGAAGGTCTCGAGTTTTTTTTCGCAACCGCCGTACGTAGCGCAGTCAGAACCTACCCCCCACGTCCTGGCTTCGAACCGGTGACCTCCCCACGACGTCGTTCCAATGCACTAACCACCTCACCACCTCCCTTTCCGTCTGACTGTTCCCCACACAAAAAAAAGACCGTGCTTGCGTGCGAAAAGATTTGCGAAGACGCGCACAAGGCGTACGTGTCGGGGACGGACACCCGGAGCGCTAGCTTCGAGCAACTCACCCGACTGGACAGCGCCAGTGCTAAGCTTATTGAAAGTCGAATGCGGGATTTAGGGTCGCTGGCCCGGAAAGTTCGCGCGATGAAGGTACGGCCGTAGGGCTTGGAACCCAAACTTCGCCTCCATGTTTGCCGATTGTCCCCGCCCGTAATTACTCGCGTACCACGGCCTTACAAGACTGACCCTTTCTTTTTACAATCGCAGGGCGCCATGAAAGCCAGCGCGTTGGAGTGGCGGGCGAAGAACAAAGCGCTGCGGAAAGAAACCGAGAGCGTTCGAGGACACGCGTACGCGTTAAGTAACGAAACCAAAACGTTTCGAAAAGCACAAGACACAAAGCTTAAACTAGTGTTAAACTGTTCAAACGCGGCGCTCACGAAGCTGGACGAAAAGTTGATACACGCGGAGCGCGTTTTGAAACTCGCCGCGGCGGCGCGACGGCTAGAAACGGATCGCGAACGCGTCGCTCCTTTCGGGGACGACTCCGTATGGGTAAACAGTCGCGAGCTCGCGGAGTTGGAGGATCGGGAAGGTGTTCCGGTTAGTGGTGCGAGTCCTTCATCGGGACTAACTGTCCATACTCTAGCCGACGACGCGGTGGACGAAGACGAGTTGCTCAGCACGGGTGCGGTTTGCCCGGCGACGAACGCCGCCGTCGCCGAGAACAACTACCTGGATCGATTTTTCACGAGGGTGAACAAGGTGTTTCTTGACGAACGGGCGGCGTCCAATGAAACGGAACGCTTGACTCAAGAGAACGACGACCTGAAACGGATCTTAACCGACTACCTGAACGGGACTACTGTTAATGAAACAGGTACGTGTTGCATTTCCCAAATCCCGACACTGTTTGCCCATACAAGACTGACACGTTTCGGTTACAAAAACAGTTCTCGCCGATCCAAACAACCCCCTGTTCGTGGTGAACGACCGCGTTTTGATCGCGCAGAGAAACCGCCGAGACGCGGAGACGAAGGCGATTGAACAACAAAAGCAGACTGCCCGGCACCTGTACAACTCACAGAGGCGGGGTGGTTACTCACGGACAGGTACCCTGCAGGTCGAAGGGTCGCGGGTTCGATCCGTCTCGGGGGGGGCCCGGGGGGAACCGCAGGTCGCGGCGGCGCCCGTGGAGGTGTTTGTCAACGCGAATTAGAGTTGTTCTATTGTAATGCGTTCGGTATATCTCGGACTATGTACTCTGTGACACCGACCACTACCTCCCCGCCGTGCCGTCCACTAACGCGCGCCAGCGGAAGAAACCGCCCTGAGATAATTAAAAGAAAATGTCAGTCTTGTATGGGCAGACAGTCGGAGGGATTTGGGAAATAAAATACGTACCTTCATTGTCGGGGCTTTCTTGTCAATGACCCGCTCGCGTCTGTTTACCCACGCCGCGGACGTGTCCGCCGGATTTACGAACGGAGTTTCCTTGGGAAGCAAATCGCCTCCCGCGATCGTCAACCCGCACTCCACGGCCATCGCGGTCGCGGTGTCGCGTACGGCTTTTCTAATCGCACCCGAATCGCCTTCCGTCTTCTTCCCGCCCGTATCCTGAACCTCCCCGAACCTCGTATCAAGCCGTAACACTTCTACGCCCACGACATTCACCGCGACGGGGGTTTTATTCCAAACCCCAACGCAAACTCGTAACGCCTGTTTGCGAATTTGCGGGAAGTACTTATGCACGCAACACGCCTGAAGAAAAGAACACTGTTTCGATTTTACCAAATCGAAAAACTTAGCGACGTTTCCCGATTCGTAAGCGGCTCTGACTTTTAACGAAAACGCAATCTCGGGCGATTGCAAAACCGCACGCGGCGCCCACCGCAGGTCTCGCAGAAACTCCCCACCGCCCGCTTTCCTTCCCAACGCCCCCCCCTGCGTATCCATCCTCATTAAAAGCTGGTAACCACGCATCTCGGGTTCGTTTGGGAATTGGAGTGACGGAAGTTTTTTTTGATCGGTTTCGTTTGCGTCGGTTGATTCGGTTGATGCGTCGCCTTTTTTGTTTGCTTCATTCGATTCGTCTTCAGTTTCTTTCGCAACGCAACCAAGGCCAATCCTCCGATCCCGGTAGCACTGCGTTAACGTCGTCAAGGTTTTCGCCAGCTGCTCCACGTGAAGGTGTGAGTTGTGCGTGGCTCGAGCGTATCCTGTATGGGTACTTAGTGCGGTTTTAAAACGTTCGGTGTCTTCGCAAAGAAGGTACTCCGCGGCCACGGCGAACCGGACCATCTCTTCCAGCAGATGAATCGTCCAGTCGTCGTTAAATCCCTGTAACGACATGTCCTGCCGCACGCCGCGTAACCGGTCCCACAGGAAGTTTGACCGGCGGGATAGGGGGGCGGGTTGGTCAACAGAAGTACCAGAAGCCGTCGCGGAGTTTTTCGTCTGTTTTTTTTCGTCGCCGAATGAAATCAAACCCTCCCATTCCGCCGGCGGCGCGTCTGTTTTACCGCCCAGCAGTGAGTACAAGTGTTTTGTGGTTTTTTCGAGCGCGCGCTTGGTGCGTATTACGGCAGGCGAAGGGCAGTCCACGATGCGCGTGTACTTTTTGACGCACAGATTCACAGAAGTCGCGTGAATCGCTCTTTTCGCGCTTTGATGAGTTCTTTGACTCTCCAAAGAGGATGACGAAACTTCAGAAGAAACCGCGGCGGACGCTTCGGGGCTCCTTTCGTAGAAATCCAGCTCGTTTTCGGCGGTCCGAAAGCTTCGCTCTGTCTCAGGACACATGTCACCGCAGGTACCGGTGATGTGGAGGTTGTTATCGATGAAGGTTTCGTCATCCGTTTCTGGGTCGAGAGGTACGGAGGTACTCGCTTCGACGACGCTCGTTTCGCTCGTTGTCGCGGCTTCTTTTTCGGCACGTTTCGCAGCGACGGCGGACGGTGGCGCGGAAACCGGAACTGGAACTTTGACTGGTTGATTGGGCGCCGTCGCCGGTGCCGGTGCCGCAACGGGCGTTTGGTGTGTGCTTTTGACGTCGGATTGTGCGCTCCCGCTGCCGTTCATTTTGCCGTTTCGAAACGGGTTGGTATCTTTCTTTCCTCCTTTCCCGTTTCCTTTTCCCTCCAGCTTCGCCAGCTCCTCGTCCAAGCCGCTCCATTCGTCGAACACCGCGGACGGGGGTTCCGTTGGGTTTGGGTGTGTGCGTACGGTGGGAGTCGTGACATACGTAATCACATGCACTCGGTGTGCTGTTTTGTTGGGTGTACGTTCTTGTGGTTCGTCACGTACTATAAGTCGCGTCTCGATGGGCGCCTGCTCGTTTTTGCTCGCAGACCCGGAAAACAACGAATCGCGTTGTTTCCCTTTCTTTCCCTGTTTCGCACTCAAGCACTTCTCCAGCTCCTCATCAAGCGCGCTCCACGGGTCGTCGGCATCCATCGCGGTCCCGACGCGTAAGGAGGTCACCGCGACTGGCGCGCGACCGTGTGTCGGGTAAGGTGTGAAACGGGCACTTGAAAACGAATTCGGCCAAACCACCGAAAACGAAAATAATAAACAATTTGTGTCCTTGCTGCAGTCCGCGGCGCGTGGCGCGCGGACGCGGAGCTCACCGTGAGACGCCCTTCCGGGTCCGCGCACGGCGCTGCCGGGACGGGACGGAATCAAAACGTGTGTGCCTTTGGTGGTAGTGATCACTCGTGGTAAAACACAAAGCCCATACGATGTCTCCCGACGAGACGGAATCACGAGGCGTCGATGACAACGAGTTGGAATTGAACACTGCACGAGATGCGAAGAAGTCCCTGGCCAAGCACACGCACATGACCCAGTTAAACGCGTTACTTCTTCGGTCCGACTGTTGGCGCACGCCAGTGCTTTGTCGGTTGGCGATGACCAAAGGCTTGGTCAGTACGGAGACGAGAAAAGTGGCGTGGCCGCGTGTGGTAGGAATTCACGAGATTGAAAAGTCGCGGTTTCGAAACGCTGTTGACCTCAACAAAAAAACGCCTCACAAAGACGCACCCGTGGTGGACGCGGATTGCGCGCGGAGTTGTTGGGCGTTCACGTCGAGCTGGAGTGATGAGGATCGCGAGGAACTACGCGTGAAACTCAAGCGGGTCATAAACGCAGTGGTTAACGTACACAACGTACAAACACAAACACAAGAACAAACACAAGAACAAACACGAGAACGCGACGCGAAAGACGACAACGGGGACGACGACGCGTCGAAAAAGAAAACGAAAAGGAGGTCCTCAAACGCGTCAAAAGAAAAAGAAACCGAAAATAACCAGCACCACTACCAGCTGATTCATTACTACCAAGGCTTCCACGACGTGTGTTCGGTTTTGTTGTTGGTGCTCGGCGAGTCACGCGCCTGCGCGGTGGCGGAGCGGGTGGTAAGTATTTCCCAATCACCACATTCCGAAGACTGATTGCCCATACGAGACTGACGTTACAATCTCAGGCGCTTTTTCACGTGCGGGATGCGACGCGGCCTGACCTGAGTGGGTATTTAGACAGCCTGCAAATGTTGCCAGCTTTGTTGAAACGAATCGACAGGGAACTGCACGACTGCGTGTTCGGCGAGTCCCCTCCGGACGGTTTCGGAAACGCTATAAACACGTTTCTTTTCGGCGAGGACGAAAAAACAAAGAACGACGACGCGACAAGAGCGGGCTTGCGAACCTGCGTCTTCGCCCTGGCCTGGGGGTTGGCGTGGCACGCGCACGGGCTGGGGGAGTTGTGCGGGGGGGTTCTGATAGCGCCGAAGCCGGCGACGAGCGGGGATGGTGAAGAAACAGAAAAGAGCGCGGAACACAAACCGAGGAGGGAGGTTGGGGATGGGGAAGGGACGGCGGAGAAGACTGAGGAAAACAAACCGAGGGACGAAACAGAAAAGAGCGCAGAAAAGAGCACTGATGAATCCGCAACCAAAAACAGCGCGGCGAACAAAAAACGGGACCCGAAGAAGCCCTCGGACTTGTCCGAGACAACGGACACCGGCTGCGCTAAAAGTAGTGCTGACAAAACCGAGACGAGCGAAAAGAGTGAGGCGCGAAGAAAAACCGAACAAGAAATTGCCCTGAAAAACCACGAAACCTCAAAATTGGCGGATGCGTTTCGCCTGCAATGCGCGTCCCGGTTGCTTGACGTGTTTCTTTGCGCGCACCCGTCCTTACCGATTTACGTAGGTGTCGTGGCGATGGTAAAAAACAGAGACTACTTGCTCACTGTGCAAGATCCGGATGAAATGCACCGCGCGCTTTCCAAGATGAAAGTAGTGCCGTACGTTGTGTTTTCGGAACTTTTTTCGATGGATGGAAATAAAAATAAAAAGGAAAACAGCCTCGCGGATGACTGTTTGGTCATACAACAGAAGCAAGACGCCGCGTTCGAGGAGTTAGAGGCGCGCATCGCGACCGCGCTTTCGTTGGCAAAAAGGTACCCTGTGGAAACGCTGTTCGACGAGGTGTTTACACCCACGAAGGGTACAAAAAATACACCGCGTCGTATATCGCGATGTATGGACAAACAGTCAGAGGTAATAGTCCCTATGGGCAAACAGTCGCGCGCCGCGTTTGAACCGTATCGAAACTTTCCCTACCCGTGGCACACGCAAAACGCGGACGTCGCGAAGCGGTATCGGAAATCGCCGGTTCCGGAAACCGTGGCGTGGGAAGCCGCGTATGGGCAAACAGTCACAAAGGGTTCGTATGAGCAAACAGTCACGAGACACCCTTGGGTACGGAAAACACGCGCCGTTGAAACCGCGTTGCGGTGTCGAAACGCACTTCGCAAGGTTCGCGACGACGCGGTTCCGACGGTTTTTGGATTGGTCGCTTTTTATTTCGTGTTTTTCGATTTCGTCGCCGCGGCGAAAATCGAACGCGCCGTGGTTTTCAAGTTCGCGGAACTCTTCACCGATCCAATTTTTCGCGAGCTCCTGAGATGGACCGTGCTGTGCGTGGCTTCCTCGATCAAGCTGGGGTTTGGTCAATGCGTCGCATATGGGTTGGGGGCCGAGTCGGGTGAGTGTGGCTAGTGGGTGTGGTGTAGAAGTTTTAGAAGAAAAAATCGATGTTCAAGTGGCAAATATCTTTTCGTGGGGACTCGAAGTTTCAAAGGCTTCACGAATCACATCTCGCACGCGCATCGCCTCGGACTTTTCACGATGGCGTCCTTCAGTGTGGCGGGTATGCACGCGGTGGCGCGGATGCCCACGCGTGTCGCCTGTACCCGGCGGTCGTTCGAAACGACGCGCGTTTCCCTCAACGACGCACGCCAACCTTCCGCGCTCGCCGGATGTTTTTCACGTCGTGTCAAACCGCACGCGCTTCGGCACACCGAGCACTCCATCTGGATGGACCAGGCACGAAGGCACGGGCGTGCTCTTCGCGACGCGCAAACGCCCAGGCTATGGGCGATCGCACCGAGCAACGAGTCTATACCTTCGGAAGGCGAAGCTTTTCGACAAGCATATGTTCCCCGCAGGTGCGTGCTTCCCTCGTTTACGAATTCTCCTGCCAAAGCGGCGTCTGCTGCTGACAAAACTCTTTTCGCTCTTCGAGCAAACTTAAACACACAGCGAATCACCGAAGGTCTACTATGCCGAACGATGGATAAAAAAGGTGCGCACTCCGCATTGATGTGAGATGTCCAAGACCCATTCGCCTACACCGTGTTCGGTGCACGTCAACGGCGTGTAAAACTCACCCTCGAACTTTCATTCCTCCGCAGGGCGTCGCGCTGGTCTGCTCCGAGTGCGAAACCACGGAGACGAGTCGGTGGTGCACCAACAGGGAAGATAAGGATAAACCGGTCTGCCGTGTTTGCTACTATCGACAGGTATGTCACGTGCGTCGATTCCACGCGTCAATATTTCGTAATTTTTGTGTCGTCACATCCTGACCCAATACCCTAAACCCTAAACCCTGAACCCTAAAACCGTCACATCCTGACCCAATACCCGCGGTGCTCATTTTCGCAGCTCGCTGCCAGCCGTGGCAAGTGCTCCGGTTGCGGTAAGGATGGGGCAAATACAAGCGAAATGCGAAGGTCGAAGCTCGAGAAGGACGCGTGGTACTGCATGCCGTGTGGCTATAAAGAGGTGCGCATTTCATGATTCTCCTTTTTTTCCTCTCTCTGCTCAAGCGATCCCGTAGGCATGATAACTTCCGTCACAAGCTGTTTCGTCTCGACTCACGTCGTTCGAGTTCCATATTCCTCGCAGGCGCGGGACATTGCTGCGGCCGCGGGGACGACGTGCTTGACGTGCGGGACGGATACGACCATTAAGTGGAACGGCTGCAAAGATAAGCCCGGAACTAAATTGTGCGTGTCTTGCTACGACCAGAACCAGTTGGACGTCGCCGCGGCCGCGGGGACGACGTGTGTGAAGTGCGGGACGGATACGACCAATCATCAGTGGTACAGCTGCAAAGATAAGCCTGGAACTAAATTGTGCAAGCCATGCTACTACAAGAACCTGCTGGACGTCGCCGCGGCCGCGGGGACGACGTGCGTGACGTGCGGGACAGATACGACCGGCAGGTGGTACAGCTGCAAAGATAAGCCCGGAACTAAAATTTGCAACTCTTGCCACAGCAAGAACCTGTTGGACGTTGCTGCGGCCGCGGGGACGACGTGCGTGGAGTGCGGGACGGATACAACCAGTAAGTGGCAGAACTGCAAAGATAAGCCCGGAACTAAAATTTGTAAGTCTTGCTACGAGAAGAACCGGTTGGACGTCGCCGCAGCTGCGGGGACGACGTGCGTGAAGTGCGGGACGGATACTACGACCAGTCATTGGATCATCTGCGAAGACAAGCCCGGAACTATAATTTGTAAGTCTTGCCACAACAAGGACCGCTACGAAAAGAAGAAGGCGGCGAGCGCAAAGAAACAGTGAGTCTTCGCGACGACTTGGGGTTGGTGCGGGACTGTTGCTCTCCTGACGAATTCGACAACCGTGGTGGATCAAGGAGAAAAAGTAGTCGTTATGTTAGCTACATACCCGCCACCGTGACTGCGAATAAGACCCACCGTGACCCCAACCTCCCAAAAGTCGACACTCATCTACTCCCTCATTACTACTTCACGAACTGCGTGATGAGTTTGTTCCTGGACACGACCTGGTTGGCAAGGGTGCCGGCCATGAGCTTGTGCAACCGCAACGCCAGTTTTGGGAAGTTCGTCTCCAGCTCCACCAGGCTAACGGCGGTTAAACAAAACCCACCCCCGGGTTCTCTCACCACGATCCGACCGAACCGAACCTTACCCACCCCCCCTCTGCGGTAAAAACCAACCGCGCCCATGAAATCGGAGGTCACGCTGACGCCGTAGGACGCGCGTTCCGCAGTGGCGATTTCCGTGGCGCGTTTCGCCGTCGTCGGTAACGTGTCCGAGTTGTCTACAGAGTCATCCACGGAAACGGTTTCGCCGTTCGATACGTCGTCGCCGAGCGAAGTGACCTTATCCAACGGCCCAGCCACGGCAGTCCCAACACTAGTGCCTCCCGCGGCGCCCGCGGAAGAAACCGCGGGTACCGACGCGTCTGTTTGGAAATCGTCTTTGGTGTTCTCCGGTGCCCCAGTATCATCCTCGACAATGTCAAACCCGGTATCGTCCCCGACGTCCTCCGTGACCTGCCCCCCCGTCTCAACAACCACCACCGCGTTTTCGATCCAGTAAATCCGGTCCGCGACTTCCCCGCGCTCGCAAACAACCTGGTTTACGGAGAAGGAAACGGGAACCCACGCGCCGCGAAACGCGGCAAACTCGTCGGGGGTTTCGCACACGCTTTCGCAAACGTCGGTGAAGTTTTTCAGCAACAAGGACCTGTTTTTGGGAACGACGGAAAGGGGTAAGTCAGTCTTGTGAGTCTTGGTGCACCGGTGTATTGTATTGGGGGATTCGCGAACAGCGCGCGAACAGCGGTGTACTCTGGGGACAATCGGCGAACAGCGCATTTGTGATGTACATAGTAACTTCCGCCTTTTAATGAAACGGGTGGACGTCAAAGAGGGTCCATAAAAAGCGTGCCGGGATTTGGGAAACCCCCAACAACAACATACCGGTCGTTCTCCCCCGACGTGAACCCGTCGTCGTCGTCCCAACTTGTGAGTGTATACACAAAAGTGTCAGTCTTGTATATCGCGATGTATGGACAAACAGTCAGGGCAAAGGTAATAGTCCCTTCTGGTACGAGTATGGGCAAACAGTGTGCCTGGAGTTGGGAAAACAATACGTACCTCACTTCGTTCGCGCTCCAGTCCCCTATACTACCCCCACACGTTCCGAGCTCCGATTGTCTTTGCGAAGACACCGCTTGCGCTTCAAGGTTTAGTAAGCTTGACTCCACGAACCTTAACGCCGCGTCCAGGTCGGTGGTTTGAATGATGCTCCCCGTCACGTCGCAGCTCACCAGCCCGTCCCCGACGTCCTCCGCGACGCCAATGAGGTTCGGGGGGAGGGGGATAGTCGTATCCGTTGCGTTGTCGGCGCTAGTGTCTTTGTTCGTGGTCTTAGTACTCTGTCTCTTCAACCTCCTGGCACTTGGTCTATCGACGAACGCGAACGTGGGCTGCGCCTCACCCGAAAGCGTTATGTCCAAAACCCGCTCCAGCTCGGGGCGGTCGCAGTCGCAAAGCACCAGGGTAACCCCTTTTATTGTAAAAGAAAAGTGTCAGTCTTGTATGGGCAAACAGGGAGGCCGGGATTTGGTGAAAGGCCCAATACGTACCTTCGCGTCGCGCCCACCGCCGGAGCTTTTCGAAAACCGCGATCGCGCTGCCGTCCACGCCCACCACGGCGGCGAAGTCCAGCACCACGTGCGACAACCCGCGACCTTCTCCAGGATTCGAGCCAGGCACCGTACTCGCGTCGGTGTCATCAGCACTACCACCTGTACCACCTGTACCATAAGTCAGAGACTCGTTGCTCGATACCCGCATCGCGAGTTGGTGCGCTTCTTGAATCTGCTCCAGCACTTTGTACGAAGTCGCGAAGAAAAGAAACCCCTGGAGTTTCGCGCCGAACGTTTTCGCGCCCCTTTTCGAAATGACGTTTTGTTCCCGGCGGTTATGCGGGGCGCTGGATCGAACCCCCCCGGCCTGGCCGAGTCGCAGTCGTGATCGTACTACTGGGACTTTGGAGTAGTCGCTGACGAAAACCGCGGCAGCGCCTAGCACGCCCGCCGCGACGCCCGCGACGTACCTGTTTTTGTTCAGAAAAGTGTCAGTCTTGCATGGGCAAACAGTCGGAGGGATTTGGGAAATACAACACGTACCCCTGTGACGCAACGGTCACCACGATCAGCAGCACCACGGCGTACTCGCTCCGCGGCAGTCTAGCCCGGCCCTCGACGACCCACTCGTACAGAAAGCTGATTCCGATGAATAGCAAAAGGCCGCCGATCAAAGCAGACGGTACGTACGCAAGAGGTGCGGGTCCTACCACTAAAGCCCCGATGTACGCCACCGCGCAGGTCACGCCGGGAACCCTCGAGGTTGTTTTTTCGTCGCTCATGCCGTGCGCGATTTGCGTGCTACTCAGCGAGTGGTACCCCACGAACCCCCCCCCAAGCCCGCTAACGATGTTAGCCAACCCAACCGCTTTCAGTTCGTCGTTCGCGTCGCCGTCGCGTTCCGTGCTTAACTCCACGGCGCTTGTGATGAGAAGAACGCCTGGTACGATAAAACCGAAAGTGTCAGTCGGTCGTATGTGTATGAGTAAACAGTCGGGGTGTCGTATGGGCAATCAGTCTGCGGAACGTGTTCAGTAGGAAAGCCCCGCACCTAAAACGCTCAGCCCGAAAACCGCGACCGCGCCCGGGGCCTGGTCGTACACCACGTCCCACCTGACTTGGTTGAATAAAGTCTCCGGGTGCCGTAACAAGGGATCGAAGCTGGTACCGAAAAGACCCGAGGCTTCCGGGTTAGCCACTTTCACACCATTACTACCCGTCAGAGATCGCAAACCGTCCCCTAGCGAGCTGTCCAAAAAGAACCCGAACCTTCGCGGTTGGTTCGGGTCGGGGAAGGGGCCTAGTAGGTACCCACGCGCCATGGCTTCGTACGTGGAAACGCCTAAAAAGTTCAAAACGCTGCGCGTGTGAACGAAAAAGGTCAGTCTTTCGTAACATGAGTGAGTAAACAGTCACCCGTAATCGGGCCTCCACAGTCACCAGCTGGGAGGTAAAACGTAGGTGTCCCTGATTTGGGAAACGCGCAAGGCCGTACCTGAAGTAACCCAAAACCCCACCGGACAAACACACGGGGACGACCCAGAACTTCCCGATCCTGCGGTTGCCCACGGCTAAGGTTAGCCCCAACAGAACACCGGGCCCGGTGACGAACATGAGTTGTTCGTACGACTTATCGCCGCCTAGCAGAAAAAACTGGTTCAGGTTTTCAAAACTTAACGGTAAGCCGCCCGATAGCACCTTAAACGCCCCGGCGGTGAGGACCCACCCGGTCCCGGCGAGAAAGCCGCCCGTCACCGGCGACGGCAACAACCGAACGATATTACCGAGTTTCCTGTGACCCAAAAAAGTCATCAACAACCCAGTAAAAACCGTGGTCAACACGATCGCGGCTTCCAGGGTTGGGAGCTTTTGCGTTTCTTCAATGCCGGGGGTTGCGTAGATCGCGGCGGCCATGACGGCGAAAATCGCGGAAGGGCCGTCCTGTTTGGAAAAAGACAAAGGTCAGTCGGGACCGTGACTTGTGAGTAATTACGGGCAGACAATCGGCAAACAGTCGGGCATACTCGGGCCGAACAGTCTCTTCTTGTGTTGTGCGCAATCGGCGAAACAGTCAGGCTGTGGGATTACTGAAAGGCGGGTGGTGGGTAGTACTTGCTAACTTCGTAACAGTGGCCAGTACTGGTAAACGTTACGTGCGCCATACAGGGCATCAAACGGCGTGCCTGGATTTGGGAAAGGGAATACGTACCTGGACCTCCGCGATGGCAGGCAGACCACTTCGGGCAGCGACTACTAAAGCAGTCGCGAAGCCTCCCCAGAGCACGAAAGAAGCGCCAGCTGCTAAGGCACCTGCAGGTGCATCGGGTCCGTCGAACACCTGCGGTTGTTACACGAAAAGTGTCAGTTCATATGTTGGGCGACGTATGGGTGTACTGTATGGGCAAACAGTCGTAAACAGTTGCTGCCGTAAGTGTTACTGCAGTAGTGCACTCGATCAGGGCGGTGAGCAGTCAGATAGGGGCAGTAAACAGTCCGTGTATGGGCAAACAGTGTGTCAGGATTTGGGAAATGCCCAACACGTACCAGAGTGGCGAAGGAAATCGCAAACACGAGTCCCCCAAACGCCACCGTCAAGCCAATACCCACCGACTGCACGAAACCCCCGAACGTGCTCGGGAACGTCCGCAGGGTTTGCCGGCCTGCTGATGTGGTGTTTTGTGCTTGAGGCGTTTCTTCGTCTGTAAAGGCGTTACGTGTAGTGTCGCGCTCGACGCGCCGCGATTTGCGATTGAAGGATGTCGAGAAAAAGCGTCTTGTCTTTCTCTTCACGCTTTCGCGGTTGTTGTTTCTTCGTGCCACCTGGGTTCGCCGTCGTACCTCGAACCCGCCTAACCCACCAGAAGCGACACAACTCCCGACCACCGCGTTTGGCACCACCCTCCATCGTTGTGAGACTCGCGACGACGCGCGTTTCGCGACGTCACGAGGGCCGACTCCACGGGATACAGACACACACGAGGATTGCTTTTCGCTGCCTTTACGAGACGATGCGATTTTGGAGGCGGAAAACCTTTCGCCGTTGCCCTTCAACTTGAAACGTTTCGAGGGGCACAACCCTACTGCGACTCTTGGTGGTCGCCAGCACGGACACACAGACACGGTGCACGCCATCGCCCCGCCCACCCAGTAACCCCGCGCCGAGACGACTGTCTGACCGTGAAGGGAGAGGTTCCAAGGAAACCTTTTCGTGAAGGATTTTTTCAAAAGCGCGTCTCGAGCAGTCGAGTGGCGTTGGACGAGCCGATTTCGATTTCTCCAGGTGTCCATAAAACACGAAACCAAGATCTGAGGCCTCACAACCACGGCGCGGGTTGGCATAGAGCCGCGCCTTTGGTTTACTCCGAGGAAACTTAGGTGGTGAGTCATGGTCGAGAAGCGGTGCGCGCACAGGAAGGCGAAAAGCGCGTACGCGGAGTGCAACCCCTGCCCCCACGGGAAGCTGAAACAGTACTGTGTGAAGTGCACCCCCTGCCCGCACGGAAAGCTAAAATCGAGATGCGCGGAGTGCACCCCCTGCCCGCACGGCAAGTTGAAACACAACTGTGTGAAGTGCACCCCCTGCCCTCACGGCAAGCTGAAAAAGCACTGCGCGGCGTGCAACCCCTGCCCTCACGGCAAGGTGAAAAACGACTGCGTGGACTGCGTGACGTGCACCGGTTGCCCTCACGGCAAGCGGAAAAGCAGGTGCGCTGTGTGCACCCCTTGCCCCCACGGCAAGCGGAAAAGCAGGTGCGCGATGTGCAACCCCTGCCCGCACAGAAAGCTGAGAAACGACTGCCCGGCGTGTAAGGCTGAGAAACGAGAGACGAAACGCGCGCGGAAAGACTAGACTAGCTACGCGTAACAAAAACGCGCGGCGCTCGAAGTAGTTGTTGAGACTACAAAGTATAATACTGTTTAGGTAGTTGTTGAGAGTACAAAGTACTTACCTACGCTTCACTGTTCATCGTCGTTTCCCATCCGACCCGTTCGCAACCGCCGCGGATTTCCGCTTCAACCCGCTGACCATCGCGCGTAAGGCTTGGTCGGAACCGGCGACAGATGCGTTTTCCTTTGTTGTTTTTTTCCAATCGTCGCCGTCACTCGCGTCAGACTGTTTGCCCATACGAAACGCATCCTCGCCATCATCATCAGCAGACCCTTTGTTCGTGTTCGTCTTCTTCCCGTCCCGCCGCCGCGCGCGTTCCTCCGCGATGAACCCGGAACTCGTGGTTTCCTTGTACCTGGGGTCGGTCGGGTCTAAAGCGAACTTGTGGGAGTCGAAAAGCCCGGCGAACCGGGCGTCGCCGACGTCCACCGCGACGGACCCTTTTTTGCCAGTAACGTTCCCAACGTCATCCTCGTCGTCGCTTTCGATTTGCCGAGCCGCTTTGCCTCGGGTCATTTTTTTCGCCGCCAGACGGGCTTTGCGTGACTTCTTTTTGGAAAGAGGACGGCCGTCGTCGTCTAACGTGTTTACGCTCGCCGTCGAATTCTTACCTGAATTCTTCTTACCACCCCCAAACCCCAGCAACACCGCGTCGTCGTCCATCATAAGCAGCTCCAGGTCCGCTTTTTCTTTCAGCAATTCGGGGTCGTTCCGTTCCGATAACTCGCGTCGTTTCTTGTCCTTCTTTGATTCCTTCTTGTTCAGTTTGAAAACATCGTCGGAGCCGTCGTTCAAGTTTTTCGATTTTTTCGCCGTCGCGTCGCCGATTTCGTCGCCGGAATCGTCGTCACGGTCGAAGTCGATCTCGTCGTCGCCGCCCTCGAAGAAATCGTCCTCGAAACCGCCGCCGGAGCCGTCGTTTTTCGTATCCATATCCACGTCATCAAGGCGGACTTTTTCGTGTAACTTCTTCTCCTTGGCTTTTCCCTCCCGTTTCGCGCTCTTTTCCGCGAGGTGTTTCTCCCAAACCGTCTCGCCTTTTCCTCCGGATTTTTTGTTCCTGATCTGAGACGGGTAAAACAAAGTGTCAGTCTTGAGTCGGCCGGGTGTACTGTATTGGGCGATATATGGACAAACAGTCACCAGCGTTAGAGATAAAACAGTGCACTTGTGCTGTATGTAGTTGTAACAGTTGCCAGTAATGTTACGGCCGCGGTGCACTCACGCGGGGGCGGTAAACAGCGTGTCAGGATTTGGGAAATACGTACCTCGTCCTTCCGGTCCTTCATCCGCACACTCAACTCCTCCAGCCCCGAGTGAAATGTAACCTCCATGTCCCCGTTAGCGCCGACGCGTTTTTTGGAAAACGATTTATCCCCGAACCGGTTCTTAGCGCTAATCGCGTTGCCCTTCCCCCAGGCGGCGCGTTTGAAGCCGGCGTCGTTTTCGTCGTCGTCGTCGTCGGAGTTTTTCTTTTCGTCATCGTCGGCGTCATCCTCCTCTGTTTCCGAACTCCTTCCCCCGTTCCCATCCTCGTCATCGTCCCCTCCCAGCAACTTGGCCAAGTACGCGCGCTTCTCCTCGGCTTCGGCTTCGTCGGTTTTGCCGGACGCCTTTTTGGGTTTCGGTTCGCTCTTACCGGTTTTAGAGCCGCCCTTTCCAGGATTCGACCCCAAGGCCTCGTCTTCCAGCTCCTCCTCGTCACTCAACTCGCCATCACTGTCGCTCTCGCTCGCCATGTACGCCGCAAAGTCCTCGTCTTTCAACTTGTCCTCGGTGAGTTTCCGCGAAAACGCTTTTTTGCGCGCGGGGTCGTCAAGGTCCCAGCTCAACTTGACGTTGGTTTGCTGCAGCGCTTTGACCTGGAACTCGGGCGGGTCGTAATCGCTAGGTACGGATTTCGATTCGTCTCGCACTTCCCGGGTGCCGAAATCCTGGCCGTCCGGGACGTACCGGAGATCCAACTTACACGCGGATCTTTCGAATTCTAGACCGTCGCACGCTGAGTAAACTGCAAACGCCGTATCAACCGAATCACACTCGCAAATGGCGTAGTAGTACGTCATGCGGTCGCGTTCGTACTGCCGCATGCGTTCGCGCGCGACGTTCGGGTCTTGAAAGGAAGTGTCAGTCTTGCAACTTGTATGAGCAAACAGTCAGAGAGTTGGATTATAATCACTGCACTTGTTACGAGTAGTCACTTGACCAGACGCAGTAAACAGTGCGTGGCGGATTTGGGAAAGCCCCATGGAGACGTACCTTCGGATTCGGAATCGGAATCGGTGTCGTCGAAGTCGGAGTCGTCCGACGACAAGTCGTCGACTTCCTTGCTTTTTTTCGTCTTGCCCTTCATTTTTTTTTTGGAGTTCTTGGAATTCTTCTTCGCAGCAGCCGCTGCCATATCACCAGAGGTCTTCCCGAATGCCGCTAAAGGCCCGTGCGTTGCTTCCTCAGCCATGCGTTTCAACCCGAAGTCGCTTGGGTACACGGTGACCTTCCGGACCTCGCCCGCGACGGGCGCGAACGACCGCAGCACGACTAACAAATCCACCGCGCGAAGGTGCTGCCACTCCTGGTCCACGATGGCGATGCGCGAGGTGGCGGGAATTTGGTCGGTTTCGTCGTCATCACTGCCTTGCTTAGTGCTACTTCCGGCTAGCATCCGCGGAATCACGCCTTCGGATTCGGACTCCGCGTCTTCGTCCGAGCCAGATTCAGATTCAGAATCCGATTCGCTTAAATTCACCCCGCGCATCCGATCGCGCGACGCTTCCAGCTTGTGCTCGGCGTCCTCGTCGTCGTCGTCTGAACCGTCGGCTTTCTTGACGCCATCGTCGGACTCGGAATCCTCATCAGACTCCTCAACCGGTGCTTTCTTCGTCTTTTTCTTGACATCGTTTTTCTTTTCGTCGCGCGCCGACTTCTTTTTCGTCACCGAGTCCTCAGCAACGACCTCTTCCTTCCGAGTACCCCCCCCACTCTCATCCTCGTCTTCCAAGTCATAGTACTGCTTCAGGTCATCCCCAGTGTTCTTCAGTGAGGCTTTGGTGGTTTTCCGTCCGCGCTTGTCCCGGTTCCCCACCCCGCCCCCCGTGCCGAAGTTTTTGTCCGTGAACATCTTCTTGAACCGCGAATCTATCTTTGTTTTCTGGGTCGCGTCCGGGAAGTTCATGAACCGCGGGTCGTTGTGCAGGGTTTTGAAACGAGTGTCGCTAACGACATCGTCGGACCCGGGCCCGTCGTCAACTGGACCGCCGCCGCCGCCCATTCCGCCGGTGCTCGCCGTGGCAGGTGGGCCAGGCGCGGGACGTGATGGGATCTGTGCTCGGAGAAATCGAAACAACACGCCGCCGCCGCCGCCCGCCCGATTTTGCGAGTCGCAAAAAAATAATGTTTCGTCGACTTCTTCTTCATCAGTTCAATGCACTTCGCGAGGCCTCCCCATTCCCTGCCGCTCCTGCCACGATGTCTGGCGTCCGCGGGAAACGGTCCTGGGGTGGTGATGTGCGAACTGATAATGACGCCACTACTGGATCAAACCCGGCCGTAAATGACGGTGTCCCAAACGGCGCCCCTCCCGGGACTTCTTCACGACCCAACGAGACGAATCAGCAACAAAAGCGGCACTCCGTGGACACGGTGTTGGCGCAAGCGGGTTTCGTTGGACACCGAACCGACGCAAGTCACGCCACCGGAAACAACGGTTTCTTGGGCGACACCACCGGGAGCTTGATACCGCCTATTTTTCCGAGCACGACTTATGCGAGGGACACGAGTCGGGGGGGGTACGATTTGCGGCATCTGGTGACGTACCCCAAGGATGAGATTGCGGAACATCATCATGTGGATGGCGAAAAAAATGACAATTACGATGCCAAACACCAAAATGAAGGCGCCACTCATCAACCCACTCCGCGTCCTTTGATGTACAGCCGCCCTGATAACCCCGGGTACACGCAAGCGGAGTCGTTGATAGCGTCGCTGGAGGGGGGCGAAAACGCGTTGCTTTTTTCATCCGGGATGGCGGCGGTCGCCGCCGTCGCGGCGTCGACTCTGAAACACGGCGATCGCTGCGCGATTCCGAAAAACTGCTACTTCGCCGTGCGGGTTTTCTTTCAAGACTACTGTCGACGAAACGGCGTCGAGTGTTACCTGTACGACGACAGTCACGAAGACATGACACGCGCGGCGTATGGATTGTCACGGGAAGAATTTGAATCGAACCAGAAACAGTGTGAGACGATGGAAAAGCTCAGTCCTGTACTTGTAGATTGGGGCGCATTCAAAAACGATGAGAAATGCAAGTTGATTTGGGTCGAGACGCCTTCCAACCCCACCTGGAGGGTGACTGACATCCAAAAAGCGTCGCAGCTCGCGAAAATACTCCGCGCTACGTTGTGCTGCGACAACACGGTGTTGACCCCGCTTTGTTGCCGCCCGTTGTCCCTGGGCGCGGACCTCGTGATGCACAGCGCTACTAAATACCTAAACGGACACAGCGACGTCGTAGCGGGGGTGGTGGTTGGGAGGAAAGTTGACTGGAGGGACTGGAGGGCGGGTGATGATCCAGATGATACCTACAAAATATGTTTACGACAAGTGGGAAAGAGTTTTCAAAGTATAACCGACGCGGATCAGTTCACCGTGTTCCAATTTCTTCAGAAAACGCGATCTTTCGGCGGCGCGGTGTTAGGGCCGTTCGAAGCGTGGTTGTTGGTGCGAGGCTTGCGGACGTTACACGTCCGAGTCCGCGCGCAATGCGCCAGGTACGGCCGTATGGGCTTTCCCAAATCCAGGCACCGGCCGTTTGATGCCCCTCTGTGACGTCCACGGCCGTCATTAAAAGGAAGTCGCTACATACATCACAAGTGCGCTGTTTTACCGAATCTGGTGATTGTTTGTCCATACACCGCCCAATACAGTAAGACTCAAGACTGACACTTTTCTTTCCCAATCGCCAGCGCGTTGTACTTGGCAAGAAAGTTACAAAAGCACCCGGACGTCGCCGAAGTGCTTTACCCTGGACTCGCGAATCACCCAGGGCACGCAATCGCGGTGCAGCAGCAAAGCGGTTTGTATGCTGAAGAATGTTACGTCGATGAAACCGGCGATGAGTATCAAAAAACAAAAGCGGACCGGATGTTCGGCGGGATGCTCAGCGTCCGGGTTAAGGGTGGTGGGGCGGTTGCGATTGCGGTGACTGGGAGGGTTAAAATTTGGACCCCCGCCACTAGTTTAGGCGGCGTGGAGAGCTTGGTGGAGCACCGCAAGTCCGTGGAAGGCCCGCACTCGGAAACCCCCGACGATTTGCTACGCCTCTCCGTGGGTTTGGAGAACCCTGCGGATTTGCTTTTGGATCTGGAGGCCGCGATCGAGGCGGCGGCGAAGGGCGCGGTTGTTATCGAGGGAGATTGAAAAAACGGTTCCCTTTCCACTGCGCGAATGTTCGTTCTCTCTTTTTCTCGAACTCCAGAAATTCAAGTCGGCACGCGCTCCATTGTGGCACGCGCGGTACCCCGCCCGTCCTCGTCGCGATGCGCGCGATGGAGGGTGGCGACACACTCGGCACTGGATGTGAGGTCCGCACCCCCGCGCATTCGGTGCGGCTGCGGCGGCCCGTGACCTGGACGGTGACCTACGTCGTGGTGTGCACCGCGGCGCTCATGTTCGTCGCGCTCATGCCGTTTGGCCGAAGCGAGGCTAATGGCAATGGCACGGGGGTGGTCCAGGCGCAGGTGTTGACCTCAAACCACCGCACTCCTCGTGGTTCGTCTGGTTACGATGCCGAGGTCAAAGATACGGAGAGTTTTGCTTTTATCGATGGCGGCGATGATGACACCTTGGGCACGAAGGATGAGGAGGAAGAGGCACCGACGATGCGAGAAAAAACGAAGGATGCATTAGATGAGGATGCATTAGATGCGTCGAATGAAGCGACCTCAGCATCCAAGCCAAAATGCGTGTTCCACCTGTACCGCCACGTAAGCAAAACAGGAGGTACCACGATGAGGTTCGTGTTCGACCGCCAAACCGTGTTCGGGGATTTCGAGTTCCCGCTTCCGTATGGGTTTGACGAGAAGCGATGGAACGGGTTGTTGGCGCGATGGCGAGAAGCGGCGAAGCAATGGCGTTCTGGAAATCGAAAAGCACCCCCGAAGACGCTAGTGGAACTTCGAGGGAACTGGCCTTCGAACTGGGGTGCTGAGAATTTCGAGAAGGTGCTTGGTGACTTGGACGAGCTGAGACAGGAATTTGGGGGTGGGGAGGGGGATGACGACGACGTAGGGGCAAACAGTCAGAACGGCGGCGATACGATTGAGTCGAAGACGTGTTCCGTGTCGACCTCGCTGCTGTTTCGCGAACCCAAAAAGCAGTACCAAAGTTTCTGGCGGTACTACATCGAGAAGAAACAAGCTGACGATTTAAAGACTCAAGAAGTCAACAAAAAGTGGCCTGACATCGATGGCACTGCTTTTTGGGGCAAAGGGTTCAAAGAATGGGCAAAGAACGTGCCGTCGATGCAAATAAGAGAGTTGCTCGGGAATAAATGTACCTCACAGATGCGGCAACCGGGGTACGACGCGGCGTGGAATTCGGACCTTCAACAATACATCCAGACTGGCCTCCATACGTTTGACACGAAGAACTGTCCATATACTATAGATGAAACCGACTACGGCCGTTTTTTGGCGTTACTGAAACGCATTAGCGTGGTGGGGGTTACCGAGAAGTTCGACGCCTTTCTTTTAGCGGTTGCCGAGAAAGTCGGACTTGCGAGACTAGAGTACGTCAAGAGTAACGTCAGGAGTGTCAGTGAAACGGCTAAAGAAACGGCCACGGGTGGGGCTACAAGTAGTGAGACCTCAGAAGAAGAAGGAGTTCTTGAGCAAGTCGCTTCGTTCGATATCAAGGCGCACGGGGTAGTTAGTCAGATGCAGGATGACAACGAGGCGAACGCGGAAGGCGGGCGAACAGAATTCCAAAAAAGAGTAAAAGAGTACACCGACAAAACTTCGGTTTCGAAAGCCGGTGTCACGTTCGTCGGCGGTTTCCCGGCGCCGAGCCCGTTCGTGTGGGTCAAATCAAGTGATTTGAAAGGTTCGAGTGATGACTTAATAACCCCGCAAAGCTGGACGGACACCAGTGGGGGAGGGCAAGCCATCGCCTATATCGTGATGGACGAAGTGTCCCTGGTTAGTCGGGCCAAAGCGAGCGCGAAAGGAGTAGGGTGCGTGAAAGGGTGTACGTTCGACTACAAAGAATAATACGAGTACCTGTGTTACGATGAACTTATGAACTTATGACATCGAGCGTATGATAACGGGAGGTATTTATAAAACAACGCAGTATTATATTATAAGGTGTGTAAATAGTCTAACCGTCTACCCGTATCTAGCCCTACTGTTCATCTCGAACACTCCCTTTTTTATAATCATTACTAGTGGTAAGTACGTCCTGACTGTTTGCTCCTATAGGGTTTCCACACTACTCCGCTCCGAGCCGCGCGTCCGCGAGTAAAGCCCGTTCTTCCGCGAAAAAGTCCCTCCTGAGAAGGTCCTCTTTTTTTTTCTCACCCCCACCCTCCATCCGCTCCTTCATGGCTTCGTAAGTAGTGTCTTTTCCTAAAACGTAACAAACCTCTTCCAACGCGCTAACCGCGGATTTAGCGTTTAAATTGATATCACGCGCGGTGACTTCCTCGTTGCCTTGTTGCACCGCTCGCATTGCGTTGTCGAAAGCGTCCAACCCTCCGGTCACGGCGAGGCCTTGCGATAGGTAAAACAAAGCGTCAGTCCATTTTTTGGGCTTGTATTGGACGATGTATGGACAACAGTCACAGGCTTCGGTCTGAACAGTCACCAGCGTTAGAGGTAAAACAGGGAGGCGGGATTTGGGAAATACAAAATACGTACCTTCGAACTGGTCGAAAGTAGGCCTTTGTACGCGCAAGTACTGCGCAACCTTTCGCAGGTCCGTTCTGGTTTGTTCTAAGGCGCCTTTGCGTAACAAAGCCCTGGCTTGCGTGTACTCGCCAACCTTGGCGAGGGTCTGCACGCGTCTTAACTCGTCCAGGGCTAGGTTTAGTCGCGTTTGCACCGCGCCGCTGTCCATGGAATCTGATGATTCTTTTTTTTTCAACGCCGCGAGCACCGCGTCGTTGTTCGCGGTCGCGTTGTTTGGAGCTAACAGCCAAGCAAACGCGGTCGTAGTGGTGGTCACCAGCGCCAAAACGGTGCTTCTTCGTCCACTCAACGAAGCAGTACCTTCGAAGGTACTGTGTTTCTTTGCACTGGAACCTGAATCGGCATCGCCGCCGCGCGCTTGCCAGGTTCGGGACCTGGGAAGTGATGCGCGGATCGTATTTCTTCGAATGAGAGAACGTGCCGACCCGGTGCCCTGAGATTCGGCAGTTCGGGTGGGCGCGCTGATACGTCCGACCCACGACGACGTGGTGAGTTTCGCGGTTACGAAGCACTGGGACATCAGCAGGACCGTAGCGCGCGAAGGATTCGGTGTCCTCGAAACGTTTCGACGCGCGGAGACGGACTGACACGCACGGAGGACCCGACGTCTGATTTTGATAGTGACGTGGACCTCTCTTGCTGTCGTGGCGACTTCCAAAATAACGACCCGAAAAGAGAAGCGAGATTTCGTTTCGTTCCGCCTGAACCCTAAGCACACTCGGTGTGACACGCGGTGTGACACTCGGTGGCTCCGTGGCGCGCGATGGCGTCGACGGTACGGCAGGGCGGCCGGGCGCTTGCAAGGGCGATCGCGAACACGCGGGGTGGGGTTGGGAAACGGTTTGGGGGCGAGCTTTCATCGATGGATGTAAATGCTTTTTTAAGTGGCAAAGTCGGGGGAGGTGTTTTTTGTGGTGGGACACGACCGTGGACGAAGCCGTGGAGTTTGGGTAACGCGACGCGATGCGTGACCACCAGCACCACGGCTCACAAAGCCGCCAGCACTGCTGCTTCGGAACAAAAAACCCCGAGTAATGGGAGTGACGACAAACGTTCCGTCGGTCAACCTCGAGCCACCACGGGCACGGTGACCGATCGCGAAATCCTGGCGAAGCAGCGAAACCCGGAGGAGTACTTACGCGTGAAACGACAAAACATCCGGACCTTCGGAATCATCGCGCACGTGGACCACGGCAAGAGCACATTGGCGGACCGTTTGCTTGAAATAACAGGTGCGGTGCCTGCCGGGTCGAAAAATCAATACCTAGATAGGTTACCGGTGGAAAGAGCAAGAGGGATTACGGTGAAAGCGCAAAGCGTGACTTTGCTTCACGATTGCGCCATCACGAACGAGCGCTATTTACTGAACCTGATAGACACCCCGGGCCACGCGGATTTCTCGTTTGAAGTCAGTCGAAGCCTACGCGCATGCGACGGCGCTTTGCTGTTAGTGGACGCGACGCAGGGTGTCCAGGCGCAAACCATCGCTACTTTTTACTTAGCCCTTGAAAACGATTTGGTTATTTTACCGGTCGCGAACAAAGTGGACATGGAAAACGCGGACGTGGAGTCCATAAAAACGCAGATGGTCGCCGCGTTCGGGATGGACGTGGAGATCGCTGCGGCAAGTGTTTCTGCTAAGGACTCGGCAACGACTACTTACGAGAATCCGCATACCTTACTGCCCACTTCGGCTAAAACCGGCCTCGGCGTCCCGGCTGTGTTGAACGCGATTTGCAAACACGTGCCTCACCCAAAAGGAGTAGACGCGTTGGATGCATCTAGCGGTGCTACTAGCACCACCCAAACCGCAACCCCTCTCCGCGCGCGCCTGTTGGATTGTCACTACGACCCGTACCGCGGCGCGGTTTCCACGATCCAGGTTGTGGACGGCGCTGTTAAAGTCGGCGACAAAATCACTTCGCACTTCACCGGGACGTCGACCGAGGTATTGGAACTAGGGTTCATGACCCCCGAGCCGCTGAAAACCACGGTACGTGTTGGGGCTTTCCCGAATCCGGGGACACCTACGTTTTACCTCTAACGCTGGTGACTGTTTTATCTCTCAGCTGGTGACTGTTTGTCCATACATCGTCCAGTACACGCCCAACACGGGACTGACCCTTTTCTTTTTACGCGCAGGTGTTGAAAGCGGGCCACGTCGGGTACCTAATCACGGGCAACCGGGACGTGAAGTCGTCAAAAATTGGAGACACGCTGTACACGCACGACAAACCGGCGGGTGGTAAGCCTGTCACGATACCGAGCCCTTTGCCCGGGTTCAGGCCCGCCAAGCCCATGGTTTTTCAAGGCGTTTTTCCGCTAAGCGCGGACCAGTTCGAGAACCTGCGAGTCGCGATTGAAAAGCTAACCCTGAATGATTCGTCGGTGTCGTTCACCACGGAAACCTCTGTGGCGCTAGGCCCGGGGTTCCGGTGCGGATTTCTCGGGTTACTACACGCGGGTACGTCGTAGGGGCTTTCCCAAATCCAGGCACACTGTTTCAAGCCCCTCTGTGACGTCCACTAGTATTAAAAGGAAGTATACTACGTACATCACAAGTGCCCTGTTTGCCCATACAGTAAGACTCAAGACTGACACGTTTCCTTAACAAAAACAGACGTGTTCCATCAACGCCTCGGCGAGGAACTCGGAATCGACGTGGTGCACACGGCGCCGACGGTGCCGTACCGGGTGCGGTACGGAGACGAAAAAAGAGAAAACGCTGCAGTTGGGGATGAAAAAAGAGAGAACAGAGTCCGGGACGACAAGACTGGGGATAACTCTACTCGGGACGGCACTGGGGACTCTACTCGGAATGATACTACCGCTGGGGATAGTGCCACCACTGAGGATAGTACCACCACCGGGGATGACCCTAACTCCGGGTGGCACACGATTTCCTCACCCGCTTCCTTCGACCAGGAGCGGTTGCGGAAAGGCGGCGGCAGTTCCGTGGAAGAACCCGTGGTGGACGCGACGATCGTGTGTTCCGTGGACGTGGTGGGTAAGGTGGTGGAGCTTTGCGTGGAGAGACGAGGGGAACAGCTGGAGATGCTGCATTTAGGGCAAACAAGGTACGTGTTGGGCCTTTCCCAAATCCCAAGACTGTTTTCCGATTGTCCAGAGTAATTACTCATACACATTACGAAAGACTGACACTTTTCTGGCAAAACGTAAAAAGGGTGATGCTTCGGTACCGCGTACCGCTGGCGGAGATGGCGAGCGACTTTTCAGGTACGTATTGCGCGTTTCCCAAATCCCGCCTCCCTGTGTTCCCATAAAAGACTGACACTTTCTTTTATTGGTATCAGACGCGCTGAAAAGCCGGACCTCGGGTTACGCTACTTTCGACTACGAAGAAGCCGGGTACCGGGCCGCGGACGTCGTGCGCTTGGACGTGTTGGTCAACGGCACGCCGGTGGACGCCCTGTCCTTAATAACGCACCGAAGCGGTTCCACAAAAAAAGGAAAAGCCATCGTTGCGAAGTTGAAAAACACCCTCCCGCGACAACTTTTTGAGGTCGCGGTGCAAGCCAGCGTGAACGGCCAAATCGTGGCAAGAGAAACGGTTTCGGCGATGCGAAAAAACGTCCTGGCGAAGTGTTACGGGGGGGACGTTTCGCGGAAAAAAAAACTGCTGTCGAAACAAAAAGAAGGGAAAAAACGCATGCGCCGGGTGGGGAACGTGGACGTGCCGATTGAAGCGTTCGCGGGGCTGCTGGGGAATTAGGTTTTGTAGGGTTATTAGAGGTGTCTTATTAGCTGCCTTATGAGGGTTGTCGTTTGCTACTTCTAGTGTCATTCGCGCTGGTACCTTGTACCAGGAGCTTGTCAATGTTTGAAGAACACTGATATCAAGTCTTTTTTTTCTTACCTGTTACCTTCAATCGTCAACCTCCTCCTTCGTTCCTTTCCTGTTCACTCGCCTATGCCGAAGTAGCCGCGGATGGTGAAGGGTTCTTGCTTGATCTCGGGTTCTTCCTTGATCTCGGGCTCTTGCTTGATCTCGGGCTCGAGTTTGATCTCGGGTGAACTCTCCGGCTCGCGCTTGACCCGCTTCGCACTCGGCGGAGCCGCGCGCGCCGTTTTGCACGCCGCGCAGTTGCGTTTGAGCTTGCCGTGGGGACATTGTGTGCACGCCAAGCAGTCGTATGTCCGCTTGCCGTGAGGGCAGGGGTTGCACGCGCCGCAGTTGTCTTTCCGCTTGCCGTGAGGACAGGGGTTGCACTGCGCGCAGACGTCTTTCCGCTTCCCGTGGGGGCAAGGGTTGCACTCTGCGCAGCTCCTTTTCACCTTCCCGTGAGGGCAGGGGGTGCACGCCGCGCAGAAGCGTTTAAGCTTGCCGTGAGGGCAGGGGTTGCACGCCGCGCAGCTGTTTTCACCTACCCGTGGGGGCAGGGGGTGCACGCCGCGCAGCTGTTTTTCCGCTTCCCGTGAGGGCAGGGGGTGCACGCAGCGCAGAAGCGTTTAAGCTTGCCGTGCGGACACGGGTTACACTCCGCGCAGTCGTTTTTCGCCCTCCCGTGCGAGCATCTATTTTTCCCCGCCATTGTTCTCGCCCGACCAACCAACGCGCGCCTTCGTGAGTGGCACACGCGCCGCGGGGAAACGTCGTTGTCGTGGCTTTTGTCTCGACGTTTTCGTTGCTTCCCGTGCAAAGTTGACTTTTTGGCCAGCACGACGGTCTTCCTGATACTCAGGAATTGACCGACTCGGCGACTCCCAGAAACGTTTCGGCCGCGGCGTGCTTGCTCAGCTCGTCTCGTGGAATTTATAAACGTTCGCTCGCGGGGCATGTGATGAGCAGTGCGCCGCGCACGGGCGTTACCCGTGGTGCCGTCGCCGTGTCGCGTTCCACCGCGACAGCCAAGAGCGCGCGATGGCGTCCCCAGGTTTGCCGTCGCGCGGTAACAACCGGAACGGCGGTTCGATTCCCGGCGGGGGCGGTAGTTCGTTCATCCGCGCCAGTGCGAGTCGCGTGACGCCGAGCACGGGTTCCTACCTTTCCGGCGATGACGACGACGACGACGCCCAAACGTTACCCCGCGAGCCCATGAGGCGAATGAATTGGACCCCGCCCGGTGACACGTCGTCGTCTGAAAACCGAGGAGAAAACCGAACGCGAACACCGGCTCCGCTTGATGAGTGGGACTACGCGGAACGCGGTCCTCTTGCGAGATTAAAAACGCGCCAGCTCACTGAAGTCGCCAGGGAAAAAGCGGGCATGGGGGTTTACGGTAAGGGCCTTTCCCACGTTCCGCCTACGCGATTTCGCATACTCGTCCTGCGAAGGGACTATTACGACCAGAAGGGACTATTTCCAATCCCTCATACTATGGAGTACAGTATACCCTTCTCAATCCCTCATACCAATCCCGGATATACCCATCACGACTGACTGACACTTTGTTTTTCACAATCAGTGGACGACGCGGAGCTCGGGGCGTTCGCGGACGACACGCCTGGTCATTTAAAGAAACTCACGAGCGACCCTGACTTTTTCGGACCAGAGAGCTACCCGAGACGACAGCGGGACTGGGTCGGGTACTACGTCGCGTTCGTGTTTATTTTCGCGTCGTTTGTGATTGGCACGAATGCTATTTCCAGCGGCAATCCAGGATATTTATTCGGCCTAGTAGAGTCAAGCACGGGAAAGCTGTGCGGTTTCGAAGCGGGGGTTACGGAAAAGCCGTACCTGTGGCACCCGCATGCTGGCGAAAAAGGCATTGGGGGCGGCGGTGAATTATCGGTGTGTGTCACGGAATGCCCGCTCGCGCGGACCTGGGTTTGCGTGGATGAGACGGTGGCCAACATCTTCGCGGACGACAAAACGGATTCAGAAACAGAACAGGGAGCAACACAAGTAACCTACAACGCATCTAAACACAACACGCCTCCCCCAGGGCCTCCGCCGGCACCGCCGACGAGTGACTGCCCGTCGGGCGCGTACGTTCACTCGTTGATTGATTTCGAACCCGTGTTTATGTCGTGTTTGCCGAAAAACGAAGACGAGCAGACGATATCTTCCGAAGAGGATGGTGACGGTGGAGGAGGAGAAGCAACGCCTAACACTCCTCGAGACATGCATTTCGTTAGTGCGTTGAAAGAAGTGGACACCCCCGAGCGGTTCATCGCGAACGCGGTTTTCGCCGAGATCGACTCGAGCAGGTGGGTTCTTTTGGTCACCATGTTACTAGGTACGTATTGCGCGTTTCCCAAATCCATGCACACTGTTTGCCCATACAAGACTGACACTTTTCTTTTACACAATAACAGTAATCGGGTTAACCTTCGGGTTGAACGCGATTTTAAACCGAGACGCGCGGCAGTACCACTCTGTCGCGCTTGGCGGTTCAATAGTGCTGGCCGGCGTGTGCGCGGCGCTGTTCGGTTTGGAGGAGTGGCTTGGTGTTGATACGCTTCACGGCGTGATGGTGGACGAACTGGTGCGTATACCAAATCCCGCCGACTATTTGCCCATACAAGGCTGACACTTTTTTTTACAATCACAGGACGACCGGCTAAAAATAGTAAAGGACTTAAGAACCGTCTCGCCGTTTCTCTTTGTCCCGTTCCTGTTAATAGTGCTACGGGTAACCCAACACGCGGTGCGGAACAAAGACCAGCTCGGGTTGGGAACGACGTTACTGGACGTCGCGGGTGGCGTTTTGAGTTTAGGTGCGTGTTTCCCGCCTCCACGTTTACCGCACTGTGCGGAGTACAGGGCAGTTACCCTTTCCAATCCCGGATATACACGCGGTCCGAAAGGCTGAGTGTTTTTTTATTTTATTCATCTCACAGCCGGTTTCGACGTGGTGGTTCCCGTGATCACGATAGGGCCGTTGTTGGCGGTGATGCTTTGGATAACGGTGGGTACCGTTTACCTAAGCGCGGTCTCCGCGAAGTTCTTCCACGACGACCGAGTCGAGCGCGGCGGTGGTGTGCAAAAGTTCGCGACTGGTAACGCCACTGACGGAACTGGTTACGACGCGGGTAACGACTACACAGAACACGCGGGGTGGCACGGGGTGTACCGAGGCGCGACTGTTTTCCACGTCTTCGTATGCGCCTGGTTCGCGACCTGGGTGGTTCTGTTCGTGCGGTGCGTCGTGTCATCCGCGGTGTGCGCGTGGTACTGGGCGAGAGACGGGGAAAGGGAAACAAAGCTGTCGGAAATGAGTACCTGGAGAGCTGTGCGTCGAACGGCGATGTGCCACGCCGGGTCGCTGGCGCTGCTGGCGTTTTGGATGCCGGTGTTTTTTATTCCGCGGCTAATTGTGGGTTTCGTCTGCTACTTCGGCGGACGGACGGATAAGCAAACGCCTCCGTATTCGCAAGTATTAGCCTACCGAAGCGCCGCGGTTTGTCAAATCGCCCTGCACGGCGTCTCACTGAAGGTACGGGTCTGCATTTCCCAAATCATAGCCTCCCTGTTTTGACGATTGTCCAGAGTAATTACTCGGCCACGTTACGAAATACTGACACTTTTCTTTTCCAAAACGCAAAGCGTGCGTGTTTCAACCAGCACCACTTGAAGATGCGGAACGGTTTGATTGTTAAAAAGTGCGCCTCCGCGAGCGACGGCGCGATGTTCGCCGGGTGGACGTGCTGCGCGCTGGCGAGCTTCGCGAGCGCGAGCGCGATGAGCTCGGTCGATTTCCTCACCGTGCGAGCGGTGCGGTGGACAATCGCCCCAGCGACGTGCGCCGCGGCCGCGGGCACCGTGGTGTTCTTCGCGTTTTTCATGGCGCACAGGGAAGCGGTGGAGACGATCATACAGTGCTTTTGCGAAGACACGGAGCGGAATAACGGCACGCCTTTACGGCAGTACTACGCCCCCGCGAGCTTGAAGAGACTGATTTTCCACGACGTGCAAGGCCAACGCGCGCCAGGCGCGACGGACGCGGATGACGAATTCGAGCTGGAGTTTCGGACACAGAAGAAACAGAAACGGGACCGGCGACGGGAACGGAGAAGCCAGATGGGGAGCGTATTGGAGGAGGAGTAGTAGTTGGAGTGTTTAAGGGAGAGTAGTTGGATTATATAGAGTGATTGTGGAGATGGATTGATGATGATGATGTTTCTTTTTACATTAATGTGAGGACCCTATTGGTAGTATAAACTCTACTTAACTCGTCAAGTAACTCGGCTTAACTCGTGAAGTAACTCCGCAAGACCTCCCTCACAGGGTACGTACCTGTATTCTTAGTTACCCACTACGTTTCACTTCGCCGGGCTTCCTTCGGGAAAGTTCGCGCACCAGGTTTGCGAGGGAATGCGCCGGGTCGGGACGAGCGGCCTGACTTCTAATTTCCTCGAATAGTTGAAAATTGTGGCCGACGCGACGCCTAGAAACGCGAACCCCAGCAGCGTGTTCCGTTTCCACCGTTTAGGGTCCGCAAACCACCCCCCGGAAGGCGACCAGACTTTGCTGGTGTCGAAACCGCCGGAGGCGGGGGCGCCCATGGTTTTTTGATTTGATTTCGGTTCGGTCCGACTGCTCGCTGAGTAATGCGCCTCGGGGCACCTGTGATGATGAATGGGAGTCTTGGTCAGGGTGGGACGAGGTCTGACGATTCTGAGGTCTAGCGATGGTCGGAAAGCCCGGACGGACACGCGTGACTGCTGGGTTTTGCGGCAACCGATCCATCGGCTTGCGCGGAGCGATCCAACGCCTCCGGGAAGCACGTCTGGTCGGGACCACGATGACCACCGCGTGGTAAAAAACGTGACTGCGTGGCGGTGCCAATGCAGGGTTTCACGCCGAGCGGACCGGACCGGACCCACGCCACGCCCCGGCTTTAGCAAAAGAGGCACGGTCCAACACGCTTGTTTGAATAACCGCAACACGTACCTTCGAGAGAACACCCGTGTGGAGCAGACGCGCGTGTCTAGGAGAAGTGAGGACCGCACGGGAGAGGGATCGAACTGGGTTAAAGGATCGAGCTCTCCTGCAAAAACGGTGAGAACCCGAACGGGAAAGAACTTTTTGAGAGCATCACTTTGCGAAAAAGGCAAAAGCCACGACTTCGTCTTCGCACGGCGTGACGCGCGGAGCGTAGACGCTTGTGCGCGCGAGGTGAATAATGGGAGGACATAAGCGGTGCTCGCACGGAAGGCGGAAAAATATCTGCGAGGAGTGTAACCCGTGGCCCCACGGCAGCGTGAAACAGAGCTGCGCGGCGTGCAACCCTTGCCCCCACGGCAAGCTGAAAGGCAACTGCGCGGACTGCAAAGGGTGCCCTCACGGCAAGCGGAAACACGACTGCGTAAAGTGCACCCCCTGCCCTCACGGGAAGCTGAAAAACAGCTGCGCGGAGTGCACCCCCTGTCCTCACGGGAAGCGGAAACACGACTGCGCGGAGTGCACCCCGTGCTCCCACGGCAAGCTGAAACGCTTCTGCGCGGGGTGCACTCCCTGCCCCCACGCCGAGCGGAAAAGCGACTGCGCGGGGTGCACCCCCTGTTCCCACGGCAGGGTGAAACGTTTCTGCGTGACGTGCAACCCGTGCCATCACGGCAAGCTGAAAGGCAGCTGCGTGATGTGCACCGGCTGCCTTCATGGCAAGCGAAAGAACGCGCGCGCGGCGCGCAAAACGGCACGCGCCGCTGCGCCGAGTTCGAAGCGAGTTACGCGCGAGCCAAAGAGTTTGCCCGAGATCAAGCAAGAACCCGAAATCAAGCTCGAGCCCGAGCTCAAACAACAACCCTTCACCATCCGCGGCTACTTCGGCATCGGCGACGAGGACTACTAGTGCCTGAAAGGAAGTCTTCTCGGTGTTGTACTGTCCGGCGAGTAGGACGCGAAAGACGCGATACATTTTTTAAACCCCGCGTTTTACAAATAACACATCAGGAGCGCGTACTCAACGCCACCAACACCAATTACCCTTCCTCGCCAAACTCTTTCGTGAACCTCTCGTGCACGTCCAGGTCCGCCTTGGCCACCGTGGGCCGCGCTTTCAACAAAACCTTTTGGCAAAAAGAAAAGTGTCAGTCGCGTACGGGCAAACAGTGTCAGTCGCGTACGGGCAAACAGTGTCAGTCGCGTACGGGCAAACAGTGTCAGTCGCGTACGAGCAAACAGCGCGCCGCCTGCTTTGGGAAACGCGACACACACGAACCTTCCGGAAGTCGTTCGCGGTGATGTTCGGCGGCGCCACGAAACGCGCGTAGCCCAGATCCGCGAGCTGCTCAAGCGAACTCGCCCACGCCGCGGGGTCGCCCGGGGAGCACGGAACGTACTGCGTGGTGGGTTTTTGTTGCGTCGTTGCTGCGTTAGCTTCGTCGTTCTTGTGGCTCGAATTGGACTCAATTTCCTTTACGGTCGAAACGAAAACGGGAACGGTTTTGAAGTGCGTCGCTTCCTGTACTTTACGCACGGGTTCGTACAAAACATCCTTCACGACGTGGTCGATGTCCGAGCCCGAAAACCCCTCCGTCTGCGCGCCCAGGGATTGAAAGTCAGCCTCGGTCAAATCGTGCGGCGTCTCGCCCAAATGCACCTTGAACATGTGCGCCCTCGCGGGCGCTTCTGGTAACGGAATATAAATCCGCTTATCGAACCGCCGCCGCACGGCTTGGTCGAGTTGGTACGGCGTATTCGTAGCGGCTAGGACTAAAACCCGACCCCCCGCGGTGCCGACGCCCTGCATCTGTACCAGAATCTCGGTTTTGATTCGCCGGCTCGCTTCGGATTCGCCGCCCTCGCCGCGCGCGCCACACAGGGCGTCGATTTCGTCGATGAAAATGATCGAAGGCGACTGCTCCCGGGCCATGGCGAACAGCTGGTTCACAAGTTTCTCGCTTTCCCCCATCCACTTGGAAACCAGATCCGAACTGGAAATGGAAAAGAACGTGGAATCCGCCTCCGTCGCGACGGCTTTGGCGAGGTAACTTTTCCCCGTTCCGGGAGGGCCGTACAACAAAAACCCGCTCCACGCTTTCCGTTTCCCGGTGAAGAACTGGGGAAACTTGACCGGAAGAATCACGGCTTCTTTCAGCGCGTCCTTCGCCGCGTCCAAACCGGCGACGTCGTCCCAACTCACGTTTGGTTTTTCCGTCACGATCGCGCCGCCCAGCGCGCCTTGCATTTTCGCTGCGGTTGTGCGAACGAAAAGGGTCAGTCTTGAGAGTCTTGAGTTGGGTGTACTTCGGGCCATGTGTACGAGCAGACAGTCACCCGTAATCGGGCACACAACACGTACCTTTCTCTTCGTCGTTTTCCTTGTTCCCCGAGCCGGCGCCGTTCGCGCCTTTCGGCTTCGCGCGCAACGCGCTGTCCGGGGACAACGCCGAGTTCGCTTTCGAGGTCGCGTTGTCGCTGTCAATCAACTTCTTAAGCTCCTCCGCCCGTTCCAAGTACTCCGTGAACTTTCCCTTAATCGTGGCGTGCATCATCGGGTTCTTTTCGTATTTTAAGTAAATAGTGAAGTGATCCAGGGCGCTCATGTACAGCTTAAACGCGGCGGGGTAATCCGCGGCTTTGTCCTTGTCCACCGCATCTTTTACCAAAGCGATGGCTTTCTCCCTAATCGCGACACCTCCGCCTAGGTCACCCATTTTTGGGTATGAGTAGTTAGCTAGGCACAGAACGTCTCCGGGGGGGGTGGTCGTGATGGACGCCGGACGCCGACGTGTTGCGTTTGGACAGAACGCGGCCGTCCGGAGGTGGTGGTGATGGACGCCGGTCTTGTCTTGATGTCAAATTCGTGTCAAGACAAGGCGTCGTTCCCCTAAACGATGATGACGTTTTTGGCCAGACCGTGACACTTGACAAACCGACCGGTGGCGAAACAAAGAGTGGGCCCTTGGGCTGTCACACACGTGTCGTCTCGGCAAGCGCGACCCCGGGGAGGTGAAACCGGCGACGCCGGAACGCGAGACGTGGAGTGCGTGCGCTTGGTCCGGATCTGGCAGTGTCACCCTCGGATCGAGAGACCGCTCTCGATTTATTGGGCGCGATTTATTTTATTTATTGGCCACACTGGTGCCTTTTTTCCGCCATCCACGAGACACAACGCCCCTCGCCGGGTAGACGGGTAGTAGTGAACGCTCCCCTACCTCCGGACAATGGTGAACTACGCCAAGTGGGATAACCTGCAGGTTAGTGACGATGAGGAGGATACCAGTAGCCGGCGCGTGGGCGTGACGAAGCTCGAGACGCCATCGCGAATCACGTTCGGCGGCGGTGGGGCGAATGCGAACGTGATTTCGATAGATTCGCCAATGGATGATGGAGCCGTGCCTCCCGAACACCTGGAGACGCTCGTGACTCCAGGCGCCGCGGCTGCGGATGCGCAAGGTGTTAACACTGCCAGCACGTCGTACCCTAAACAACAGACAAACCCTACCGGAACAGATTACGACAAGTTCGCAAAGATGGCGAATGCGATGAGCGATTCCGAAGATGAGCAGGAGTATTTCGAAGACGAAGCGATGGAACAGAGAGAGATTGATGACCAACAAAGGCAAAGATTAGCAGGTAAGTCCACCGAAACTTCTGTGTCTCAACAAAACGCCAAGACGAGTGATTTACAAAGTACGCGGAATGCGAAGTTCAGCGAGAACGGCGGCCGCGAGACGATTTGCCCGGGCGCCGACGAAAGTAGCGAGCGCCCGACGACTACGTTGATGTGGTCTCAGTCCAGGGAAGAAGTCATTTTAAGCGTAGTAGTTCCCGCGGGCACGAAAGCGAAGGACGTGGCGGTGCGATGCACAAGCACAAACATAGAAGTCGCTTGTATGACCAAACAGTCCGCAAACTCGGTAGTAGTCGCGAAGTGTTTGTTGAGCGACCGGTGGACGCACCCCGTAGACCCGGAGCCGAAAGACGACGACGACGACGCGCAATTCGGAGACTGGGAGGTGTGTGACTGGGAAGGCGTTGGTGGTAAGGAGGGCGAACGGGTGGTGCGCGTTACGGTTCAAAAAAAGAACATCGGCGGCTCTTTGGTGCACTGGTGGAAAAAAGGAACGGAGGGCGGGACCGGGATTGACGTTTCCGCGATTACCGCGCGGAAGCCGGGCGCCGCGGACGCGAGTAGTAAAATCTGGAACGAAGCCACCGCGGCGTTTAAAAAGC
>Ga0307488_10000153_pt1 | contig 50665 bp, 47 predicted proteins | sample SB02metaG_FD_202248 | JGI IMG/M metagenome (GOLD analysis project Ga0307488, IMG submission 202248) | Sea-ice brine microbial communities from Beaufort Sea near Barrow, Alaska, United States - SB 0.2 | ecosystem: Environmental > Aquatic > Marine > Coastal | place: USA: Alaska | collected... | reverse complement strand
AAATTAAATTAAATTAACATAGATCCCCGTGTCTTATCGATTGCGGGGTGATTACCTAATTTAGGTTAGATACCCAATATAAAAAACGCTAGCCTTAAAATTCTCAGCTAAGTAGCTAATACCTATCCGCTTTTGTAGGATCTGCCTTAGCAAATACACCTGACTTTCAATCGAAAGGCCTTTATTATCGTTCGTCGCCATCACGTCTTCATTGTCCACTATCGCCTCATAAATATTGACCTAAAGCGGGTTTGTTACAATGAGGGGTTGTTTAATTCTATCTATTCTCTATTTAATTCCATATGTAATTACCTATTAATTGCCCATAATCCAATTAAATTGACTACGCCCCCTTTTATTACATGAAAAACGGCCTGCTTGAAGGGTCAAATTTAATGCGTTTGTTAAGTGAACTTATACACTGCACTCTAACTTTGCTTGCTCTGCACATCTAGCCTTTGCTTCAGCTTCTGTTTTACCACCCATACAAAAATCTAACCTAATAAGTTTTTCTTCAGTAGCATTAGGTTGACCAGAAATATTTTGCCATTCCCATTTTTTTATAACGTTCTTGGCAGGTTTATAGATAACTTTTTTTGGTATTGAACTAATTAGTTCAACGTTATCTGTTTTACCATTTTCATCTACAGTTACTTTAAATATGCCGCAACCGGTAATACCTTTCATCGCAAGATCCATCGGATACATTGGACTGAACTGTTTAGTTCTAATCCATTGAGCATCAGATTTTTCTGGTTTGATATGGGTTAGCTTCACATCCGCAAAGTTATTTGCACTGACATTAGCGGCAAGTGTAATTGGTAAAATTGATAACAACTTAATCATTTGAGATTTCATCTAAACCTTCCTAAGTTCATTTAACACTTAATATATTGGGATTTTAGGAGCGTTTTCAGCGAGCAAAATTCCCACCATGATGTTTTTGTTAAGCATTGCGACCGGCTATGATTAATAGTTGCTTTTTAATAATCTTATCCTTAACTTTTTCTTCTAACTGAGTTGTAACTAAAATGGAAATACCGATTGAAATAGCTACAGTGATACTTAGCTCTACATCAGTATATTTTCCAAAGAAATAACCAATACCATAGCCGATTATTACACTCATAATTATATTGATAAGGGATATTAACATTCGCAATTTAGCTGTGGATTTTTTAGCCTGTTCAATATATTTGAATGTTATTGCGCTCGATTCATTCTCTAAGCGAGGTAGTTCACCTTTAATCCAGTCCGTGAAATTCAATATATGCTCCTTTGTGCCTAACGCCCCAATATGCCGACGAAAAGAGCGCAGCGAGTTGAGGTCGGAATAATTGGTGCGTTAGGCATCGTTGCTACTTTAAACCGCAAAAGTGTTTAAATGTGGAAACTGGGAAAATGCTTGGTTCAGTACCTAATAAATCCATATTACTAAATGCAGGATCTGATATCGAACTTGTCTTTGGGAAGACAATTATCAAATTATCCCCCGAATTATCGGTGTAAATTGATGACCAGTAGTCGAATCCTCTCGCAATCGCTAATTCTGTATAAACACACATCATCCATCGAGAAGCAGAAGCTGAGCGAGTTTGAAACTTTGGTACTGAAAGAGTGGAATACGATTCACTTCTTTCAATTTCTGTCACTGTAAAATCGAAATCTGCAATTCCTCTATTTTTAGATGATACTGAGAAATCTGAATTGGCATATGAACTAGCTGCACTCAAAGTTACAGTAAAGAGAAATAAAGTTAAAAGTGATTTCATAAATAATTCCTTTTAGATGTCTAACGCTTCGTATAGGCGGCGCGCGCTTTTTGCGCGTCTGCGTGACTTTGTTTGTTAGTAGTTGTTTTATACATATTTTAGATCTTCCATAACCAGAAGTAAGAATGTTGCAATTGGGCCAAGTAGCAAGGAAATTAAAAACCAATTTAAGCCTTTTCGACCTTTACCTTGCGCTAAACCTGCATTGATTAAAGCTAGGGTTCCCCAACCAACGAAGTATGAGCCTGAATTTGAAATGGTTTCCATAATTTGAGATATCCTTAATGACTAGTAACGCTTCAAATAGGCGGCGCGCGCTTTTTGCGCGTCGGCCCTAATTTGTTTGTTAGCGGCTGCATTGCGAGCAACTGCTGAATTTGATGACTGAACTAACAAACTGTGACTTCCCATTGTGGAATTAAATACTGCATTATCCGTTACCTTTTGTTGTCAGTGATTGATGATTAAAGTGTGCCTGAATTTACCGCCTGTGACACAACAGAAATGCTACCGATTTTACACATCAACTTGCGTTAACCACCTGAAACAAGCACAAGCCTGCTAACAATATTAATAACATGGGCTTTTGCCGTATATAAATTTACCCTATTTTATACATTAGTAGTTAAGCTATTACAACGTATAGAGTTTTTCAGATCTTAGATTTACATCTCCGCGGAAATATGGTGATTGTTCGAGAACTATTGGGGTCAGAACAAAGTTAAATCATCCTGATTGGTTCAAATATCTGTTTATGGGTATAAATCAAAGGCACGCAGCGCGCCAACGTCCCGCGGGGCGTAAGCTGTCATTCCCCCCAGGAATAAACCACTTTTTGCTGAAACTTTAAAGGCGGAAACAGCAGCGGCGGAGCCACCAAAGCGGTATCGGAGAAACCGATTTTTTGTTTTATCTTTTGCTCTATCCCTCGCATCGATGTTCGCCAATTATTTATGAGATTTCGTAGGGTGAAACTAGACTCTTTAGAAGCACAGCTTCGCCCAGTTGAACAGCTCAACAAGGAAGTCGAGATTGGGTGCCGATCATCATGGACGTGTGATTAACTAATTCAAAGTGGTTGAACCTGTTTGCGAACAAAAAGCTAAATCTCATAAATAATTGGATGAAGAACATAGCGGCGAGCGGCCTTTCTTGCTTACTTCTTTTGGCTGTAGAAAAGAAGTAAGTCGCACAGAAGGGATTCTGTGAGATACCTGCCATGCGGACGCGGCGCGGGATGGCAGTGCCCGCTGGGGCATAGAACCTAAAGGCACCCACCAAAACCAAACCTCAGTGACTACCCCAAACCATCAAAAACAAGCGTGTTAATCCCGCTTATTTTTAGCCTGACGCACTCTATGCTTCTTAACGGAGCGCCGCATGCGACTAATCTTCACATGATCCAACTTACCGGGATCAATCTTAATCAAAGTCTCAGTCTCAACAGGCAATTGCACACTTTGTCTTAGGGTATTTAAATCAGGTAATCCCAATTCAACCCAGCCACCTTGGGGAAGGCGTTTTTGTAATTCGAGTGTGCCATAACGTACTCGCATCAAGCGGCTTACTTGAACGCCTTGAGATTCCCATAAACGTCTGACTTCACGGTTTCTGCCTTCAGATAAAGTCACGTTATACCAGGTATTTTGACTTTCTTCGTCACCGGGCTTTTTCACAATTTCAGTGAATTTGGCTTCACCGTCTTCTAGTTGCACACCTTTGGTGAGGCGCTTCAACATCATATCTTCAACTTCACCAAACACGCGAACTGAATACTCTCGCTCGACTTCGTGTTTAGGATGCATCAGGCGGTTAGCCAGCTCGCCATCGTTGGTAAACAACAATAAGCCACTGGTATTAATATCTAATCGACCAACTGCAATCCAGCGGCCATTTTTGATAGCGGGCAGTCGGTCAAATACGGTTGCACGACCTTCAGGGTCTTTACGACTGCACAGCTCCCCTTCAGGTTTGTTGTACATTAAGACTCGGCAAGCAGGGGTGTCATTAGACTTATTAAGCGGATTGCCATCCACGCGTATTTTGTCAGAGGGTTCAACCCTGTCACCTAAAGTCGCAATTTTGCCATTGACAGAAATACGTGCAGCCTCTATCCATTTCTCCATTTCGCGGCGCGAACCTATTCCAGCGTTAGCTAGTACTTTTTGTAATTTGTCGCTCATTAATGTAATTGCTCTGGTTCATCTGCATCGTTAGGTTCAATATTAGCTTCAATATTAGCTCTAGCTTCAGATTTATGTGGGAAGTTATCCTCGGTCGGTCTGTTATCAGACTCACTCAATAGGATATTAAGTTCGTTGTTTATTTCTTCAGATACCAAAAAATCATCACTGCTGGGTAAATCGCTCAAACTTTTGAGAGAAAAATAATCAAGAAATGTTTTAGTGGTTGCATATAAGGATGGTCTACCAGGCACCTCTTTATGTCCTATGACTTTTACCCAGCCTCTTTCGCTCAGGGTTTTCATAATTTGACTACTGACAGACACACCACGCACATCTTCAATTTCACCGCGGGTAATAGGTTGCCTGTAGGCAATTAAAGAAAGGATTTCAAGCATTGCCCGTGAGTAACGTGGTGCTTGTTCTTGCCACAGTTTACTGAGCCAAGGGCTCAAACTATCCATAGATTGAAAACGATAACCCGAAGCTACCTCAACCAGTTGTATGCCTCTGGCTTGGTACTCGAGTTTTAGCTCTAATAAGGTCTCTTTGAGCATGGTTTTACTGACGGCCAATCCGTCTAATACCGTTAATTGTAATTGTTCTTGGCTAAGCGGCTCATCAGCTACAAAAATAGCGGCTTCGACTAATTGTTTCAGTTGAACCCGAGAAATTTTAGCCATTAGGATTGCACTCCTTGTGTACCTTCAGGTGTGATTTCAGATGAAACGTCAGTTGCAACTCGTATATGAATATTAGCGAAAGGTTGAGCTTGCACCAGCTCAATTAAACTTTCTTTGGCTAACTCTAAAATCGCTAAAAAGGTTACCACCACGCCTGCTTTGCCCTCGCTGGCTAGAAACAACTCGTCAAAGCCAGTGAAATGTTCAGCAGAAATTTTCTGCAAAATCATGCTCATACGCTCACGAGTCGACAGTGTCTCTTTTTCAATATGGTGGTGCTCAAAGGCTTGTGCTCTTTGCATGGCCGATTGAAACCCTAGCACTATTTCTTGCAAAGTAACGCTGGGCAGAACACGGATCGGTGCTACCAAGTCAGAGGTTTGTGCCTGTGCTGGGAATACATCACGCTCTTGGCGAGGGATATTGTCTAATTCATGAGCCGCATTTTTGATCAATTCATATTCTTTTAAACGGCGGATTAATTCAGCGCGAGGGTCATCTTCATCATCTTCGGCGTCAGGCCTTTTAGGCAGTAACATTCTAGATTTCACCTCGGCTAAAATAGCCGCCATCAATAAATATTCTGCTGCCAATTCCAGCTTAATATCTTTCATCAACTCTACATATTCCATGTACTGCTGGGTGACTTGATACACGGGTAAATTAACGATATCGAATTTTTGTTTTCGAATTAGATATAGCAATAAATCCAGTGGGCCTTCAAAAGCCTCTAAAATAAGTTCAAGAGCGTCAGGGGGAATATACAGATCTTCAGGTTTTTCGATTAAAGCTTCGCCATTAACAAACGCCAGTGGCAACGGTTGCTGCACGGGATCATTCGCTAGCTTTGTTGCTGAAAAAGAGGAGTTATCCGCAGACATAAAAAATGGCTTGAAAACTAGACGAAAGGACTAGTGTCGCCACTGCCCTTTCTCAGAATAATATTTTCACCCTCAGACATATCAATCACAGTGGTGGGTTGTTCACCTAAAAATCCACCATGAATGATCAAGCCAACTTGCTTTTCTAATTCATCACGAATGTCATCGGGATTAGACTCTGCAACCAAAGCTCCCGGTAAGATAAGTGTACTGGACATCATTGGCTCGCCTAATTCTTCTAACAAAGCCAAAGCAATTTTGTTGTCAGGTATTCTGATACCAATCGTTCTGCGTTTGGGACTTTGTAGTCTTTTAGGCACTTCTTTTGTCGCTTTGAGGATAAAAGTGTAAGGACCGGGGGTATTATTTTTGATCAGTCTAAAAGCGGTGTTATCCACTCTCGCATATTCGGACAGTTCAGACATGTCACGGCACATAAGCGTAAAATTATGATCTTTGCCAATTTGACGAACTCGGCAAATTTGTTCAAGCGCCGCTTTGTCATCCATATGACAACCAATGGAATAGCCTGAATCGGTGGGATACACTACCACAGCACCTTTGTGAATAAGCTCACAAGCTTGCTTGATCAAGCGAACTTGAGGGTTCTCGGGATGGATATAAAAAAACTGACTCATGAGTACATTCCTATTCTACTATCACAGCAGTATTGCGTGTTATGTTGTTTAATAATTAGCTAGCTTGTATCGTCTTATAGCCAGCCTTCCTTTAACCAATATTTATTTTATCGAGTGCATTTAACCAACAAGAGACCAATCATGCCATATTGGCACAAGCTGGTCGGGAAGCGAAAGATTTTTGCCTAATTCGGTCCAGCGATTAGGATAATGGAAATCGGAACCACTGGATGCTTGTAAATTGTGCTCTGCAGCTATATCCGCTAACAGTTTTTTACGCTCCGGAGTAAGGTGAGAATGAATCACTTCCATGCCGTTTCCACCAGCATTAGCGAATTCTTCAACCAAACGTTTCAACCATTTTGTGGTCATATCATAATGTCCTGGATGAGCTAATACCGCCTTACCACCAGCATCCTGTATCCAAGTAATAGCTTCTGCCATTTCAATCCACTGTGGTTTAACATGGGCTTTTTTACCTTTACCCAAATACTTTTTAAATACTGCGTCAAAGTCTTTCACCACTCTGCGTTCAACCAACACTCTAGCAAAATGAGCACGAGTAATTTGCCCTTTTCCTGCCAACGTTTTTGCTTGTTCGAACACATTTTCTATCCCGACTTTAGCTAACTTGTCAGACATTTGTTGAGCGCGGCGATCCCGTTCTTTACTTTGTTGATCTAAGCGAGCCAAGAATTGTTCATTATTGTGATCAACATTTAAACCCAGAATATGGATATCGAAATTATGCCATGCAGTAGAAATTTCCACACCAGACATTATTTGCATAGATCGCTTTTGCTCAGACTGATAATCCATTGCCTCTTGAATACCATCAACCGTGTCATGGTCTGTGATCGCTAAAACATTGACTTGCATGTTGTGGGCACGATCAATCAACTCTTTTGGAGAGAGGTGCCCGTCAGAATAATGTGTATGGCTATGCAAATCGATTTTCATTCAGTAGACACTTTTATTAATTTTTTATTTCTGATTAAGATTAATTTGAGTGTTGACATAGAAGCGTTTTTGTTTTCTTCTATGCATTCAAATTTAATTCACTTTTTACTATTATACTGATCTCCAGATGAATAGCAGCCGAATAACTAATTTAAACTAATTTAAACTAATAACGAGTACAATAAATCATGAAAAACATTCAAACACACATCTTTTGGTGGTGGCACAACCTGAACTAACGGGCTGTGAGTGTTTGTGTTTTTACAAATAAATTTCAAAAAAAGCCCGTATAATGCGGGCTTTTTTACGCCTGCTCTTAAAAATAAATTGTAATAATAGAGAAACAAAAAATGAGTTTAGCCCAGTTAACAGAGCAGTTTGGCAAAGTAGAAACGTTATTAGTAGCAGCAGATTATGTAGCCGACCCTTTGCATGCTTATCAGTATTTATGTCAAGGTCGTAGTAATAACCTATTATTAGAATCAGCCGAAATCGATAGCAAAGATAATCTTAAAAGTTTGTTATTGGTCGATGCAGCAATTAAATTAGAGTGTCATGGTTTGACGGTTTATTGCCGTGCATTATCAGATAACGGTCATGCTGTGTTACCTATGTTCGATGAATATTGTCCAGTTGGCGTTACCCACCAATATGACCCAGACCAAGGTTTAGTGACTCTGACCTTTCCAGCACCAGATACAGAGCTTGATGAAGACAGTCGCTTGAAAGCCCCAGCCGTGTTTGATGCGTTGCGACTTATAACCAATAAAATCACCGCTATCCGCCAACACCCCCATGCTGTATTTCTTGGAGGTGCATTGGCTTATGATTTATTGGCCAGTTTTGAAAAACTTCCAGATGTTGAAGACAGCGCCAACAGCTGCCCAGATTTTGTGTTTTATCTAGCAGAAACATTGGTAATAATTGATCACCAAACCAAACAAAGTGAAATTATTGGCAGTGTGTTCAGCGGTAAAAATGTAGCTAATAATTATTTTTCTGTAAGTCAACGCTTAGAGCAAGTCAAACACAAACTAGGCACTATTAAACCATTAACTGACTCTGTCAAAACAGTCATAACGGATGACCATCTTGAGGTCAATAAATCCGATCAAGAATACATAGATGATGTGATTGGGCTCAAAGAAAACATTCTAGCCGGTGATATTTTTCAAGTAGTGCCCTCGCGAACGTTTAGCTTACCCTGCCCCCATCCTCACGATGCTTACCGCGCCTTAAAACTGCAAAATCCCAGTCCTTATATGTTTTTCCTGCAGGACGACAACTTTTGTATGTTTGGCGCATCGCCTGAGTCAGCCTTGAAGTACACCAAACAAACTAATCAAGTGGAAATTTATCCCATAGCCGGCACACGCCCAAGAGGCAAAAGGGCAGACGGTAGTATTGACTTAGACCTAGACTCCCGTTTAGAGCTCAACCTACAAGAAGATCAAAAAGAGCGTGCCGAGCATATTATGTTGGTCGATTTAGCTCGTAACGACGTAGCTAAGGTATGTAAACCCGGGACGCGATATGTCACTGACTTACTCAAGGTTGACCGCTATTCCCATGTGATGCATTTAGTGTCTCGAGTAGTTGGGCAATTGCGCGATGATTTAGATGCACTTAATGCATACCAAGCTTGTATGAATATGGGCACCTTAGTTGGCGCACCGAAAGTCAGTGCAGCTACACTAATTCGCCAGGTAGAAAAACAGCGTCGTGGCAGTTATGGCGGAGCAGTCGGTTATATCAACAGCCAAGGTGACATGGATACGTGTATTGTTATTCGTTCAGCATTTGTAAAAAACGATACGGCTTATATTCAAGCAGGTGCAGGAGTTGTGTTTGACTCTGATCCGCAATCAGAAGCCGATGAAACTCGTGGTAAAGCACAAGCGGTAATAGGCGCTATTATTTCTAGTTCTCAAACACCTAGTCCTCAAACAAAGGGGGCCTTATCGTGAACTTACAAGCCTCTCAATTGAATAAACAAATTTGTGTTTTTTTGTTGGATAACTTTGACTCATTTACCTACAACTTAGTAGATGAACTGAGAACTCTTGGTCTTGAGTTAATTGTTTATCGCAATAGTGTTTCAGCCGACGTGATTTTACAAAAAATGTATGATAAAGCACAGCAAACCGATGAAAACGGTCAGACTATACAAGTAATGCTAATGTTATCACCCGGACCGGGTAATCCATCTCAGGCAGGCTCAATGCTTACGCTACTAAACTTAGTCAAAGGCCAATTCCCAGTGTTGGGTATCTGTTTAGGTCATCAAGCGATTGTTGAGTCTTACGGTGGTAAAATAATCCGTGCCGATAAAGTGATGCATGGTAAATCTTCTTTGATTCAGCACTGTGGTGATAAGATGTTTGAGAGCATGCCACAACCATTGCCAGTAGCCCGTTACCATTCGTTAATGGCCAGTAATATGCCTAAGCAATTAACTGTATTGGCAAACTTTGAGGGCATCCCTATGGCAGTGGCACATATGAAAGATAAAATGTTGGGATTTCAATTTCATCCCGAATCTATTTTGACATCTCATGGCAGTCAGTTGCTTATGCAAAGTATTGAATTCTTAACCCAAGACAAGGTTTCGACCCTATGAACCCTAAGATCCAAACAATCCTTCAACAACTTTATCAAGGCCAAGACTTAAAGCTTGAGGATGTCACCGAAGTATTTTCACAAGTGGTAACCGGTCAGGTAGATGATATTGTTTTATCGTCTTTGCTCACCGCATTAAAAATCAAAGGCGAAAAACCAGAAGAAATTGCCGGCGCTGCAGCTGCACTTATAGCTAACGCTGCAGTATTTCCTCGCCCAGATTATGAATTTGCGGATATTGTGGGTACCGGTGGTGATGGCCATAATACAATTAACATCTCATCTGCATCAGCCATAGTTGCTGCAAGCTGCGGTGTGAAAGTCGCTAAACATGGTAATCGAAGTGTCTCCAGTAAATCAGGCTCAGCTGATTTATTCAAAGCATTCGATTTAGAATTAAGCATGTCGCCTGACACTGCACGTCAATGTCTCGACCAATCAAACCTGTGTTTTTTGTTCGCGCCAAATTATCACTCAGGTATTCGCCACGCGATGCCGGTGCGCACCACGTTAAAAACCCGTACCTTATTTAATTTACTGGGCCCGTTAGTCAATCCAGCACTTCCCAGTCATATAATTATTGGTGTTTATGCGCCAGAATTATTAATACCTTTTGCAAAAACGTTGCAACTTTTAGGTTATAAAAAAGCCATAGTAGTGCATGGAAGTGGATTAGATGAGTTTGCCTTACATGGTAATACCCAAGTAGTGGAAGTAAATGGCAACGAATTGATTCAAAGCACTGTTTCTCCTGCTGACTTTGGACTTGAAAACCATCCTTTAGATGCCATTAAAGGTGGCGAGCCAGAAGAAAATAAAATCCTGATTGAAAATGTGTTAGTTGGTAAAGGTCAAGCAGCCCATCAAGCTGCAGTGGCCATGAACACAGCTGCATTATTAAAACTATGTGGAAAAGTACAAACTTATGCTCAGGGGGCTGAAATGGCAATTAATGCTATGCAGCAACAGCTTCCATTAGCCACGATTAAATTGTCGGCTTTTATCAGCCAAAATCAATAAAGGACAACGTTAATAAAAATGGCCAATGTATTAGAACAAATAGTCCTAGACAAAAAACAAGAGATCGCACAACGCAAAATTGATTTTCCATTAGCAAGTTTTGTTGATGGTTTACTTCTTTCAGACAGAAGTTTTTATGACGCATTGGCGCAGCCCAATGCTGGCTATGTTTTAGAGTGTAAAAAGGCGTCACCGTCTAAAGGGTTAATCCGTGAAAACTTCGACTTAGACGAAGTAATCAAGGCTTATAGCCCATATGCTGCCTGTATATCCGTGTTAACCGATGAAAAATACTTTCAAGGTAAATTTGAGTACCTAGAATATATTCGCAATCGGGTGACTCAGCCGGTTATTAATAAAGATTTTTTTGTTGAGCCTTATCAAATCCATTTAGCTCGGTATCATAATGCCGATGCGGTTCTACTCATGTTGTCTGTACTGGACGATGAACAATATAAAGAGTTATCAAATCTTGCCGAGCAATACAAACTCGACGTATTGACCGAGGTCAGTAATGAAGAAGAAGTATTGAGAGCCTGTGAGTTAGAAGCTAAAATAATTGGCATTAATAACCGCGACTTGCGTGACCTTAGTACCGACCTAGCTACGACTGAGCGCTTGGTCCCACTTGTAAAACAACATGCTAAACATGAACATGTGATCATCTCTGAATCGGGTATTTATAGCCATCAAGACGTTCTCAGATTAGCGCCGCTGGTTGATGCGTTTTTGGTAGGGAGTTCATTAATGGGCGAAAAGGATATTGAATTAGCCGCAAAACAATTGGTATACGGAAAAGTAAAAATTTGTGGTACAACCAGTTTAAGCGGAGCTAAACTAGTCAAGGACAGCCCTGCCAGTTTTGCAGGTTTGATTTTTGCCGAAAAATCCAAACGTTTTGTGACTTTAGAGCAAGCCAAACAAATTACTTATGCCGTGCCATTTAGCTACGTCGGCGTGTTTGTTAACGCCCCTATTGAACAAGTGGTGAGTTATGCAAAAGAACTGGAGTTAGCAGCGGTTCAGTTGCACGGTCAAGAAAACCAAACTTATATCGACAGTTTACGTAACAAGTTGCCAGTCCAATGCCAAATTTGGTTAGCTAAAGGCGTGAAAGACACGATACCCACCTTAGATGAAAATGGCGTTGACTACTTTCTCTTAGATTGCCAAGTAGGTGAACAATCAGGTGGCACAGGCCAGACTTTTAGTTGGCAATTGTTAGATGCGATAACCGACAAGTCCAACATTGTTCTTGCTGGCGGCATCACCCCCAACAATGTTAAACAGGCAGCTAACTTACAGGTCGCCATGCTCGACTTAAATTCTGGTGTTGAAAGTGAACCGGGTATTAAGCAGCAACAAAAAATTAATCAGGCTTTTAGCCAACTTAGAGAGTACTAAGAGCATCCTGTAGCTAATAACAAGTTTTCACCATAGAGATCAAATGGTGCCGATCAAAGTGTGCCGCGCGCAAAGCGTTTCGCTTACACAGAGGCTTAAGAATTAAGTTTCTTTTTCGGTACCCTTTTAGTCCTCTGTGGTAGTAATTTGCTTTTGTGACACATTATATTTTAAGTCGCACAAGGCTAAACCGTTTAAAGAGTGAGATATAGATGAATCATTTAGACAGTAAATTTGGTGACTACGGTGGTATGTATGTACCCGAGTTACTTATCCCAGCCCTCGACCAGCTCGAGCAGGTTTTTGTTGACGCCCAGAAGGATCCAGAATTCCAAGCAGAATTTATAGGTTTATTAAAAGATTACGCGGGTCGCCCTACGGCAATGACATTGACTAGAAACCTAGTCAATAACCCTAAGGTAAAGCTTTACCTCAAGCGTGAAGATTTATTACACGGTGGCGCTCACAAAACGAATCAAGTATTGGGTCAAGCGTTATTAACTAAACGAATGGGCAAAACCGAAGTCATTGCCGAAACCGGCGCAGGCCAGCATGGTGTAGCCACAGCATTGGCTTGTGCTTTATTGGGTTTAAAAGCACGGATTTACATGGGTGCCAAAGACATGGAACGCCAAGCGCCTAACGTATTTAGAATGCGTCTAATGGGCGCTAAAGTTATTCCAGTTAATTCAGGTTCTGGTACCTTAAAAGACGCGGTAAACGAAGCCATGCGCGACTGGTCTGCTAACTATGACAAAGCTCATTATTTACTGGGAACCGCGGCAGGTCCTCACCCTTTCCCAACCATTGTTCGTGAATTTCATCGCATGATTGGTGAAGAAACCCGCGCACAGATTATGGAGAAAGAAGGTCGATTACCGGATGTACTCGTTGCTTGTGTAGGCGGCGGTTCAAATGCAATTGGTATGTTTGCTGATTTTATTGATGAGCCTAGTGTACGATTAATAGGTGTCGAGCCTGCTGGTAAAGGGGTGCATACCAAAGAGCACGGCGCGGCTATAGGTAAAGGTACCACAGGTGTTCTTCATGGTGCTTACAGCTATATTATGCAAGATGACGATGGCCAAATCGAAGAGTCGTATTCAGTTTCTGCCGGGCTTGATTATCCAGCTGTTGGCCCACAACACGCCCATTTATATGATATTGGTCGGGCTGAATATGAATCCGTAACGGATGAAGAGGCGCTAAACGCATTTCAACTTCTATCTCAAAAAGAAGGCATTATTCCTGCTCTAGAACCTGCACATGCCCTCGCTCATGCTTTAAACATGGCTGATGAGGCAGAAGATGGCACAATCATAGTGGTGAATTTATCTGGACGTGGAGACAAAGATTTAGAGCATGTCCGCAGCATTTTAGGAGATCAAAACCATGATTAATTCTATTGACCGCTACGCAAACATGTTTAAACAACTTGATGCAAAGAATGAAGGCGCATTTGTGCCGTTTGTTATGGTCGGCGATCCAGATATTCAAACCTCTGTGAATATCATCAAAGCATTGGTTGAAGGAGGCGCAGACGGATTAGAATTGGGCTTCCCTTATTCTGACCCTATTGCCGACGGACCTACTATTCAAAAAGCCAGCATTCGTGCCCTGTCGAATAATATCAAAACCGATGATTGTTTTGAAATCATTCGCCAAATACGTGAAGCTTATGCCGATATTCCTATTGGGCTGTTGCTTTACAGCAACCTAGTGCTTAAACGTGGTATAGAAAAATTTTATCAGGATGCGGCAAAAGCGGGTGTAGATTCAATTTTGATTGCTGATGTACCACTTCGTGAAGCAGACCGTTTTATTACTATTTCTGAGCAAACTGGTATTAAACAAATTTTAATCGCGCCACCTAATGCCAGTGACGAAACCTTTGCTGAAATCGGTAAAAAATCTCAAGGCTATACCTACTTATTAGGTCGAGCTGGCGTAACAGGTGCTGAAACAGCAGTGACTATTCCTGCTAGTGAACTAATAGACAAACTCACACGATATAAAGTGGCTCCACCATTGCTTGGTTTTGGAATATCAACACCAGCACAAGTGGCAGATGCCATTCAATCGGGTGCGGCAGGCGCTATTTCTGGCTCAGCAACAGTTAATATTATTGCTGAAAACCTAAGCCAACCGGACGTCATGATCGAAAAACTGAAAAGTTTTGTGACACGAATGAAAGCGGCTACTCACAAGTAATCATTTTATACTTTTACAATTAAAGGTTTCATCATGTGGTATGTCATTTATTCAGAAGATGTTGAAAATAGTTTGCCGCTTCGCAAACAAACTCGCGCTGCACACCTCGAACGAATTCAACTTTTGGTTGATCAAGGGAGAGTTTTAGTAGCAGGCCCCTGCCCTGCCATTGACAGTGAAGATCCGGGCGAAGCAGGCTTCACCGGTTCACTAGTGATTGCTGAGTTTAATAGTTTAGAAGAAGCTCAACAATGGGCAGACACAGACCCTTATGCTATTGCAGGTGTCTATCAAAAAGTGAGCGTAAAACCTTATAAAAAAGTACTCCCCTAAACAGTTGACGAGCCTTAAATGAGTTACATACCGAACATTGAATCACTAATCCCTGCCATTGACTTAAGCGCGATGCGCGCTCAAGGCGCTGGCGGTCAAAATGTGAATAAAGTGTCTAGTGCGATTCATTTAAGGTTTGATATTCATGTAGCTGCAATACCAGAATATGTTAAACAAAAGCTCCTTTTAGGCAAAGATAAACGTATCACTCAAGAGGGCATATTGATCATCAAAGCACAAAGTCATCGCACCCAAGAAGTGAACAAACAGGATGCGATAGAAAGGTTGATTGAAGTGCTCGTAGAAGCAGGGAAATTACAAAAAGCCCGTCGTCCCACAAAACCTAGTAGAAATGCACAAAAGAAACGAGTAGATAGTAAAGTCAAATCTGGCAGAACCAAGGTGTTGCGAAAAAAAGTAGATTTTTAATATAAAAATAGATCTGAGCTCATCGCTGCCCTGCATCGATAAAAAACAAAAATAACAACATATTTCAATTGTTAATCCTTTTCCCCTCTGTTGAGCTTCAGCGCTCTGTGCGCGGCACCCGGAATTCTCGCTGGTGTAAAATTCTTTGTCATTTATGCAATATTTTTAGCGGTTGATGCGGCTCTTGATGATGAAAACCTTCAAACATAAATTTGACTTCACACCACAGATTAATTTTACATGTTGAGTAATTCACATATCAGCCGATATAACACTTGATTGCCATGGAGTGTTGTATGTATAAAATCAAAGAATGTATAGTTAACAATGTTATTCTAAGTCTTTCTGCCCTGCTTACTTCGATTACTTTAAGTAGCTGTATGCAAAGTAATGCTGCGACAACTGACAGTAAAATCACGACTTTGAGCAAGCCTCAAAAAGTCATTACAGACAACACCCTAAAAATTGTTAACGCGGCATTTTACCAGACATTTGTTTTGGGTGACTGGCGCTATAGAGGCGCACGAAATTTTGGTGGCACTATCAACGCTTATATACAAATCCCAGCGCCATTGGATATGAGTAAAGAAGTACAGAAATCCTATCTACAAAAAGCGATCTGCCCATCATCTGCCCATACTAGCATGTGGAACGAAATAAATGGCATTCCTCTAAGTGTTCATATTTACACACACAAACAAAACCAGAGTTTGTATGTCAATTGTGTAGACCCATTCATCAGCGCTGGATAGTATCGTCTCTAAATGACTGAGGCTGTAAAAGCTTGTACTTTTAAACTGTGTCTGTTGGTTCAAACTCAATTCAGCTAAAATTCAGCCCCAACAGATTAGTCTTGTAACCTCTTTAACAGGAGTGGCTACATGAAATTATTAATAACAAGCGCGCTACTATTTCTAGCTATTTGTCCAATAGTGCATGCTAAGCATGAGCGAATTTATCAAAATAATTACCAGCATAATAGAGGCGAATTTAAAGCCAAAGTCATTGATTCAACTCCTATCAGTAAATACTTAACAGTTAGCCAACCTCAGACATACTGCGAACCAGTAGTGTTGAGCAAAACTTATGCCCGGTCTGATGCTAAAAGTGCAGCCATAGTCGCAGGCATTGTGGGAGGTGCTATTGGCCATGTAGCTAGCGACAACAGACACAAAGGTTTAGGGACGATATTGGACGCTGTAATTGGCAGTTCATTGGTACATAATATTGGATTATCGAATAATAAACACTCGCACATCGTTCATGCCAATCTACAAAACTGTGTTGCTACACCCAGAAAAACCAAAAAGGTGCGGGTATTAGATGGGTATTCCGTGACTTATCGCTCACAGGGAAAAATTTATCAAACTTTCAGACAAAATAAACCCCAAAAAACTGTTCGTATTTATTACTAGGTAATAATGTATGTTCAACCTATTAGTTAATATCAGGATAAGAATAGCAATTGCTTTTAAGTCAATTGAAGATTGGGGTAAACTAATGTTTAAACAACAACTAACAAGAGCTAAACTTTGAAGCAGAGTCCTTACATTAGATTTATCATTGTTTGTTTAACCGCGTTATCGTTAAACAGCATATCTGTTTCTGCCCAAGATACTAAAACCGCGCCAAAAACCAAATCGGAAGCGGCTAAAAAAGCTCAACAAGAAGTCAGTGGTAGGGTGTTGAGAGTTGATCAAAGTAAAAGTAAATATCGCGTCAAAGTGCTGCAAAAATCTGGACGGGTTGTGTCTGTAGATGTTGACAAAAAATCTGGGAAAGTGAGTCAAAAGAAGAAAAAGGATTAAATAGATTTTCATTACGTTTCAAGAAAAATCGTCTCCAGCAAAGATAAACATAAAGGAAAAGACTCCCAATGCGCATATTAATAGTAGAAGACGATAGCCGTTTACTTACCCAACTTGACATATTACTGCAAAAAAATGGTTACAGCGTGGACTTGGCAGATGACGGTGCAAAGGCATTGTTTTTGCTACAAGAACATACTTATGACTTAGCCATCATTGATATAGGACTGCCTGTAATTGATGGATTTGAAGTGATCCAAAAGGCACGTAAAAATGATGTCAGTTGCCCAATTTTAATTCTGACTGCTCGGGATAGATGGCAAGAAAAAGTGGAAGGGTTGGATGCTGGTGCAGATGATTATCTGACCAAACCCTTTCACAACGAAGAATTGTTAGCGCGCATTAATGCGCTCATACGTCGCGCAGCAGGTCAAGCACACCCCACAATCGAAAAAGGCCCTATTAGCCTCGATACACTGAGTGAAGAAGTAACTGTTAACGGTCAATACATTGAACTCACTGCATATGAATACAAAGTACTAGAATATCTGTTACTCAATCCTCAAAAAGTCATTTCTAAAACCGAGCTAACCGAACATATCTATGATCAAGACTTCGATCTAGACAGTAACGTAATTGAAGTTTTTGTCGGACGCCTGCGCAAAAAAATTGATCCTGATGGCAGTATTAATCCTATTGAAACATTGCGTGGCCGAGGATATCGAATCAACCGTGAGCTGTAACTTAATTAGCAACGCTAATGCATAACCTGTCCCTTAGGTTAAGAAGTTTTGCTGCCGCTGTTCTTGCTCTGCTTATTTTCATTCCTCTTACAGCGGTAACCTTAGAGCAGGCTTTCAACGGTAGTTTGAGTCAATCAATGTTGCAACAGTTGCGGGTTCAAAGCTTAACTTTAATTTCTGAATTTGAATTAGATAGCACTGGTAGCCAAGCCCAGATGCCTGAACAGCTATACAATGACCAATTCAATATTCCTGGCTCTGGCTTGTACGCTTTTATTCAATCCCACGACGGCATGTTATGGCAGTCACTCTCTACACTCAATTGGCAGCAACAACCTAAATTTGTGGCACCAGACATAGGCGCTGAGGTCTTTATTGAAGATTTCTCGATACAAAACAATTACTTTTTATATGCCTATACCGCTGAATTTGAATCATCTAAAGGTTATCAACCAGTCAGCTTTTATATCCTACAAGACAAACAAGTGTTTAATACTGAGAAGAGCAAATTTGCTAATACCCTATGGAATTGGTTGGGGCTGATTGCACTGTTATTGTTGATTTTATTATTGGTCAGCCTTAACGCGGCTTTGTTGCCCATAAGCAGGCTGAATAAACAAATACGCCAGGCTGAAAGTGGCCAACTCAAACGTATCGATCAACGCTATCCACCCGAACTGGAAAAGCTCAAAAATAGCATTAACAATTTATTAGATACCGAAAAACTCCAGCGCAGTCGCTACAAAAATAGCCTAAGCGACTTGGCCCATAGTCTTAAAACGCCATTAGCAGTGTTAGCTGGAACTGCAGGGTTACCAGAGCAAGCTAAAGAGCCTATCAGCCAAATTAATCTACAAATACAGCGGCAGTTGAAACGCGCCGTAGCAGGCACCACAAGTACATTTGAACAAGCCGTTCCCATCGAACCTGTAGTGGGTAAATTATTTAATGCTATGCACAAAGTTTACGCAGACAAAAAGTTAACACTTACCCATGATATTCAACAGCATGAATTAGGCTTTAACGGCGACATCACTGACTTGATGGAAATATTAGGTAATGTGATAGACAACGCCTGTAAAGCGGCGTTTAAGCAAGTCACAGTAACAGTGTTAGCTAACGTAAATAAATTACTGATCCATATCGAAGACGACGGCCCTGGCATACCCAAAGACAAACGCGACCAGTTATTAGAAAGAGGCACCCGTTTAGACAGTTATAAAGAAGGCCAAGGCATAGGTATGGCGGTGGTAGCAGACTTAGTATCCGCTTACCAAGGACAACTCGAAATCAAACAGAGTGATTTAGGAGGCGCTAAACTCACTTTGATTTTTCCTATTAAAGTGTGAAAATCACTAAAAAGAACCTAATTCGTCATATTGATACACGTATTAAAATGCTAATCCATTGATATAAAACATATTTTCAACTGGCATAGTACCTGCTTTATTTGTAAAAATAGTAATGACCACACTTTAGGGAAGCGACATGACCGTAATACTCGAAGACAGGCCGATTGAAAACGTACGTGAAGAAGTTATCGATACACTGATTTATAATTTCAGTCATGGCGTGATTTCTAGAGAAGCATTCGAACGCAGATTAGATCAAGCGATGGCAAGTCAAAACCATCAGGAAATATTCAATTTAGCTGCCGACTTAGACAAAACCAAAGACTCAGAATTCAACACGCAAAAAGAACGCAAATTCAACGTCAACTATGCAGCCAGTGACAGCGACGAAACCGATACCATAGTCAATATTCTTGGGGGTTCCTGTCGCAGCGGTCAGTGGACAGTGCCGCGAGAAATAAGAATAATTACCTTATTCGGAGGGGCTGACATTGATTTTAGCGACGCTATATTTACCACCCCAAACGTCACCATAAAAATATTATGTCTATTTGGCGGTACCGATATCTCCGTACCTGAAGACATCAATATTATTTCAAAAGCTTTTTGTATTTTAGGCGGCATTGATAATTCTGCACCCTCGATTGCCTCGCGACAAGCTCCTACCCTCACAATTGAAGGATTAGTGATGTTTGGTGGGTTAGACATCAAAATAAAACGTACGATTAAAGAAAAGTTCGTTGCCTTCGCCAATCAGATGAAAACTATGTTTAACAACCGTATTCAACATTTTGCTTAAGAGTATCTAAGGGTGGCTAAGATAAGTTGCGACAAAGTCGCTGGATATTAACAATACATTGATTAATGTTTATCTAAAAGCTATACAAATTAGCTTTATGAAGTTTGTTACATTACGAGTTTTAACGGATAATATGCATCTAAAGCGTTAATAATTTTGTCTTTGATTTCAATGCACGTTATATCTTTAATACATTAAAATCAGGAATACCCACATTCTAGCCCTAGAGTCTTGTACAATTAAACAACACAAGCGCATAGGTAGTTCATTTTGAAGCACTATATTATTAGGATTACTCAGTCCATTAAGCACCAGAACTCTGCCGTAAAAAACAAGGCGCTTATTCCGCTAAAGCGTGGTTTATTGACTGTTAAGCGAGGACTAGCACAAGAATCCCGAGAGACGAAGATCATGCTGATGACTTACCAGCGATTCACCAAAGGTCAGGCAAGCAAACTGGAAATGGAAGAAGCGAATAAACAATTTATTGATGTTATTCGTGGCCTGGGATTAGGTGTACTCGCGATTTTACCTTTTTCGCCCATCACTTTACCGTTTGTAGTCAAGTTGGGAGAAAAAATAGGAGTCAACGTATTGCCCAGTGCATTCATGTTAGGTTTGAAGGAAGATGAAATTATAGACATTCAACAAGAAATTGAAGTAATAGTTGAGTCTGATATTGTGGCCCACCCTAATGACGATAGCCTATAACCTATAACCACTCTTTCTTAACGACAGCACTAAAATTGACGCAAGTCCTGCTTTCACAAAACCTCATTCTTTTTTGTCAGTATTTTTTACACTTTCCATTGTTAAATATAACTAACTGTAAACAAGAGATTAAATAAATATAGAGCTGACTTTGCTTGAAAATATTGCTTTAACAACATCGTCAATCACAGACCGACCTTGAAACTGAAATTAGTCAGATCAATCTGAATCAGAAAATGGCGACTAATAAACATTTTTAAATTTGGACTCATTATCAAACTAGTCAGGTAGCCAAATATTAACGAACACCACTGAGTCCTTTTCCTTTCTTAGCTTTAAGCTATTTTCCTTTACCCTCAGCCAAAGCCTCAGTCTCATGGATCACAGGTTCATCACTATCACTGGCTAACAATAACGCGACCCAACGAGTATCTGGGCTGGATTCCAAAGCTATTTTAACAATCATAGTAAGAGGTACTGATAACAACATACCTACTGTGCCTAACAACCACCCCCAAAAAATTAAAGATAGAAAAACCACTAAAGTAGATAAACCTAAACCTCGCCCCATATAACGTGGCTCGATAACATTACCCATCACCATATTCGACACCACAAAGCCCAATGCGGTAAAACCCGCAGTAGCAGGTCCCAATTGTACAAAAGCTAATAACACAGCGGGTACAGCGGCAATGATAGAGCCGATGTTGGGTATGTAGTTAAATAAAAAGGCTAAAACAGCCCAAAGTAAAAAGTGATCAACACCCAGTACATACAACCATATACCAATGATAAGTCCAGTACCTAAACTAACCAAGGTTTTAATCGCCAAGTAGTTTTTCACCGACAGTAAAAATTTATCAATTTGTTGTATTTTCATGTTGGGGTCGTCAAGAGCGATATGAATTTTTTTGGGCACTGATTCCGCCTCAAACAACATAAACACAACTATCAGCAATATCAGTAAAAAGTTTGTCAACACACCGCCTAAACTCGATAACAAGTTAGTTGCCATATTCATTGCAGCACCGGGGTCCAGGTAAGAAATCAATGCTTCTTTGTTGACAATAATATTAACCTTATCTAACTGACCGATCACCCAAGCAAACTCTTCGACCAATTGTTCTCTATATTTGGGTACATTTTGACTAAACTCATTCATTGATTGACCCACTAATGCAGCCAAAATCAATCCAAATACCACTATAATCAGTATTACCAATACAACCGCTATGGCTCTGGGCAACTTATATTGGTTTGCCCAAGTAATGATAGGGCTGCAGGCCATAGCAATAAACACTGACAGTAAAAAAGGTACCACTATCGCGCTAGCCGCTTTAACACCGGCTAATATAATCACTATTGATGCCATTATTAGCAATGTCTTGACGGATCTTTGAGATTTGATTTGCATATGAGGTTTCTGAACGAATATCTTGAGAGCAAACTAGCAGATCTATATGCTATTTTATAGCGCATAATAAAAATGTAGGTTGAATTGGACCTTCAAACATAAAAAAATTTCTTCAAAATGTTCTCAATCAAGGCAAAATCAGTGAAGTTTGCTCATGTAGATAAGCTGCTTTTAATCCCGAGTGAGAGTGTTTTGAAGAAATCCCTTTGGACCGGGGCATCTATTCGGTTACCTTGGCTGCTTATATATTGTTTAGAATAGCTAAACTTCAGCATGAGCACCTTGGTATACAAATAAATGACCTCAGTCGAGGATACTTATGAAAGCCCAACAGACCCTAGGACAAGTATGAAGTTAAACCCAGCCACTATCAGGATTAAAAACTTACGTCTGCGCACTTTTATTGGCATTAACGAGGACGAAATTGTCAATATGCAGGATGTCGTCATCAACGTTAAGATACAATATCGCGCTGATCAGGCAACAGATTCAGATGAAATGGACGATGCCCTGAATTACAAAACCATTACTAAAAGAATTATTAAATTAGTTGAAAACAATCGATTTTCTTTACTTGAAAAACTTACAGCTGATGTACTCGCTATTGCAGCAGAACACCCTAGGGTTAATTATGCTGAAGCGGAAGTGGATAAACCTCACGCTCTGCGGTTCGCAGATTCCGTATCTTTATGTTTATCATGCAGTAAAACTTAATTGCATTCTAAGGACGTTATGAAAATACTTATCACTGGTGGTTCAGGCTTAATTGGTTCAAACCTCATCCCTATTTTACGTCCTTGCGACGTGTCGGTTTATACTCGAAATGTAGCCATGGCTGAACAAATACTTGGGCATAACATTCACTTTTTATCCACACTCACACATCTTAGCAACCTAGACGACTATGACGTAGTGATCAATCTAGCCGGTGAGCCCATTGCAGACAAAAAATGGACTGATGAACAAAAAAGTAAAATTGAACAAAGCCGATGGTCAATCACAGAAGATATAGTGGCACTTATCAACGCAGGAGAAAATCCACCTAAGCTACTAATAAGTGGTTCAGCAATAGGATTTTATGGTCGTCAAGGTGAGCAAGTCATTGATGAAAACTTTTCAACTCCTCACGATGAATTCAGCCATCAACTTTGTGATCGCTGGGAGTTTCTAGCCAGACAAGCAGAATCAGATAAAACCCGAGTATGTATTGTCCGCACTGGCGTAGTCATCACCAAAAGAGGCGGTGCATTACAAAAAATGCTATTGCCATTTAAACTAGGTTTAGGTGGACCAATTGGTGACGGCAGTCAATATATGTCTTGGATACACCTTGAAGACATGCTGCAAGGCATTGCACATTTAATCACTAATGAAAGTTGTGAAGGTGTTTACAATTTCACTGCACCCAATCCTGTTACCAATCTAGAATTTAGTCGTGAACTTGCCTCATCCCTATCTCGGCCTTGTATATTTAAAGTGCCTGAATTTGTGTTAAGAGTAATGATGGGGGAAATGGCTGATTTAGTGATATTTGGTCAAAGAGTCATTCCTAAGCGACTACAAGAAAGTGGCTATGAATTTAAATACCCTAAAATATCCCAAGCTCTTAACTGTTTACGTAAAAAATAACGGCCTATATTTAAGCAATTAGTCAATTAAAACTAGCAGGCTGGCACCTCAAAGGGTTAGCTTGCTAGTTTCTAGAGTTAAACCATCTGACGTAACAATTGGCTGGTGTTGAGCGACAAAAGTCGCCAGCAGCCTAAAGCACCAAGAATACTCACCACCAGCGCACCCGCTACCGGAGCAATAATCCAATACTCTAAATGCAAGCTAGCAGGCATTTGAAATATTTGGGTCTGTAACATATACAAACTGAACTCATTCGCCGCCGCGGCCATAATACCGGCCACGGATCCAATGATGATAAATTCAAAGACTACACTGGCTCTAATTAATCGGCCTTTGGCACCAAGGGTTCGCAAAATAGCTAATTCTTGTTGACGTTCATCCATACTAGCCTGTACTTGGGCAATCAACACCAATGCACCTGCCGCTAAGACCAAAATCAATATAAACTCAACGGCCATCGAAACTTGGTCCACAATATTTCGTAGTTGATTAATTCGTGCATCCACATCAATCAAAGTGACGTTAGCATAAGGCTGCATCAATTTAGTGATATCAGCTTTACGCTCAGTGGGTAAATTAAAACTAGAAATATAGGTAGGGATAAAGTTTTGTAGCGCACGTGGCTCAATCACAAAAAAGAAATTTGGCTGCATAGATTGCCAGTTTACGTCCCTGATACTGGTCACTTTAAGATCCACAATTTCGCTACCAATATTAAAGGTCAGTTTATCACCTAAGCTCAGTTGCATTCGCTCCGAGATGCCTTTTTCAATAGACACTTCATATGGTCTTTGAGATTTAGTATCACTATCATTTAGCTCACCAAACCATTGACCTTCAAACACTTCACTACCCTTTTGTAGCGTTGTGCTCCAGGTTAAATTAGCTTCTCGGCCCAAACCATCACGGCCATTACTTTGTTCGTCTGGATCTTCTTTGGATACCGCAGTGCGCACCTTTTCATCGTTAACGGCAACAAATCGGCCTCGAACAACAGGGTAAAATTTATCAATCTCAACTTGATTAGTGACAAAATGTTGTTGCAACTTAGGTTGCTGTACTTGGCTGATATTTACTAAGAAATAATTAGGAGTACCTTGAGGTAACTGGCTTTGCCATTGCTGTACCATATCGTTACGCATCACCAAGACAATCAACAGCAGCATGATCGTCACTGCAAAACTTATTAACTGCACACTATTATCCATTGATCGGCGATGAATTCTAGCCCAAGCCAGCTGCCAAGCACCCATTTTACCTTGGCCGAATTTACGCCCCATCCAAATCAATCCGTAGGTCACACCCAACAAACTGACGACCAAAATAATACCTGAAATAAACAGGATAGCACTGACCTTAATATTTTGGCTATATGCCCACATCAACAAAAATATAGCACCGCCGGAAGCCACAAACTGGATCAATCTAGAACTTAGATTAGCACCCAAGTCACGGCGTAATACACGCAGTGGCGATACCGAAAATAGTTTCATCAGAGGGTATAAAGAAAACAATACCGCACACACCGTACCGGTAAAAACAGCAATAATAAGCGGGCGCCAATGCCATACATCTATCGACACATCCACTTTTCCAGCAATAGCCGCAACCACCAGTTGTTGAATAAGAAAGCCCAATATCACGCCAATGGTGATACCCAGTGCGGTAATAAACAAAATCTGCAATAAATAAATCTGTTGCACCATTTTTTTGGGTGCACCTAAGGTTTTCATAATCGCGACGGGGTCATAATGGCGCAGACTATAACGCTGGGCTGCAACAGCAATAGACACTGCAGCTAACACAATGGCCAACAGGCTTGCTAATAAAAAGTATTGCCCTGCCCTGCCTACCGCTCTGCCGATACCAGAATCGTCATCTTCGATAGATTCCCAGTCATGGATTTCGTTGTCGAGTTGTGGTTCAAGCCAATCATAATAATCATCTAGATCACCGCTATCACCAGTAAAGAAATAGCTGTAATCAATTCTACTGCCTGGGCCTTCAACCTTAGTTGCGGCTAAATCGACTTTTGAGATCAATACTTTTGGATCACCACCAAATACACTAAAACCAGCGTCAGGCACTTCAGTCAACACTTTGCTGACCTTGAATATTTTGTCACCGACTTCGATGCTGTCGCCCACTTTAATCGCTAGGGTTTGAAATAATTGAGATTCAATCCAAGCTTCTCCTGATGCTGGCAACCGGTCTATCGCCACACCTTGCACAAAGGGTTCATCAGCTACTTTGACTGAACCTTTCAGGGGATAACCTATGTCTGCAGCTCTTAAATCTACTAAGTCCATTTGCTCGTTAGCAAAAACCATTGAGCGAGCATACGTTTGATGAGCCGTGTTTAACCCCATCTCTTTGGCTTTTTCAATCCAAGCCATGTCTACAGGTTTATTTGACTCAAGCACTCTATCTGCAGCAATAAATTCAGCACTTTTTTCGGTTAAAGCATATTTTAGTCGTTCACTAAACAATGATAGAGATAACACCGAAGCAACCGATAAGATTATCGCCAGTAATATAATGGTTAACTCGCCACGTTTTGTCTCATGACGAAACAGCCGCCAGGCTAAACTCAAAGTGTGATTGGTCATAGCACTAACCCACTTTTCGAGCAGTTTGCTCATCAGATGTGCTAGAGAAAACCTCTGTTAACTCACCCGCTTGCATGTGCAATTGACGCTGACATTTGCCTGCCAAAACCGGGTCGTGAGTCACTAATACCAAAGTAGTGTTAGAATTTTGATTCAACTCAAACAATAACTTTTCAATTTTGTCGCTATTGGCTGCGTCCAAATTACCTGTGGGTTCATCTGCGAATAAGATTTTAGGTTCAGAAATAAACGCTCGCGCTATCGCTACACGTTGTTGTTCACCGCCAGATAACTGATTCGGATAGTGACTTGCTCTATGATCGAGCCCCACCAGTTGTAGAATGTCCAGGGCTCTTTTTTTCGCATCATCGTGGCCAGCTATCTCGGCTGGTAACATAATATTTTCTAATGCCGTTAAACTTTGAACCAACATAAAACTTTGAAAGATAAAGCCTACTTTCGCCCCTCTTAGTTGAGCTCGCTGTTCCTCATCCATGTTTTGTATGGCTTGACCATCTATATATATTTCTCCCTCACTCACCTCATCGAGTCCCGCCAACAAGCTAAGCAAAGTGGATTTACCTGAGCCTGACGCGCCAACTATGGCAATCGACTCACCCGCCTTGACTTCAAAGCTAATTGGCTTGAGGATCTGTAATTGACCTTGCGTCGTAGTAACTGTTTTACTAATGCTGTTTGTCTTAATCATAGTTGTTGGAGTCATAGTGCTGTTTCTTAATACCAAATCGTTACGAAATAAAATATATATATTATTGATCCTTACACCCTTACTACTGATTTCAGATCAGTTACAGGCTAAAGAAACCAAATTGCTTATCTTAGGTGATAGCCTAAGTGCTGCTTATGGTTTAAAGCAAGAGCAAGGCTGGGTAAGTTTGTTACAAGATGCGTGGCAAAACAAAGATATTATTATAATTAATGCTGCGATTAGCGGAGAAACCACAGACGGCGCCCTCGCTAGATTACCAAGATTGTTAAAACAACATAGTCCAACACATATTTTTGTTGAACTAGGTGGTAACGATGGCTTGCAAGGCCACCCTGTGAGCAAAATACGCAATAATTTGGAGAAAATCATTCAATTATCGCAAGTAAGTAAGGTAAAAGTCATATTGCAACAAATGCAAATACCGACTAATTATGGGAAAAGATACACCCAAATGTTTACCGGCAGTTACGCACAACTAGCTGAACAATATGATCTAATAATGCTTCCTTTCTTCTTAGAAAACATTGCCTTAGATAAAAGTTTAATGCAACGAGATGGCATTCATCCAACTGCTGAAGCACAAATTATCATTGCCAAAGATATGCAACAAAGACTAGGCGATATATTTCCCCCTAGCAGAATAAAAAACAACCAACTAGAATAGATGTTACCCTTAGTTAGGAAATCATTCTGTTTAGAATAGGAGTACAGTATGGAAATAAGTTCGTCAGGTGCTGGTTCACTCGCACAGATTGCAACCACTCAAACAGGCTCTCTACAGCAGGTCAAGGTTGCTGAACAACAAGCCACATTAGAAACGCCTGCAGTGCAAGAAAGTCAGTCGCCATCTCCGGCGCAAGACCAGCGAGTAGGCTCTTTGGTTGATGTTAGTGTTTAAGAACACAAATTAAAAAAACCGAGTTAGTTAACTCGGTTTTTTATTGTCTATAAATCGAGTGGTTCGAACTTTATCTAAGGACGAACATACTGCATTGGTTTATTGGTTTGTAATGTTAAGTAACGGTCTCTCAGTTTACTTTGTCTTGACTGCATATCGACTTTTTCACCTGCTATCAATACCATCTCCGCTGCCTCAGTTACCTCAAGCGGATCACCAGACCAAATAACTACATCCGCTAACTTCCCAGCTTCAAGGCTACCCAACTTATCATCGATACCATAAAGCTTAGCCACGTTAATAGTTAAAGCAGCTAGGCCTTGGTCCCAACTTAATCCATTGGCGACCGCATTACCTGCGTGCTGCCTTGCCAGACGAATATTGTGGGTTTCCATACCAATACTCACTTTGACACCAGCAGCGGCTAATCTACCTGCATTTTTAAGGGTTGAACCTAACTGGTCAAACCCAAAAGGCAGGTTTGCTTCGGGATCAAGGATCACTGGGATATTATTATCTGCCAACTCTTTAGCCACTCGCCAACCTTCAGTTGCATACGTAATGACAATATCTAATTGGGGTTGACGTTGTTTTAAAGCAATAACCTGACGAATATCGGCCGCTCTGCGGGCATCAATTAGAAGTGGCATTTCACCTTTAACCAAAGGTATTAATGCCGCAATATCAGCCCTACTTAATTCACCATGCCATTCATCAATAGGTGTCAGCGGTTTACCAATCGCAAACTTAGCTTCAGCAAGGGCTTTTTCTAGACTAACCCAAAGTACACTTCGAGAGCCTCCCATTGTGTCGGCACCACTATTACCTACCCTAGTGCTGATAAATGCTTTTGCTTGGATAACTGGATCGCTGACGTTGCCTAAAGAAATCATCGCGCCTTGACCGTTAAACAGTTGCCCAGTTCGCCCCATTGAGGTAGCGGCAGACGTTACCCCTTCAATCCGTGCAATCGCCATTAATGACGAATCCGAGTTGATAGCATAGGACACATCGAATGCTGCGCCAGTCTTAGAAATGCTGGTCAAACTAGAATTACTGTCATTGGTACCTCCAGAAAAGCCCACGTCGACTAACCCTAGCGACGTGCTTGCGCCAATTAAACCTGGCGTCACAACTTTGCCTTTAGCGTCAATAATGTCGTATCCCGCTAATGCAGGCTCACCTTGCATCACTTTTTGGATCTTGCCGTCTTTTATTAACACAGTGGCATCATCAATAGTGCCTTGAGACGACATGGTATGCACCTTCGCCCCAACAATAGCGATGCTCTTCGCAGCAACGACTTGAGTCAACAACATACTGCCAAGTAATGAATATTTAATTAGTTTGTTCATTTGCTATCTCCTTCACCGGGTTGACCTAGCTCAAAATCACTGACAGGCCATGATGCAGGATCGTTGCGGTCATAGATTAATGCTCCGTCTAAATAAACGTGTTCTGCTTGAGCATAAGTCGAAAACGGATCAGCGTTCCAAATCACCACATCGGCATTTTTGCCTTTTTCCAAAGAACCCGTTTGCTCAAATATACCCAACGATTTCGCAGGGTTAGCTGATAACCATTGCCATGCATCAGCTTGGCTAATGTCGATACCTGCACGGCGACCGTTGGCCCACGCTTTGGCTGCTTCTTGATTTAATCGTTGAATACCCAAATCACTATCAGAATGGACTATCGCGCAGGCATTGGCTGCATGAACCATCGGTATATTTTCTTGAATTCCATCATAAGCTTCTAACTTAAAGCCCCACCAATCAGCCCACATTGCCGAACACACACCAGCTTCTGCTAGTTGGTCAGCTATTTTGTATGACTCAACCGCATGATGAAACGCTGCAATTTTGTAATTAAACTCTTTCATTACATCCAGCATAGTGCCCATATCATCAGCCCGATAACAATGCATGTGCACTAGAATTTCGCCTTTTAATGCTAAGGCTAAAGTTTCCAGTTTTAGGTCACGTTTAGGGACTTTAACGTCTTTTTTACCTGCTTCATGATCAGCATAATATTTATCCCAGCTGCGTTGGTAGTTTTGCGCATCGGCCCAAGCTTGTCTGTAACCAGCCACATTACCCATACGTGTAGAAGGTCCACCTTTTTGACCATATACTCTTTTAGGGTTTTCACCGCAGGCCATTTTCATACCGTAAGGCGCATTAGGAAATTTCATATCTTGCACGGTTGCACTAGGCAAGTTTTTGACGGTTACGCCTCGCCCGCCAACTAAATTCGCAGAGCCTGGTAAAATTTGCATCACAGTGACGCCACCCGCTAAGGCTCGTTGAAAGCCAGCATCTTGAGGCCAAATAGAATGTTCAGCCCACACTTCAGCTGTAACAGGGTTGGTTGCCTCGTTACCGTCAGAATGTGCGGTACCGCCGGGAGCAGGATATACCCCTAAATGGCTATGCACATCTATAATACCGGGGGTAACCCATTTACCTTTAGCATCAACAATCACACCATCATCCGGCACAGACAAATCGTTACCTATGGCAACAATCTTGCCATCTTGTAACAACACCGAACTGTCATTAAAAACACCACCTATGCCATCTAAAACCGTGGCATGCGTAATTAAAACACTTTTGCTGACAATGGGTTTGTAGGTACTTGGAAAAGGGTTTTGATTGATTTGAAATGCAGGCTGTTTGGCCTTATCTTCGCCTGAGTCAGAACAACCCACCAAAGCAAAAAAGCTTGTAACAGCGGCTAATTTGAACAGCTGTCGCTTGTTGTCTAAAATTTTCATATTTTTCCCTGAGTTTCTGTCGTTATTTAGGTATACGAAGCAATCTTTGTTGCTCGTGCATTATCCTATAACAATAATAGAGTTTTACTAGGATTGAATATGCTGCAAAATTTCGTCCGCACTTTTCAATCTTCGGATACTCATAAACAAATCCTCAGCTTGTGGGTATTGACGACTCAAGTAACCCAACCATTGTTTCACCCGGTTAGGATAATATTTGCCTTTATCCCCAAATAATTCGTAACCAGAATATTGCACCAATAAAGCCTTTACTTGCCCCCATGGCATATGTTGCTGGGTATTTTTTATCACCTGAGCCAAATTAGGCATCGCCAAAGCACCGCGGCCCAACATGATATTTTCACAAGCAGATTGCTGTTGGCAATTTACCGCGTCTTGCGCGTTCCAGATTTCACCATTAGCGACGATCGGAATATTCACATGTTGTTTTATTTTCGCAATCCAGTCCCAGTAGGCAGGCGGTTTATAACCATCTACTTTGGTTCGGGCATGAATAACCAACGAGTTAGCCCCTGCATCAGCAATGGCCTGTGCATTGGCTATCGCCAAAGACGTATCATCAAACCCCAAACGCATTTTGGCGCTCACGGAGTGTTCTTTAGGCACAGCTTGGCGCACGGCTCTGACTATTTTGTAAATAGTTTCAGGCTCGCGAAGTAGTATTGCACCACCTTTGCTCTTGTTAACTGTTTTAGCCGGGCAACCAAAGTTAAGATCAACCCCATGGGATCCCAACTCAATGGCTCGATAAGCATTTTCTGCCAACCAATCTGCGTGTTGACCTAACAACTGGACTTTGACAGGCACACCGTTAGGTGTAAAACCTTGATTATTTAATTCAGGGCATATCCTATAAAATACATGTTTAGGCATTAGCTGCTCTACAATTCTAACAAACTCAGTCACGCACAAGTCAAATCCACCCACTTGGGTCAACATGTCCCGCATTAGGTAATCAACTACCCCTTCCATCGGAGCTAAAGTAATATGCATTAACGCGACTCGCTTTGTGACTTTTGCTGCCTACGAGTGCCACATGCCTGCACAATATCAAGCTGCTGTTTTGAACTCGCGGTGCTCCAAATCAATATTTCATCTAACATTCTAAAACATCCCAAACACATATCTTGGTCATCAAGGCAGCAATTTCGGACACAAGGGGATTCGACGGGTGATGGTGTATTGGACATGACTTATTCATTAAAAATTAATTATGCGTATCCTATCAATAAGCTTATACCAATCCCAGTAAAGAAATGACCGCTCAGCGAGATTTAGAGAAGCTTAATCATGGCGCGTGAATGCAGAAATAGTGGATCTATTTCAAATTCATGCAACGCAGAGTAAGCTTCTTTAAACCTCGTCCTTTGGAAAAGTCCCAGCCGATTTTATGTTACGTTTTCGCTACTTGAAAGGGGATTGCCATTCCTGCGCAGCGACGCTTTGCCTAAAATCGGCTGGGGCTTTCTGAGTGAACACGTCTTTATTGGGATTGGTATTAAGGAAGACCAAAGTTTGCTATGTATCTAAAATTCATTCACAAGTTCAACTCGCTAAGGTAACCTAAAATTGTGATCAGCAATGGATTTGTAGCGGCCGTTTTCTGATCACAAAGGCTACGGATATTTTAAAAGAGAGAAAGGAATTAAGGATAATAAAAATTACCAACACTTTAGTTTTAAAGAATTATTGAATGCTCAGTAGAACATAGGCTCAGAAGCCCCACCGCAAGAGATAGCAGATTTGCAGGCCGTGAATAATGCCCACCCAAATAACCCATCGAATCAAATAGCAAATAAACGAACAGTGCCAGTAATGTTTGTGGGTAAAAGGGGCGAGTTTTTCTCTATTTGGATCGTCAATTTGTTATTAACATCAATACATAAGCGAGTAACAAAACAGATAACATCACTAATGCGGTTTGAGTTTGCTCCCACACACTAAACACGGTGTTTTTTGTTAGTAGTACTGCTACTAACATTGCTCCAGGACTTGCAATTGAAGGCACAGCGAGTGTGAAAATGGCAGTTTATTTATGGGATTGATCTAAACGTTTTATCTCTTCTTCGGGTTTACTTTCACCAAATATCATATTGAGAGCGAATAAAAACAAAACAATGCCTCCCGATATTTGAAATACCGGGAGTGGAATAGATAAAGCAGTCAATAAAATCTTTCCAGCTACAATAAAAAATAAAAGTACACCTGCCGATACAATCGAAGCGCGAAAAGCAACACGGCGTTTTATTTTTTGCTAATATTTATCGGTTACGGCGATAAACACAGGCACTGTTCCAACTGGGTCTATAACAGCAAAAAAAGTAATGAAAATGGCTAGAAAATTTATCCTGTATGATGAGGTCCACAATAAAATCAAAACTAAATGAGCAGTACACCTGTTAATTTGTGCATCTACATGACTATATAATTAGATGAGTTTGTTATAGATATTGGATATCACTGATTGAGCCAAGAGATTGCATCATCTTCATGATTGAAAGATCTTATTTCACCAGATATAAACCAACTACCAAGCTTCGCAGCTAGCTCTTGCCATTGTTTGTTTCCATAAATAGCCACTTTTTCAAATTCATTACCGTGTTTTAATCCAATTTTGAAATCATCCCAGACAGCCCTGACGTCCCATCCTTCCAATTCAGTCGTATCAATAAGCGCTTTTACCTTTGGCTCTTTTACTTCTAACAACGCAGAGTCAATCAGTGGAGTAATGATTTCATAATCTTTATGGGTTAGTTTTCCATGGGCCTTCATAGAAAGAAAAAAGTCACTTCCCGTTCTTTCAATTCCTATAGATAGACCGTGTTGTTGACATTTCATACTGTTATTTTCCTATTGCGTTATAAATCCGTTAGGGGTTATTAATAAGACAAATATGTTGATCAATGTAGTTCTATTATACTCTTCTAAAAAGTCTATAAAATCTAGGCAATCCATTTCCATAAATTAAAGTGAGTGCCTTGGTAAATCCTTTTCAGAACCATGCAGATCTTTTAAAAGACCTATTTCATCGTAATAATGAATCGCCTTTCTGGAAGTACCCGCTAGCTTATAAGCTTTTACAATGTACTTGCACTAGGCATCTATATTACGGTTTCACCGCCTAAATGTATAACGGCTCGAAGCCCTGGTGCTGGCCTTTTACGCGTTTGTTCGACTTAATTGTGAGTCTTTGTTTGTGAGTCTTTGTTTTATACAGACTTTAGATCTTCCATAACCAGAAGTAATAATGTTGCAATCGGGCCAAGTAGCAAGGAAATTAGAAACCAATTTAAGCCTTTTCGACCTTTACCTTGCCCTAAACCTGCATTGATTAAAGCTAGAATTCCCCAACCAACGAAATATGAACCTGAACTTGATATGGCTTGCATAACTTAAGATATCCTTAATGATTACTAGCACTATTAATCTTTGGAAAAATAGCTTTTTTCACAATATATTTTCCCCGTGTTTCTACCCCTGTGTTTCTTCATTGTGTTTTTGTATCATGGCATCTAAGTGTTTATATAGCCCAACTAATTAACCAATCTATTTTATCCGAATTCCGGAAGGCGCAAACGTTAACGCTTCTATTTTGTTCGAGTGGAATAATGCAAAATTTGTATCTAAAGACAGTATTTTTTTGGACAGCAAAGCTGGTTCGTTCCATATTTAGCTCTACCTTCAACTGGATACTTGTCATTTATCTATTCATTATAGCGTAATCGCCATGTGGCCTCTGCACGAGATGTCAGCACTTTAAAATGAGTGCACACACCAGCCTGGTGATGAGTTAACTCGCTGTTTAGCGGGGAATAGGGATAGGCTTATTCATATAAAACCCTTTAACGGAGACGCAGCATAATACTCGGCAATCAATTCGGTCACTAAGAATAAAATTACCCCCTTTAAATAAATTTTTGTGTACTGTTAAATATTGCAGAGGCTTAACAATGTGGGTAATACGATAAAATTAAGGCATAATTGTTCAATTCAGTCGAGGCAATGTAATCGACAAGGAGAAGAGGATATCAGTGAATAAAATTAGGCTCACCCAAGACGAAAATCTTTCAATAAAGGTCAGTTACCAGTTATTGCCTAGTGATCAGCAGCGGCTCGATCTATATTTTTCATTACCAGATGAAATGGGTATCAGCCCTAAAACCTTAGCAGAAGAGCATTATTTTCATAATAGTATACAAAGCCATAGCGCTTATTACTCAGACCAACTGCATTTACCTTTAGTACGAAGTCGCTTTATCAGCCAACAAAAAGGTGAGCAAAGTGATTACCGTTTAAACCTTAATCTGTTTTCCTATCAAATTCGCATTGCCTTGGATACCGATATAAAACAAACCCTTAAGCTTAAAGAGTGCGAGGATTTTTATCCGCAAGCTATAGTGTTAGCAGAACAGATTTCTGGATTACTAAAAAAACTAAGAAGATATACGCCGCCTGATCAAAAACTAAAAGCATATTTTGAAAATGCCGACAACTATCTTAGTTGGCAAGTAGAACAATCATTTTTAAAACTGCTATCTAGAGCCCCAAAAAGCAGTGACTTTACCAGTGAGAGAAACTTCTTGTTAGCGCTGTGTCGTAGTGAAAGTGAATACCGCGAAGAGAACCAATATAACTCACAGATCACCTTAGGTGACCCTAATCGCATCACCAATAAAATGCGCTTGCTGCAACGATTAATAGAGTATGGCGTGGTATTTCAAAAAGAAGTGAAAAACCTCAATACCAGTTTAAACCGCATTGTGCGTGGCACAGTCACGACCGTTATAATGACTTTTGTTATGGGGTTAGTGTTAAATGCGCGTACTAACTTTACTGAAGTGACAATTGCATTAGTCGGCATGTTGGGTGTTATTTACGGTCTAAGGGAAATATTTAAGGAAGATATTACGCGTATCATTTGGCGCCGAATTCAAAAAGGATTGCCAAAATGGAAAATTATTTATAGTCAAAGTGTCAATAAAAGTCGAGTGGCGAGTCAAACTATTTGGCTTGAGTACATTCGTAATAAAGATCTACCCGAACAAGTAGATAAATTATTTCAAACCCGGCGACAACAAAATAAACAGGCAGCACAATTACTGCATTTTCGCAGTGACACTAAAGTTAATGCAAAAGGTTTTTTACCCGGCTACGATGAAATTCAACAACGAATTTATTTTAATTTAACTCCCTTCATTCGTTTCTTAAAAAAAGGGGAAGGCCGTTTATACGCACTTGATGGCAGTAAAATAACAAAACAAGCTGTTGAGCGGCGATACCAAATCAACGTGGTTTTAATGCATACAGATAAACAACAGCAACAACATAAGCAGCGCTTTAAAATCACCCTGAATCGCTCTAACATCATTAATATCGAAGCAATACAGTCAGATGACACTGATTGATAAAGAACGCCCCCATTGTTCTGCTTAATAACAATGGGGCAGTCGTGCGAAAGGGATTTCGTTTGAGAAAAGTCATGCTGCCACCCTGCGGGATGACGGTGCGTAACGCATGCGCTACTATCGTAATGCTATAACTTATACATCAGCCAATAAAAAAGCCGCTTAATGACTTAAGCGGCTTCGTTATATGGCGTCCCCAAGGGGATTCGAACCCCTGTTACCGCCGTGAAAGGGCGGTGTCCTAGGCCTCTAGACGATGGGGACAAAAACTTCATTATCGAAACATATCTCGATAAACTCTTGTAGTGTAAAATATGCTCACAAATCGTGGAACTAACTTTTAATACGCTACAAAAACGAAACTTCTATCAAACTCTTTATCAACTGGCCTAGGCGGTAGTTAATAATCCTTGTTTTAATACTTAAACCACATCCTGCGACTTAATTTATATGGCGTCCCCAAGGGGATTCGAACCCCTGTTACCGCCGTGAAAGGGCGGTGTCCTAGGCCTCTAGACGATGGGGACAAAAATCGATTTTCAAAAACATGACTTTGAATTTTTTGTTAGGCTAGGAGAGCTTGTGAACCAAGCGGCCTTATCTAGTAAAACTTCAAAAGGGTCTTTAAAAAAGTTTTAGTAAGTTACTTACTTACAAAAACAAAATTCTTATCTTGTCTTATCTTTTATCTACTGGCCTAGGCGGTAGTAGACAATCCTTGATATGGTGGAGCCAGGCGGGATCGAACCGCCGACCTCTTGCGTGCCACGCAAGCGCTCTCCCAGCTGAGCTATGGCCCCAAACTTATTAACTAAGTTTACGCTTTAACCCAACTAGCAGGTGTCGTTCCGTGACAGCGGGGCGCAGTTTAGGCATCAGCCCTTTTCATGTCAACGATTTTTTTAGGTATTTTCTCTGTTTGCTATATATTCCAGCGCTTTGTTTATACGTTGTTCAATTTGAGCCGGTTTAAGTAAATTTAATGTTAAATCTAATGCAGGTGAATTACCAGCGCCGGTTACTGCAACTCGTAATGGCATACCCACTTTCCCCATACCCACGTCTAACTCTTCAGCAGTTTGGTTAATCGCGTTATGAATAGACTCAGTATTCCACTGAGTCAAAGTTGATAATTTACTTTGTACCAGCAGCAAAGCTTCTTTAGCGACAGGTCGTAAATGCTTTTTAGCTGCTTTTTCATCGAGGGCTTCATATTCTTGATAAAAATAACCACTGATTTGAGCAAGCTCTTTTAAGGTTTTAACCCGATCAGCCTGCACAGTAATCACGTCTTCTAATGCTGGGCCTTGAGAAATATCAATACCTTGTTGAGCAAAATGCCATTTAGCATGTTCAGCCACTTCTTTGGCAGGCAATGTTTTTATGTAATGTTGATTTAACCAAATAAGTTTATCTGTATTAAATGCAGAAGCAGACTGACCTATTGAATCTAAAGAAAACAACTCAATCATTTCTTCTACTGAGAATATTTCTTGATCACCATGTGACCAACCAAGACGCACCAAATAATTCAGCAATGCTTGTGGTAAATAACCTTCATCTCTAAATTCCATCACACCGACCGCATTGGTGCGTTTTGATAACTTTTTACCGTCGTCACCTAAAATCATAGATACGTGGGCATACTCTGGAATAGGCGCACCTAAGGCCTGTAATATATTAATTTGTCGGGGGGTGTTGTTGATATGATCTTCACCGCGAACTACATGGCTAATGCCCATATCCCAATCATCTACCACCACACAAAAATTATAGGTAGGCGCACCGTCACTGCGACGTATAATTAAGTCATCTAATTCGCTGTTAGCGATTTCGATATCACCACGGATATGATCTTTAATTAGCACACTGCCTTCTTGGGGCGTTTTAAAACGGATCGCAAAGGGCTTATCTTGAGGATGATCAGTACGCTCGCGCCATGTACCAGGATAACGAGGCTTTTCGCCTTTAGCCATTTGTTCTTCACGAATGGCATCCAATTCAGCAGATGGCATGAAGCACTTATAAGCTTTACCTTCAACTAGCAGTTGGTCGATAAGTTGGTTATATCGGTCAAAACGCTGAGTCTGATAAAACGGTCCTTCATCCCAATCTAAACCTAACCACTGCATACCTTCAAGGATTGCGTCGATAGCGGCTTGGGTGGAACGTTCAATATCGGTATCTTCGATACGTAACACAAATTTTCCGCCTTTACTTTTGGCGTATAACCAAGAATAAAGTGCAGTACGTGCACCACCAACGTGAAGATAACCTGTGGGACTTGGAGCGAAACGGGTAACTGTTGTCATGTGAATAAAAGCCTGAACTAAGAAATTAATATTATTTTACCAGTCAATTAAGGGAATTTATATCAGCAAAAAGTCATTTAGAATAAAGATCGAGGGTAAACTGAGGCTGTTTTTAATGAATATATTTGGGTTCACTTCGAAAATCGAACGCTTTTCATTCAATAGAACAATAATTTCCATTTAGATGTTGACAGTGAAAAGCTCATACCTATAATAGCGCTCCTCTTACCGGCCAAGGCTAGTAAGAGGTAGAAATTTGGTCGCTTAGCTCAGTTGGGAGAGCATCGCCCTTACAAGGCGAGGGTCACTGGTTCAAGCCCAGTAGCGACCACCACATTTTGTTAGTAGAAACAGTATTTTGGTCGCTTAGCTCAGTTGGGAGAGCATCGCCCTTACAAGGCGAGGGTCACTGGTTCAAGCCCAGTAGCGACCACCATGTTTTAAAAAAGCCGGTATCAATATTCTGTTACCGGCTTTTTTATTGCCAAGTAAAAATAATTCTTGTATTACTTTAAAGGTAATACACAGCCCCTATTTTACTTAAAATTCAACATCCCGTTTTTTACTGCCTTGTTTGAGTTAATTAATTTCTCTATTTTCTGTGTTTAAGACTTATTATTTTAGCTTCAAATACGATAACCTTTAGGTATTATATATATAATGGTTACCAATGAATTCACAACTGGCTAAACATACCAAAGTACTCATCGTAGATGATCAAGCTTTAGCTAAGGGATATATGAAATATTCCCTAGAGGAGCTTGGGTTTGGCGACATTACTTATGTGGATAAAATTAATCTTGCTCTAACCACATTAAGAAATCATCGATTTGATTTAATCATTTGTTCTTACAACTTAAAACACGAACAAGATGGTTATTATTTTTATGATGAAATTAAAACCAATGGTGAGCTTCCTTTAAGTACCGCTTTTGTATTTATTAGTGCTGATACTAATTCAGATCTAGTACAGAGTATTATTGAATTACAACCTGACGATTTTTTAGCTAAGCCTTTTACAGTCAAAGAATTAGATCGTAGATTAAGTCGGGTATTGACCCGTAAAAAAGCCTTAAATGATGTATATCTGTGTATCGATAAACGTCAATTTATTCGGGCTTTATCAGAGGTAGAGTTGTTTCTAGGCAACCCTAAACATTCAGAGTTTTTCCCGTTAGCATTAAAAATAAAGGGTGAAATGCTTACGGCATGCGGCAATTTTCAACAGGCTAAAGACTTCTACTTAGCTATCTTAAAAGTGCAAACCTTTACATGGGCGCAATTGGGATTAGTAAACAGTTACCTGCATCTCAATGAAGACGAGTTAGCAGAAAAATTGGTATTACGTTTAGCCTTCAAACCAGACTCACAGCTTGCCGCATATGACCTACTAACCGCCTTACAGATCAAACAAAATGATTTTGACACTGCACTGGAATGCGTAATGATGGCCACCGAGATCTCTCCTCGTAGTATTCGTCGACATAAAACCGCACTGGACTTATCTCGTATTACTCATGACTATGAAACCCAATTCGAAGCGGCGAAAAAAATTGTTCGTTTTGCTAAAAACTCGATTCATGATAAACCTCAGAATTATTTAAACGTTGCCAGAGCCGGTATCGACTATGCCATGACAACAGAGCCATCTGATACCGAGAGATTAATCAAACAAGCAAAGGAATACGTTAGGCAACTTAAGCAGGCGTTTCCAAAAGCAGATGTGCAAGAACAGATGAAAGTTGTCAATGCGAGATTAATGTATCTCGAAGATGAAAAAGATAATGCTTTAGCCTTACTCAATAAGCTAGACGAAGACAGCTGGGACAACGAAGGCATAGACGCCTTATTGGATAAAGCAAAGATATTTCATGATGTAGGTTTACATGAACGGTCACAAGCCGTGTTACAACAAATAGAAGACCGTTGTAAGGACGATTCTGATAAAAGTGAGATATTTTTACACTATATCAATCAAGAAAAAGAAGAGAAGTCTGCGATTAAGTTTAGTTCGAAAGACTTAAACAACACAGCGGTTGAGTATTTTCAAAAAGGGGATATCGACAATGCCATGGAGGTATTTACTCAGGCCTTTGCCATTATGCCCAAAAACACTTCTATTGCCCTTAATCTGTTGCAAGCAATTTCATCACAGGCGGCAAAATTAGGTGCCGTAAACTTATCTGACCCTATTCTTAAAAAATGTATTAAAACGATTGAAAATAGTAAGCTAAATGATGTGCAACAAGAAAGGTATCACAAGATCCGTACAATTTTAGATGCAATAGCATAATTGTTTTTACTCAACAGAAACCGTTTACAACCCACCAGCAATATCAATGAAACTGCCAGTTACAAATGAAGACTTCTCTGATGCTAACCAATATATAGCCTCTGCTACTTCTGTAGGTTCACCGCCTCTTTGCATGGGTATTTTTGATTTAAGCCTGTCGATACGATTTGGCTCGCCACCCGACGTATGAATTTCAGTATGGATAAGACCAGGCCTGACAGCATTCACTCGAATACCTTCGGCGGCAACCTCCAACGCTAAACCTTTGGTTAGACTATCCATTGCGCCTTTTGATGCAGCATAATCAATATACTCATTGGGAGAGCCTCTTTTAGCCGCACCAGATGAAACGTTAACTATCGTGCCACCAGCGCCACCATATTGTTTAGACATACGTTTAACTGCTTGTTTTGAACACAAAAAACAACTCATTACATTAGTGTTTAATACTTGGCTAAACCTTTTTTCGTCCATTTCATCAAGACGGCACTGGGTTTTTAATATACCCACGTTATTGACTAGTACAGACAGGCGGCCTAACTCTTTATCGACTGTATCGAACAAACGTTGTACTTCACTAGATTTGGAAACATCGGCTTTTACAGTGATACATTTGACGTTGTATTGCAGAATTTCATCTTTTAGAGCCTCAGCAGCAATATCATCACCTAAGAAGTTGATACATACCCAATAACCCTTTTGCGCAAAAAATTTAGCTGTTGCAGCACCAATTCCACGACTCGCACCAGTAATCATTACTATTTTATTAGTTTGCATAGAATTCTCGAATATTGATCAAACTAAACTTAAGTTACTTTTAGTGTGATATTAAAACGTTGCTCCTTATATTGCTCACTTTCTACAATATTGACCAAGGCTTTCACGGCCAGCCATATATCCTCAAACGAGGTATAAAGTGGTGTAAAACCAAAGCGCAATATATTGGGAGCACGAAAATCGGCTATCACACCTTTTTTAATTAAGGCTTGGCAAATGGCAAACGCATCATTGTGTGAGAAAGCCAACTGACTGCCTCTTTGCTGCGCAATTTCAGGTGAACACAAGACTAAGTCCTGCAAACAATCGTTCATTTGAATAAGCTTAATAAATACATCAGCTAACGCCTCTGACTTATTTCTAATCTGCAATATATCCACGCCCTGCCATACATCAAGTGCCGCATCTAAGGCACTCATAGATATAACACTAGGTGTACCACACTGAAATTGGTTAATATTCGATGCAGGCGCATATTTAGCATCAAAAGCAAAAGGTTTTGCATGCCCCATCCAGCCAGATAAGGGTTGCTTAATCCCTTGTTGATGGCGTTTGGCTACGTATAAAAAAGCCGGGGATCCTGGTCCACCATTTAGATATTTGTAACCACAACCCACAGCAAAATCCGCTTCACATTTATCAAGTTCCACAGGCAAAGCACCGGCACTATGGGCTAAATCCCAAATAACTAAAATACCTTTTTCATGAGCAAGCTGAGTTAGCTTTGCCATATCCAATAACCTACCGGTACGAAAATTCACTTGGGTGAGCAATAATACAGCTACAGACTCGGTTAAATGTTGCTGTATATCCTGCTCTTCAACCATTTGAAGTTGGCATAGATCGGATCCTAACAAGTCACTCAACCCTTGCACCATATATAAGTCAGTCGGAAAGTTGCCTTTTGTCGACAGCACCACTGTTCGCTCAGAATTAAGTTTAAGCGCACTGCATAACAGCTTAAATAAATTCACAGATATAGAGTCACAACAAATTACTTGTCCTTGGGCCGCACCAATCAGAGGCGCTATTTTTTCGCCAACCTTAATCGGCAAATCAATCCAGTTATGACTATTCCAACTTTTAATTAAGTCGTTTCCCCACTGTTGGCTAACAACCTCTGCCACTCTAGATTTGACCGATTTAGGCAACGCTCCTAATGAATTGCCATCCAAATAGATAGTATTCGCCGGAAGCTCGAACTCAAGGCGCTTTTTAGCCAAAGGATCGGCTTTATCTAAGGTAATAATCTCATCAAAATTCATTTTGCTAATCCGTTTAATTGTTGGGTCAATGTATTAAAAGCCTCAGAGCCAGGGTGGATCCAGTCAAAATGCCCTACCCCTTCTAACATGATGACCTTAGTCTCAAGCTTGTCTAACTTAAATGCTGGTACGATATTGTCTTTATCGCCTTGTAAAATAGAGGTGTTTACGTGCAATGGCTGCTGACTCGGGTTAGCCATATTGTATTCAGCAGGTCTGTCTTTAGGCATACCGTGCATAAAGTTTTTGGTCACTTGCTGGCAGCTATTTGTGCCAACGGCATATTCTGCAATATCAGTAATCGCGGCTAAACCAATCACGCCTTTAAGTGGTTTAATTGTACCTCCTGCAAGCAAGGCCAAATGCCCACCAGCAGAATGCCCCACTAATACCGATTTGGTTAATTCAAACTCACCGTTGTTGTAACGAGCTGACGCGAGGATACCAGCCTTTACATCATCATAAGTGCCTGGCCAACCGCCGCCTATATCGCCACTTCGACGATATTCTAATGACCACACATTGAAGCCTGCTTGAGCCAACCCAGTGCTTAACGCATATGTATGTTGAATATCGTATGCGCTTAACCAACAACCACCATGAATTAAAATAACCAGTGGGTATGCTTGTTTATTTTCAAGGTTTTTTACCTTAGTAACCTTATTTGCTCGCCACAGTAAGGCGTATTGCAAAGGGTCTGCACCATAGGAAATATTTTCATCCGCAGCAGTAAATGGCAATGCTGCGACTTTTGAGTAGGCAACATTATTAGCAACGCTTGGGAACTTGATGGTGGTTTGTGAAGCAACGGCTGAGAACGGGAGCATGCTCAGGGATAATATTATTAACCAATACAAAGTGAACGATTTCCTTAAACAAAAAAAGCAGAGTTAAAAATAACACTGCTTGCATACAACTCAAATTAAAACTTAGTTTACATCATTTCAACAGCTATAGCGGTAGCTTCCCCTCCGCCAATACATAATGATGCGATTCCCTTCTTGAGGTTATTTTGTTTAAGTGCATGTAACAAGGTAACAATAACCCTGGCACCAGATGCACCAATTGGGTGTCCAAGGGCACAAGCACCGCCTTTGACATTGACTTTAGCGGGGTTGAGTCCCAACTTTTTGATGGCTAACATAGTGACCATAGCAAAGGCTTCATTAATTTCGAACAAATCAACGTCTTCATGAGACCAGCCAGTTTTATCAAATAATTTTTGCATCGCGCCAACGGGTGCAACAGTAAAGTTTTCAGGTTCAATGGCATGCGAGCTATGTGCAACAATTTTAGCTATTGGCGTTAAACCTAATGCTTGAGCTTTACTGGCTGACATAACCAACAGAGCCGCAGCACCATCAGAAATAGAACTTGAGTTGGCTGCAGTCACTGTTCCATCTTTTTTAAATGCTGGACGTAATGTAGGTATTTTTTCTGGTTTAGCCTGTTTTGGGCCATCATCGCTATCAATTAACACGTCGCCTTTACGACTTTTAATATTAACAGGAGTGATTTCATCCACGAACAACCCCGCATCTTGAGCACTATTGGCTTTGTATAAACTGGCTAAAGCAAATTCATCCATTTGTTCACGCGTAATGCCTTCAGCATCGGCTGTTGCTTGCGCAAAACACCCCATGGCTTGTCCATCGTAGGCGTTTTCTAAGCCATCAAGCATCATATGATCGAGTACTTGACCATGCCCCATTCGATAACCAGAACGGGCTTTTGGCAGTAAATAAGGTGCATTACTCATGCTTTCCATGCCCCCTGCCACTATTGCTTCTGCGGTGCCCGCTTTGATTAGATCATGGGCCAACATAAGGGCTTTCATACCTGAACCACAGACTTTGTTAATGGTTGTAACGCCAGTTGCTAAAGGCAGACCCGCTTTTAACGAAGCTTGTCTGGCTGGAGATTGCCCTAAACCTGCTGATAACACGCAGCCCATTATCACTTCATCAATATGTGACAATATCGCAGACGAGTCTGGCGTTTCTTGCAGTACAGCTTGAATAGCGCTAGCTCCCATTTCTGTTGCCGTCATAGGTGACAAACTCCCCATAAACCCACCCATAGGTGTGCGCTTTGCGGATACGATTACAATTGTATTATCAGACATAAAAACTCCTAAATTTTGCTTTATTTACTATTTTTTAATCACTGACGTACAGGAATTTGCACGCTTTGTGTTTTATCACAATAACTGACTTAGCCAATATCCGCTTTACAAGATTGATTTTAAAACCGTAACACTTTACATTTACTTTCAGTTTACGTAAACGTAAACGTAAACTTTGATAACGACTAACAACAAATATTGATCATCCACACATGAGTAAATAATGAGTGAACAGCGTTTTAGCATAGGCGAACTAGCCAAATCAATGGACATTACCCCGCGTTCAATTCGATTTTACGAAGAGCAAGGTTTATTGAATCCGACTCGAATTGGCCAAAGTCGTATTTATATGAAAAAAGATCAGGTTCGCTTAAAGCTGATCTTACGGGGTAAACGTTTAGGGTTTTCCTTAGCGGAAACCAAAACCTTATTTGATTTGTATGACAGTAACCAGAATTCAAAAGTACAGCTAGAAGCTATGCTCAAAATGACAGATGAAAAACGTGCTCATATGCAACAACAACTAGAAGACATTGAAACGCTAAAGGCTGAACTAGAAGACGTAGAAGCCCGCTGCCAAGAAGAACTCAATGCCTTAACGCTCCATACCTTAAAACAAGGACAAACCGCATGAATGCCCCTTACCCAACTTTAAATTTTGGTCTCGGTGAAGAAATAGATATGTTGCGTGACCACGTATACAACTTCGCGCAAGGTGAAATAGCCCCCTTAGCAGACAAGGCAGACAAAGATAATAGTTTCCCCAATGAATTATGGCCGAAACTAGGCGAGATGGGGCTTTTAGGCGTAACAGTCGCCGAGCAATACGGGGGGTCTGATATGGGCTATTTGGCCCACGTCATTGCAATGGAGGAGGTGAGCCGTGCCTCTGCTGGGATTGGATTAAGTTATGGCGCCCATTCAAATTTATGCGTCAATCAAATCCACAAAAACGGCACCGATGCACAGAAACAAACCTACTTACCTAAGTTGGTTAGCGGTGAGCACATTGGTGCTTTAGCGATGAGTGAGCCAAACGCTGGTTCAGATGTAGTGAGCATGAAATTACGTGCCGACAAACGCGGCGATGTGTATGTGTTAAATGGCAGCAAAATGTGGATCACCAATGGTCCTGATGCGCATACCTATGTGGTATATGCTAAAACCGATGTAACAGCCGGTGCCAAAGGTATGACAGCTTTTATTGTTGAGCGTGGCTCCAAGGGTTTTACGCAAGCACAAAAACTGGACAAATTAGGCATGCGTTCATCCAACACTTGCGAACTGGTATTCCAAGATTGTGAAGTCCCAGCAGAAAACATTCTTGGCCAAGAAGGCGGCGGTGCACGAGTGTTGATGAGTGGCTTAGATTACGAACGTGTGGTTCTATCCGGCGGACCGCTGGGTATTATGCAAGCTTGTATGGACTTAGTCGTGCCTTACATCCACGACCGTAAGCAATTTGGTCAATCTATTGGTGAGTTTCAATTAGTACAAGGCAAAGTAGCGGATATGTACACTCAGATGAATGCTGCTAGAGCTTATGTGTATGCCGTAGCTCGTTCATGTGACAGAGGTGAAACCACTCGCAAAGACTCAGCAGGGGCGATTCTTTATTCTGCAGAGCTGGCGACAAAAATGGCTTTAGACGCAATTCAGCTTTTAGGAGGCAATGGCTACATCAACGAATTCCCAGCGGGTCGATTGTTACGAGATGCCAAGTTATATGAAATTGGTGCAGGTACCTCTGAAATTCGCAGAATGTTGATTGGTCGAGAGTTGTTTAAAGAGTCCGCTTAAAATAGCCTTTATAAATAGCTTGTTTAAACAGCCCGTTTTAAACCTCTTTTAACAAACAACCGGAGCAATACTGTGCCGAAAATCATCAGTAAGCTAAACACCAAAAGCCAAGAATTCTTGACTAACGCGCTGCATATGCAAGTCCAAGTAGACGACCTAAAAGATAAAATTACCATAATCAAAAACGGTGGCGGCGAAAAGGCTAATCAAAGGCATATTGAACGAGGCAAACTGCTTCCCAGAGAGCGTATTAATACTCTACTTGACTCAGGCTCACCGTTTCTTGAATTATCACAACTGGCTGCATACGAAGTGTATGAAGACAACGTACCTGCTGCTGGTCTGATAGCGGGTATAGGTCGAGTGTCGGGCATTGAATGTATGATAGTGGCCAACGATGCAACTGTGAAAGGCGGAAGTTATTACCCGTTAACCGTGAAAAAACATTTACGGGCACAAACCATTGCTGAACAAAATAATTTGCCTTGTATCTATCTAGTCGACTCAGGTGGAGCTAACTTACCGCGTCAAGATGAGGTGTTTCCAGACAGAGAACATTTTGGTCGCATATTCTTTAACCAAGCTAACTTGTCAGCACAAAACATCCCTCAGATTGCTGTGGTAATGGGCTCATGTACCGCAGGAGGCGCTTACGTGCCGGCTATGGCTGACGAGTCTATAATTGTGAAAGACCAAGGCACCATTTTTCTTGGCGGTCCTCCTTTAGTGAAAGCGGCCACAGGTGAAGTAGTCAGTGCACAAGACTTAGGTGGAGGCGATGTGCATTGTCGTACATCAGGTGTGGTCGATCATTTAGCTAACAACGACCATCACGCATTAAAAATTGCTAAAGACGCAATCGCTAGGTTAAACCGTAAAAAATCAATTGAACTTGATGTGCGCGAGCCTGTTGATCCAGCTTATGCAAGTGACGAAATTTATGGGGTTATCCCAAAAGATAAACGCCAACCCTATGATGTAAGAGAAGTCATAGCTCGGGTAGTGGATGACTCAGAATTTGATGAATTTAAAGCGTTGTATGGTCAAACATTGATCTGTGGTTTTGCCAGGATTTTTGGTTATCCAGTAGGCATTGTCGCCAACAACGGTATTTTATTTTCAGAGTCGGCACAAAAAGGCGCGCACTTTATTGAACTTTGCGCGCAGCGTAAAATCCCTTTAGTGTTTCTACAAAACATTACTGGTTTTATGGTCGGCAAACAATACGAAGCAGGCGGCATAGCAAAACATGGCGCAAAAATGGTGACCGCTGTAGCGTGCGCCAAAGTACCTAAATTTACCATCTTGATTGGTGGTAGTTTTGGTGCAGGTAATTACGGCATGTGTGGCCGCGCCTATGATCCACGTTTTATGTTTATGTGGCCAAACGCCCGAATCTCTGTGATGGGCGGCGAACAAGCTGCAGGCGTGCTGGCACAAGTCAAACGCGAACAAAAAGAGCGTATAAACGAGCAATGGAGTGCAGAGCAAGAAGCACAGTTCAAACAACCTATTATTGATACCTACGAAACCCAAGGTCATCCATATTATGCTTCAGCACGTTTGTGGGACGACGGTGTAATAGACCCAGCTGACACACGTCAGGTGCTAGGTCTGTGTATTTCAGCTAGTTTAAATAAACCTATAGAGGACACCCGGTTTGGCGTCTTTAGAATGTAAGGATGAGAATATAATGAATCAAACCGATAACGTTTTATTTAAAATAGATAAAAGAGGTGTCGCTACCGTCACCTTAAATCAGCCTGAGATCCATAATGCTTTTGACGACAAGTTGATTCTGCAACTAACCGACATATTTAGCCGCGTTAATCAGAATAAAGATATTCGGGTCATGGTATTGGCAGCAGCGGGAAAAAGCTTTAGTGCTGGCGCCGATTTAAACTGGATGCAGCGCATGGCGACGTATAGCTATGAGCAGAACTTGGCTGATGCCAATGCCTTAGCCAAGATGTTTTTCATTCTTAATACTATTGATAAACCCACTATAGCTAAAGTGCAAGGTGCTGCTTTTGGCGGTGCAGTGGGTCTTGTCGCCTGTTGTGATATAGCAATTGGTAGTAAATTAAGTAAGTTTTGTTTAAGTGAAGTGAAGCTTGGGTTGGCCCCAGCCACCATCAGTCCATATGTGATTGATGCCATAGGTGCTAGAGTCGCTAGGCGTTATTTTATCACAGCCGAAGTGTTTTCTGCGCGCCGTGCCAGACGTCTAGGTTTACTTAGCGAAGCCGTGGTAGAAGAAGAGTTAGACAGCACCATTGAGAACTTAATTGAGCATATTCTTAAAAACTCACCTGCAGCAATTCGGGCCGCTAAACAGCTTATTTTTGACGTTCAAAATAAACCTATATCTGATGCACTTTTAGCTACAACTAGCGAGAAAATTGCCGAGCTTAGAGTTTCTGACGAAGGTCAAGAAGGCCTCAATGCGTTTTTACAAAAACGCCGAGCCAACTGGATAAAAGAATAACGGAGTAAACTATGTTCACTAAACTATTGATTGCTAATCGCGGAGAAATTAGTTGCCGCATCATCAAAACAGCCCAGCGTATGGGCATACTAACCGTTGCTTTGTATTCGGATGCTGACGAACATGCATTACATGTGAAGATGGCTGACGAAGCAGTGCATGTCGGCCCATCTCCATCTAAAGACAGTTACTTACAAGCTGAAAAAATTATTCAAATCGCCCTTGAAGTGGGTGCCGGTGCGATCCATCCTGGCTATGGATTTTTATCAGAAAACGCCACATTTGCTAATTTGTGCGAGCAAAATAGTATTATATTTGTCGGCCCTCCAGTCAGTGCTATTGAGGCTATGGGTTCAAAATCGGCAGCCAAAAATATAATGGAGCTTGCCAAGGTGCCATTAGTACCGGGCTACCATGGTGACGATCAAAGTGTCGATGGCTTAAAATCTCACGCAGACAAAATGGGCTACCCTGTATTGCTCAAAGCGGCTGCCGGGGGGGGTGGTAAAGGCATGCGCCAAGTGTGGAAAAGTAGCGAATTTAATGATGCGTTAGCAGCCGCAAAACGTGAGGCGATGTCGAGCTTTAACGATGATTTGATGCTAGTCGAAAAATACCTCACCGAACCTCGTCACGTTGAGATCCAAGTGTTCTGTGATAACTTTGGCGATGGAGTCTATTTGTTTGAGCGCGATTGTTCAGTACAACGTCGCCATCAAAAAATCATTGAAGAAGCCCCTGCATTTGGTATGACCCCAGCACTTCGCAAGCAAATGGGCGAAGCCGCATTAAAAGCAGCTAAAGCCATAAATTACGCCGGAGCTGGCACTGTAGAGTTTTTGTTAGACAGTGATGGGCAATTTTATTTTATGGAAATGAATACCCGTTTACAAGTCGAGCATCCCGTCACGGAAATGATCACTGGACAGGATTTAGTTGAATGGCAACTGCGAGTCGCCAACAACGAACCCTTGCCATTGGCACAAGATGCCCTAAAAATTAACGGTCATGCTTTTGAAGCAAGAATTTATGCTGAAGACCCAAGTAATGACTTTTTACCCGCGACTGGAAGATTATCTCTTCTGCAACCACCGATTGAATCGAGGCATGTTCGCGTAGACACCGGTGTGGTTCAAGGTGATGAAGTATCTGTTTTTTATGATCCCATGATCGCAAAATTAATTGTTTGGGACGAAAACCGAGACAAAGCCCTAGCAAGATTAACCAAAGCCTTAACCGAGTATCATATTGACGGTGTTGTCACTAATATTGAATTTTTGTATAACTTAGCCAGCAGTGCCCCCTTTAAGGCTGAGCAAATTGATACTGGTTTTATAGAAAAAAATCATGACTTGTTACTGCTTAATGATAAGCAAGATATTAAGGATTTATTACCCATAGCTGCATTGTATTTGATGCTCAGTAGTCAACAAAACAGCGCGTCAAATGTTCAAGACCAATATTCACCTTGGTCGTTGAGTAATGCGTGGCGAGCGAATGAGCAACACCTTCAAAACCTAGAGTTGATGGTGGCAGACAACACTTTTTCCATACAAGTTAGTCAATCAGGAGCC